>Ga0007796_10000011_pt1 | contig 41224 bp, 52 predicted proteins | sample CryBogmetaGMA0M_FD_60373 | JGI IMG/M metagenome (GOLD analysis project Ga0007796, IMG submission 60373) | Freshwater microbial communities from Crystal Bog, Wisconsin, USA - MA0M | ecosystem: Environmental > Aquatic > Freshwater > Lake | place: Crystal Bog, Wisconsin, USA | collected 2009-07-06 | reverse complement strand
TGCGTCTCTGGCTGCGGCCCAGGCTGCGGCCCAGGCTGCATGCTCCGCAGCAGCCAACTCTTCGTCAGTCGCCAAACCATGCGCATGCCGTTCTGCGATATCCAATGTTGCAAGACTGCGTGGGTCAGTCATCAAATGCTGGACCTGACGAGCGCACCAGACTGCAAACAGACGCCAGATTTTGTTATGCTCTGGTGCCGCGCGCGTGCACCACAAAGCGTCGTCCAAGCCATTGCTGTCCAAAATGGTGACAAACGGCAGAGGCTCGTTGTCTGCGCGGGTTTTTCCCAAATTCTTGAGCAGTTTTGCCCAGCCGTCCGCGCACGGGCCTTCCTCGCGAATGGCGTTCAACGTCGTGGTAATCATACTGCGGTCTCCTTTTGAGAGGCTTGGAGCACCCGGACATAACGCGCGAATGCTTCTTGGCGCTTGTTGCGAGCTTCACGAAGAATTTGCACAGCATGCACAACATAACCGGCCAAAACAAACCTGAATGCACCAGTTTCAGCAGCGTGCTCAGCGAGCGCCCGTTCAAACGCATTTGATGCGTTTTTTTCGCAAAGATTTGCAAACAGGTAATCCTGCTTGTAAAGGCTTTCACGATTATCAGCGATGACAAACATCGCAGGCCGGAACAAGCTCCGCATGGCAACCTGGCCCGCGACCGGTTCGTAGTCTCCCTCATAGTGATGCGTGAAGTTCATGTCCATCGCTCTCTCTCCTTAGAGTGCCTCGTTGCTGGTGGAGAGACCTTGCCATGGCCATTCCCATGGGTCAACCCCCTTTCTGGGGGGGAACGCACAAAAAAACCGGTTGCCATAAACTCTTTGCTATGGCACCAAAAGTCACCCTAACCAAAGGAGACAAGCAGTGTCTGGCACAACACAACACAAATTTTTCCCAGGTATCTCATGGACGGCTGAAAAAGATGCAGCCATCATCGAAATGTATCACGCTAAAATTTCAGCCACTGCTATCGGAGCAGTGTGGGGATATAGCAAAACAAGCATACTTAAACGATTCAAAAAACTTGGCCTTAAAAGCCGCGTTAATGTCAAACAAAAAACTTCTTCCGGCACAGAAGTTATGCGTTTAATTCACCCACCTAAACCAAAACTTATTTTGCGGAATTGTTTAAATTGCGGCAAAAAATTTGAGACAGAAAACAAATATTTGCGGCTTTGTCCTGATTTGTGCCGGAAAAGGTATTATTAATATGCGCGAATGCCAATCTTGTGCACACTGCACAGACTCAAAATGCCGCGCCATGCCGCCTCAAATTGTTTGGGATGACGGCGACGCCATGGCCGTTTGGCCTCAGGTGCAGCCTACTGATAGCTGCGCCTGGCATGTCAGCGCGAGAGTTTTGCGCGAATACCAAGCCGTTTTTTTCAAATTTCTGCAAAAACAAGCTTGAGGGGCTAAAAGCTGGCTTGACGCGGTTTCTCCGCACACATATGGTCCGTGTCAGGCAGTGGCCCGCTGCCTGACATCCCCCACCAGGGCATGGAGAAAACACCGATGAGCGGTAATCTGGCGCAGATTGTCGAGATGGACGAGACGGAGCTTGCGACGCTCCCGACCCACCGTCTCGCAGCTCTGCTCGAAGAACACGCGATTGCGAAAGCTGTTTTGAATGCCGCCGAACGGCGGCTGACCGCAGCACTGGATATGCGCTATGGCGGCATGGCTGCGGTGGCCAGAAAGGAGTCCGGCAAAGACACCGGCTCTGTCACACTCATTGCGGATGGCTACAAAGTCCGCGCCGACCTCCCTAAAAAGGTTGAATGGAATCAGCAAGCCTTGCTCGATGCCGTGAACACCATCCGGTCATGGAACGAAGACCCGCAGGATTACGTGACAATTGATGTCAAAGTCGCGGAGTCAAAATACAACGCGTGGCCAACGTCAATTCGCCGGCTGTTTGAACCCGCCCGCACAGTGTCCACCGGCAAGCCGGTTTACAAAATCGAGAGGAATGCGTAATGGCAATTGACCTTAAAACTCTGCGGCGCGGCACGGTAGCCACTCCCATGCAGGCGCTGCTTTACGCGCCCCACGGGATTGGGAAAACCAGTTTCGCGGCATACATGCCTGAGCCCATTTTCCTCCGGTGTGAAGACGGGCTTGGCATGCTCGATGTGGCTACGTTTGACCTGCTGCGCACCTATGACGACTTCATGGAGGCGTTCGGCGCGCTCTTCGAGCAAGAGCACAGCTTTCAGACGGTTGTGGTTGACAGCCTAGATTGGCTGGAGCCCATCATCTGGGCCGAGGCATGCCGGCGCAATGGTTGGGGTAGCATCGAAGACCCCGGCTACGGTAAGGGCTACATCGCCGCCGCGTCAATCTGGCGGGAAGTGCTGGCAGCACTGTCCGACCTGCGCGCACAACGGAACATGGGCGTCATGCTGCTTGCGCATGTCGAAGTGAAGGAATATAAATCCCCGGACACTGACCCTTACGACCGGTATCAGCCAAAGCTCCACAAGATAGCTTCGGCAATCGTGCAAGAAAATGTTGATGCCATTTTCTTCATGAATTACAGGGTCAGCCTTGTCCGCACCGACCCAAAAGACAAGAACAGCAAGCAACGCGGCGTCGGCGGGGGGCAGCGCGTCCTCTATACCGAAGAGCGCCCTGCGTTCTTGGCCAAGCGGCGCTGGCCTATGCCGGATGCAATCGACCTGCCCGAAGACCCGGCCATGATGTGGCCAACAGTGGCGCAGTATATCCCTTTCTACAACACAGGAGCGTGAAATATGGCACAGCTTGGTTATGAATTCGACGCGGAAACAGTCGAACCCGCGTCGGCCAGGGATATCATTCCCGCAGGTGATTACAAAGCTCAAATTGTCAAGAGCGAAATGGTGGCGACCAAAGACGGGACCGGGCAAATGCTGGTTCTGGAACTGGAAATCCTATCACCTGGCCTTGAAGGCCGGCGCGTGTGGGACCGGCTGAACCTGCACAACCGCAACGCGACCGCGGTTGAAATTGCGCAACGAACTTTGTCTGCCATCTGTCGCGCAGTGGGGCAAAATCGCCTCACCGACAGCGAGATGCTGCACTATAAGCCGATGACAATCAAAGTGAACGTTCGACCGGCAGGGCCAGACCGAAACGGCGTTCAGCGCGATGCGTCGAACGAGGTTCGCGGTTACAGTCCTGCGGCGGGTGCTGCGCCGCGTGTGGCCGCGTCTGCCGCTGCGCCACAACCGGGGCCAGCGCCTGTCACAAAGCCGGTCACGCCGCCTTGGCGACGGGCTGCGGCGTCGTAAGAAACCAGCCGGCCCGAAAGGGCCGGTTTTTTTGGGGGTTACACATGCGAAAAATGCAATGGGATTGTGCAAAAGCCGGTTGTTTCAATGAAGCACACAGGTTGGATTTTTCTCATTTTAAACCCGCATTGCCGGGGCGGATGTCCTTTACCGACGTTGACGCCGTAGTGGAGATAAATGGGTATTTTTTGTTTCTAGAAATGAAGTCGCACCAAAATGAATTGCCAACTGGCCAACGAATATTTTTTGAGCGGTTAACAAAAACAAGCGATAAAATTGTTGTCGTTTTTCTTTGCGGCGAGGCTAGAGACATGCGTGTAGCATTTATGCGCCATGTGTATAATGGAATGTACTCCGATTGGAAACCATGCGACTTGAACGGCGTCAATCAATTTATTGAGCAATTCTGTCAGTGGGCAAAAAATAATGGACACGATACAGAAAATTTGGGCAGCCCGTGAAACTGAGCAGAAACCGAGTTATCGGCAGCACCTTGGCGCGTCCCTGATTGGGCGCGCGTGCGAACGCGCCATCTGGAAAACATGGCGCTGGGTGACAATCGAACGGCATAGTGGCCGGCTCCTGCGTCTCTTTGAGACCGGCCACTTAGCCGAGGCGCGCATAGTGTCAGACTTGCGTCTGACCGGCGCGACCGTCTACGACCACGACCCAGAGACCGGCCAGCAGTTTAACCTCCGAGACGAGAGTGGGCACTTCGGAGGCTCGATGGATGGAGTCGCGGTTGGAGTGTTAGAAGCGCCAGAAACCTGGCATGTTCTGGAATTCAAAACTCATAATCAAAAATCGTTTGACAAACTAAGAAAAGACAACGTGAAAATTTCTAAGCCTGAGCATTATGCCCAGATGCAAACTTATATGATGTTGTCAAGCATAGAATGGGCCGTTTATTTGGCTGTTTGCAAGAACGACGATGACCTTTACTTTGAGCGTGTGTCATACGACGCCGATTACGCGGCGCTGTTGTTGGACAAAGCTCACCGCATAATCGGCGCAGCATCGCCGCCGGAGCGAATTTCAAGCGACCCCGCCTGGCACGAGTGTAGATTTTGTGCCCATCATGCAACGTGTCATGGTGAAAAGCTGCCAGAAATGAATTGCAGGACGTGCATATTCTCGTCGCCAATTGAAGACGGGAACTGGCGTTGCGAGAAGCGTAACTGCGTTATCCCGTATGACCTTCAAATAAAGGGCTGCTTGGAACATCTATTCTTGCCGCAACTGGTTGCGGGCGAGCAGGTGGATGCTGACCCGGAGGGGCGGTGGGTTGAGTATAAAACGCGAAATGGTAGCGTTTGGCGAAATGGCACGGGGCTACATTAACATGGAAATTATTGGCAGGGAGGCCGCGAAAGCGGCGGGCCTGACGAGGTATTTTACAGGGAAGACGTGCAAACATGGGCATATTAGGCCGAGACGGGTTGATTCCTATACTTGTATTCAATGTCAAAACCGGCAAAGTAGGGAGTGGAAACACAAAAATACTGACAAACAAAAAGAATTAATACGGAAAAAAAATTGGCAACAAAACAACCGCGACAAAATTAAAAAATATAGGCAAAACAACCCAGGCAAAATTAAAGCTTTTAACCACGTCCGCCGTGCCCGAAAACTCCAAGTCGGCGGTCGGCACACCGCAGAGGACATCGCCAATTTACTAAGAAACCAGGACGGTCTTTGCGTATGCTGCAAGACAGATATCCGCGAAAATTACACCGTTGACCACATTATACCAATTTCGGACACAACCCACAGTTCCAACGACCCTTGGAACCTTCAGCTTCTTTGCGGCTCATGCAACTCGTCCAAACAGGACGAAGACCCTCGAACCTGGGCGGCGCGCCACGGCCTTACCTTGTCGGTTGACGTGTTCGCCGCTCTAGCCTAATGTGGCGGTAACCAAGGACCTTAGAAGGTTACAATGCTGCAACTCCGCCCATATCAAGCCGCCGCCGTCGCGGCCATCCCGCAATGGTTCGAAACGCAAACCGGGAATCCGTTGGTTGTCATCCCGACCGCCGGCGGGAAGTCCTTGATTATCAGTAAATTCATTCAAGAGACATTAGAATCGTGGCCGGACACAAAGATACTCGTTGTAACCCACGTCAAAGAATTGATAGCTCAAAACCACGCCGAGTTAATGGCGTTATGGCCGCAAACTCCTGCCGGCATTTATTCCGCTGGGTTGAACAAACGGGAACATAAGGCGCAAATATTATTTTGCGGCATTCAATCAATTCATTCAAAGGCTAACTTGCTCCAGCGCGTTGACTTAGTATTGATTGATGAAGCTCATTTGGTTCCGAGAAATGCCGAAACAATTTACGGCAAATTTTTAAACCAATTGAAGCAAATCAACCCATATATCAAAGTCGTGGGCTTCACCGCGACACCTTACCGGCTAACTGAGGGATTACTTCACCAGGGCCCAGGGGCAATGTTTGACGGCATCGCATATGAAGCATCTGTCTTGGACCTCATAAATCAAGGATATCTGTGCAGGCCTATCAGCCGCCCAGCCAAACGGCAAATTGACACGCGAGGTGTCAAGACAATTGGCGGGGAATTTGCTGCCGGCCAGCTTGAGGCTGTTGCGCTGGACCCTGACACAATTGGGGCAATCGCCGACGAAATCATTGCCGCAGGCGCTGACCGTAAAGGGTGGCTCATTTTTGGCTGCGGCGTCAAACACTGCGAGGCGATGCACGCGGCTTTAACTGCCCAGGGCATAGCGTGCGGCGTCATCTTTGGCGATACGCCACCGACAGAACGTGCCCAAATTATCGCAGACTTCAAGGCTCAAAAGCTGCGGGCCTTGTGTTCGATGGGCGTTTTGACCACGGGCTTTAACGCCCCCCACGTTGACCTGATTGCAATTGTCCGCCCCACGAAGTCAGTCGGCTTGTATATCCAAATTGTTGGGCGTGGCACGCGGTTGCACCCTGACAAGGTTGATTGTCTTATTTTGGACTTCGGCGGCAACATTGCCCGTCACGGGCCAATCGACCAGCCAATTGTAAAACAAAAAACCGGCTCTGAAAAAGGCGAAATGCCACTAAAAAAATGTCCCGAATGCGAAGAGCCAAATAAACTGACGGCGCGGGAATGTTATAATTGTGGTTTTGAGTTTCCGCCTCCTGAAAAACAGGTTGAAATTTATGCCGGCACTGGCGCAATATTGTCGTCAGACATCAAGCCGGAATGGGTTATTGTGGATAAAATAACTTATACCAGACATGAAAAAACAGGCGGACAACCATCGTTGTGTGTATCATACTGGTGCGGCCTGACGGCCCATAAAGAATGGGTTTGTTTTGAACATACAGGGTATGCGCGAACAAAAGCGGTGACGTGGTGGCAAACCCGTTCTGCACAACCCGTGCCTAACACCGTTGGCGAGGCGCTAAAATTTTACTCATCCTTGCGGCAGCCAATTGAAATAATGGTGCGTGCAAAAGGAAAATATACCGAAATTGTAAAGTATAAATGGGCTGCTTAATTTGCTCACGGCCCGCACGATACTGGTCATGGTGGCTGCGCGCCAGGCACCTGCGGACGCACCTTGCATGGCCAACATGTTCGCTGCTATGTTTCGAGCTTTGGGGAGGCAAACGCATGATAGACGTGAATGAGTCCGAAAAGCAGGCAATCCAGGCCGCTGCGGAGAGGGCAGGCGAGTTGCTTGACACGATGCCGGCGCATACGCACCAATGGGACGCAGCGCAGTTTATGGCGCTTGTCGAGACAATTTGCACCGGCTATGTCGATTCGTTGATTGCTCAAAATGTCGCTGTGCAAAACGCAATGCAAAAGGTTGCAAAATGATAATTGCTGACGCCATTTGGATGGCGCAAACCTACGGCGTGCCGGTGTTCCCTTGCTCCGGGAAAATCCCCGTTGCGGGGCTGAAATGGAAGGAGATGGCGTCACAGGACCCGGACGATATCCGGCGGATGTTCACACGTTCTGACGCCACGCATATCGGCATGCCAACAGGGCAGGCATCTGGCCTCGTCGTCATCGATATCGACATCAAAGACGGCGCGCAGGGCGGCGCGTGGCTTGACGCGCACGCCCAGGCCATCCTAGCCACGCTCATGGCTCAAACGCAATCCGGCGGTGTCCATCTGTATTTTCGCGCACCTGCCATGCTGCGAAATTCCGCCGGTAAAATTGCGCCTGGCGTCGATGTGCGGGGCGATGGGGGATACGTTATCGTCCCGCCATCGCCGGGCTATATCTGGATTGCACACGATGACGTGGCACCGTTGCCAGAGTGGATTTACGAGGCGGCAAGTGTTACACCTCAGACTATTATAGTCCAGCCAGTCCATCGGACTATCCTAGACGGCGGCTCCCCTTACGCCCTTGCCGGCCTTGAGGCAGAATGCGCCAACATACGCAACGCCCCAGACGGTGCGAAGCATTTCGCTATTAACAAGGCTGCATACAGCATCGGCGGGCTAGTCGCATCTGGTGACCTAGACCATAGCGTTGCTTGGGGCGAACTCAGCGCGGCAGTCGGGGATATCCTGATACGGTGCAGGGACCAACGCCACGCGCTCAAAACCCTGGAAACCGCGTATCGAGACGGTGGAGGCAGGCCGCGTGCTGCGGCTGTGGCACAGCCAAACGATTTTAACGACATCGACCTGTCGCCGTTCCTGGCGAAAACTGTTGCTAAAAAACCACAACCGCCCGCGCCTATCGGCTCCAATCTTCTCGATGTCGGCGGTGTCATCGGCATGTTGGTCGAAGAATGCAACAAAACCGCCATTCGGCCACAGCCATTCTTGGCGTTGGGTGCTGCCATTTGTGCCGTTGGAGTGCTGGCCGGGCGAAAATATCGCACCCGCACAGACTTGAGGACAAATATCTACATCGCAGCCATTGCCGAATCTGGCGCAGGAAAGGACCACGCGCCAGAAGTGGTGCGGCGCGCCTTTTCCGAGGCGGGGCTTGACCGGTATATGGCCGGCGAGAATATCGCGTCAGGCCGGGCTGTGCTAACCAGTCTAGGCAAACATCCTGCGCGGTTGTTCCAAATTGACGAACTGGGACTTTTCCTGCGGGGCGTCACAGGGAAAAATGCGCCAGGCCACCGCATGGAGATTTGGTCAGAACTGCTTAAATTGTATAGCAGGGCCAAGGGCAGTTATGGCGGCACTGAATACGCGGACCAAAAAGAGAACGCGCGCATTGATTTGCAGCAGCCACATTGCTGCCTTTACGGAATGACCACGCCAAGCACCTTTTGGGCTGCGTTGGAGGGGGGGGCTATGCTCGATGGGTCACTTGCCCGGTTCCTCGTATTTGTTACAGATAATCATCGACCGACGCGGAATAAAAATGCTGGAATCATAGAGCCTTGCGGCGCGTTGTTGCAGGATTTGAAAGCAATCGCGCGCGGTCCATTGGGCCATGATTTTGGGGGAAACCTGGCCGAAACGATGGTTTCGACAGCAAGCATTACGCCATACACTGTCCCATGTGACGACGATGCAGACGAACTACACGACAATATGCTTGAGAATGAGGAGGATATTTGGGCGCGGAAGGTGGCCGGCTCGGCCGCGGCGTCAATCGTCGCGCGGCTTGGGGAAAATGCCATGAAGCTGGCGCTTGTGCGCGCAGTGAGCGACAACCCGGAGGCACCCGTTATTGGCCGGGAGGCAGTGCAATGGGGTTGGGATTTGGCGATGCACTGCACACGCGGCCTGCTGCGGGATGCATCGGCATACATGGCGGATAATGAGCACACAAAACAGGCTAATCGGATTGTTGAGTATCTCAGGCGGCACGGGGCCTTGACACTCCGTGAACTGTATGCTAAAGGTATCCGAATTGACCTGAAACAACTAAGGGAATTGCTGGCGCAGCTCGTGGAAGTTGGTTACGTGACCGCACAAGCCGCGCCTCCAGGGCCGACAGGCGGGCGACCTACGACCAAATATGCCGCTGTTGACCAAGATTGAAGGGGAGTACCAGCGAAACCCCCCTAAGCTGCCTACGAAACTTAGTTTTGTAAGCAGTTAAGTCTTTGAAAAGATTAGTTGTGTAGGTTTCGCTGGTTATTTTCTATAGACTCCCTTCCACCCTATACACACGGGCGGTGGGACACGTACCAGCGAAACCTACAAAACCTACATAACTATATATATTATTATATTTTATATTATTATATTTATATATATCAAAGGGTTAGAGGGTTACAAAAAGAAACAGTTGCGTTTAGGTTTCTAATTTAGAGCGACACGGAAACCGGATATAAACCCCTTTTTGCGGAGTGCACGCTATGGAATGCAATGCGGTTGAGTTTATCGTGCCGGGCGTGCCGCAGGGCTGGCAAAGGGCCGGGCGTGCAAAAGACCGATATTTTACTCGCCCTAAAACGGCGGCAGCGCAGGCGGCCATTCGAGAAGCGTGCAAAGCTGTGTTTGCACACGCACCATGGACCGGCCCGGTCATGGTGAAGATAGTGGCCATTTACCCGGTGCCAGCATCGTGGTCGCGTAGCCGTAAGGAGGCAGCGGTAGCCGGCGCTACCCGGCCGGGCAAGCCCGACATCGACAACATCGTTAAAAACGTCCTAGACGCTCTCAACGGCGTATTGTGGGTAGATGACGCCCAAGTGGCGCACCTAGTGGTTACGAAGCGGTATGGCTGCGCAGCACGCCTGGAGGTTTCAGCCCGGCGATTTTGATATTGCAGGCAAGGCCGGTAGAGATTATCTACCAGCCTGCCAACGCAGACAGAGGCAAAAACCCTCTTTATGGGCTCGGGCCGGGGCGAGTGCTGCTAGGTCCCCGGCATACCTCTACGGCCCTCCTACGGGGCTGTCGCCCCCCCAAAAGGCCAATTATACGGGCTATCGCTCCCCACAGCGGCGAGCGGCTATATCGGCCCGATTCCAGCCCCTCGTATGTCCTGCGGTTAATGCCTAGCAGGGCTGCGGCCTGCTCGCATGTCATACGGTTATTTATACGCCAGGCCCGCAGCGCGGGCGCATCTACCACCATTTCGACCATTTCGCGCGCTCCACACCATCATAATCCACAAGCTGCGCGCTGGTGATGTCCCCCCCACGGATGCAGGCTAGCCAAGCCTGCATGGCCGCGTGGAGGGTAGGATAAGCCTGGGTGGCACGCTTGGTGCCACCTGCGTCAATGATGTTAAGGTGCCAATTCACGACAGCCCCCCCATCATCACGCCCATTTCACGGTCTGACGCGGCCACCACCAACACAGTTGCGCCGTCAACGCCGGAGGCCATCACCATGTCACCAGTCCGAACCATGTCAGACACTGAGTCGAAAAAATGCGGTTCACGCATGGTAGCAAGTGGCGTGGTGCCGCCCTTGTAGTGCCACAGCGTAAACCCCTGCGCGTAAGCGAGCACCGAGAGATTGCGAACCTTGAACGTGCTGGGGCTAAAAATCTCTTCATTCAGGCGACGCTCAGCGGCGAGATTACGAACGGTCATGATATTGCTCCTGTGTGTTGCGCCAACCCCATCGGCTGGCCTGCGACTGTTGTAGGACTAGCTGCACCGCACGTCAATTGAGAAAATACGTGGGGCGCGTGTTTTTCGTGTTCCTGTTAGGGGATGCCCGTGCTGATGCGTAGCAGCACGGGCGGGGTGGTCAGGCGGCGGAAATGCAACGGATTGTGGCCACCAGTGGGCACGAGGCGATTACCGCGTTGATTGTGTCCTGGTCCTGGCCATCCCACACAGTCACCACGGCGTCACTGCCTCCAACGTCTGCGCGATAGACGTGATAGCCGGTTTCGTTGCTGGCCAAGCTGTTCACCTCTTCGTAAGTGCGGCCATGCTCGCCAATCACCGCCTCGTCCATTTCGCGTGCGGCGTCGATGGGCGAGCCGCCATTCGCCTGCGCGATGACGCCGCTGAAGTCGGCAGTGTCGCCGAAAATGTAGCCGGAAGCGTTATCAATCAAAATGTATCGTGCCATCGTCCTGTTCCTCGTTTCGTCCGGCACCATTGCCGTCCTGATAAGAAAGTTATACGCTCGGCACGTAACACCGTCAACAGGAAAATACGTGGGGCGCGTGTTTTTTTCGTGTTGACCTGAATCGCGGTGGGGCTTATACAGGATGCAGGCAGTGACTGAGTGGCACTGCATAGGATGGAGGAGCAGCCCCCATGGAATATTTGCCGTATGTCGCTTGGATGACACAACATTTTCCGGTCAAGGCGGGGCGTAATGAGCTTAAAGGCCCGAATGGCTGCTTGCGCAAAGTGACACGGTTTGTTGGCAATACCAAAGCAGAAGTCATTAAAGAGGCAAAAGCCTCAATTAAGGCGGGAGAACGCATTGCGCCTAACAACGGCATAATCGTCGTCAAGATGGAGATTTATAACTCAACAGATTGGAATTCCGACCCATTTAACGCAATGCCTGTCACCATTGTGCCGGGCGCAAGCCTCAAATCGTGAACGCAATTGACTGTTTCACATGAAACAGGTTTCTTGCTTTTGGGTGCGTAATTTGGTAATGAAAGCTCATGGCAGAAAATACCAAACACATCGGACGACCTAAAACTAGGAGCCTGATTCTTGACAATCCTGACAACGTGGAAACGTTGCGGTCAGGTCTCGTGTCGGGCTTGTCAGTCGAAAAGGCTTGCGCGTTCATTCCGGGGTTAAATCGTGATGAAGTATATTTGCGCATGGCGCGCGACCCCGCTTTTAAGGCAATAATCGCGGGCGCACGGGAAGCACAACAGGACGCAATTATTGAGTCATTAATTGATATGGCCGATAAAGCCACGCCTGAGACTGTAAATGTTGTTAAATTGCAAATATGGGCGCGGCAATGGGTTGCGGCTAAACTTGCGCCAAAGAAATACGGTGACAAGCAGGCGATTGAGCTTACTGGCCGTGACGGAGGGCCTATTCAAACCGCAGTCGCAACGATTGACGTTGGACGCCTTGATGACGAAGCGCGGGCACAGCTCCGGGCGGCGCTGGTGGACGTTAAAGCGGAATGATTGTCTGGCCAGAACTACACCAGGCGGCGCAAAACCGCGACGCATGGCTGCAAAGCGAAAAAGGCAAGGCTTGGTGTGCTGCATATGCCGCGATGTGGGTTCGCGCATTTGGCGCTTGCGGCCGCGCCAGTCCAGTGGATAAAATCGAGCGAAGTCGCAATGGAGGCGAAGATGTGGTTTGAAACGCTGCTGTATGTTGCATGTGTTGCAAACGGGCTCGGATTGGTTGTGTTGTCAAACGCAATCAATCGGATTGCACGGGCGCAACATAATCTCGCAGTCGAAATGTATGCTATTCGCAGTGGTAGGGCACGATAATGTTGTATACTGACATTGACGATGTTGCAATGCAGCTTTACGGCGCTGACCCTAGCGCCATGCAGCGACTAGCTGGCGCGCTCGGCGTCAATACAGCGACGCTCAAGCGCGTCATGGCCGGCAAGCACCCAATGCCGCCCGGCTGGGTGCGAGAGATGGACGACTTGCTAGCTGCTAAACACGCATCGTCTATCGCTGCACCACAAGACGGTTTTGACCGCGACGACCAGGCCGCTGACGCAATAGACCCGCATTTGCATTTATTGCAGGCTCGTGTCGTCGATGCGGGATGGAGACCGGACGAATTTTTGCACACCGTTGCAGATTGGACGTTCTTCCAGATTGTTGATAATTACGGTTACGAAGCAACGCGGGAGCTATTGCTGCGCCTGGCGGACGAATTGCACGCCATGCGGGAGGAGGGTGTTTCACGTGAAACATAGGCTACCGCCGACGCGGGACGAAGCAAAAAAAGCACGCGAGGCCCGCGCCCTTGAGGAGGCGCGGGCTATTCCAGTGACCGCGGACGAATTGCGCGAAATGCGCGCGCTATGGCGAATTGAACGGGACAAGGGAAAGCACGATGACGCATGACCAAGCAAAATTGTTCGAGAACATTACGAAAAATTGCCCCGCCTTGCCGGCAAACAAAGGCTTGCGGCCTACCGGGCAGGCTCTGGCCACAGCCATAGAGCACCACGCCCCCGCGTTCGCCCAGGCTATCGCCACAGGTAGGTTGCGGGATTCGTTTGCAACGTTGAACGATATAATGAGTGAAGTTCTTAAATTTGTTGAAGAATGCCGCGCCAATGACATAACAGAAAATGAAGTGCAATTAATGAGCGTTTGCGCGTTTTTGGCAAATGCTCCATTGTTTTTTTCAGAAGTGAAAGGAAACGCCTAATGAAATGGTTGCCGATTAAAACCGCGCCGCAAGACGGTTCTTCCGTATTACTGTCAGATGGCGAAGTAATGGTAGTCGCATGGTGGGATTACGATTGGAAGACATTTGAGAATGATGACGCGCGCATTCTTTTTGACGGTGCAACGCACTGGCAACCGCTGCCAGACCTGCCCAAGTAATGCAAATGACTTGGGAACCCATTACAACTGCGCCTAAAACATACGGCGTTGAAGTACTCGCCTGGAACGGAATGAGTATTGACGTGGCGTGGCGTTCGCTTGCCCGCCCCCATGGATGGCGCACTGTGGCAGGCGACATAGAGCCGACGCATTGGCAACCATTGCCAGAACCGCCAGATGCTAGTCAAAATTGACGGCAAAACAATTGACGCAAAGCAAACGCTGCTAGAATTGGACCGCGCCGATTGTCGTGACAGCCTTGCAACGTTCATTCAAATGGCGTGGCATATTGTTGAGCCATCGCAACCATATATCCACGGTTGGCACATTGACGCCATCTGTATGCATCTCGAAGCCATTACGGATGACGTTGATAATTACAATCGGCTGTTGGTAAACATTCCGCCAGGCACCATGAAAAGCCTCGCCGTCAGCGTGTTCTGGCCGGCTTGGGAGTGGGGGCCGTGCAATCTGCCACACATGCGGTATGTGTGCGCCTCGCATACACAAGACCTTGCCGTCCGCGACAATATGCGCATGCGGCGTTTAGTCGAAAGCGACTGGTATAAAAGCCGCTGGCCGCATGTCAAACTAACTACAGACCAAAACCAGAAAATTAAATTTGACAACACAGATACAGGATTTAGGCAAGCCGCAGCTGCCGGCTCTATTACGGGTAATCGTGGCGACCGCGTTATTATTGACGACCCGCATAGCGTTGAAGGGGCCGAATCGGAACAGAAACGAGAAACAACCATACGGTGGTTCAAAGAAGCTGTCCCAACCCGCCTGAACAATCCAGAAACTAGCGCCATCGTTGTGGTTATGCAGCGATTGCACGAAGGAGACGTGTCCGGCGTTATTCTCGATGAAGACCTTGGTTACGACCATTTAATGTTGCCTATGCGGTATGACCCGACACGGGCTCAACCAACGCGGCTAGGGTTTGAAGACCCTCGCACTGAGGTGGGTGAGCTGCTGTTCCCCGCCAGGTTCCCGCTGTGGGTGGTGGAGCGTGAAGAAAAAATCATGGGGCCTTACGCTACGGCAGGGCAGTTTGCGCAGTTGCCAGCACCGCGCGGCGGCGGCGTTATTGACCCTGACTGGTGGCAGTTATGGGAGGCAGACGATTACCCGCTATTTGATTTTGTCATTGCTTCTTTGGATACGGCTTACACCGAAAAACAAGAAAATGATTACAGCGCTCTAACAATATGGGGGCTGTTTTCAGCAGACCAGACGGCGCGGTCTACCCGGAGTGTAGATGGTCGAGGTAGGTTGCATAGCGGCTCTGCGGAAGATGCAGATGGGGCCCCGCGCCTAATGCTGTGCATGGGATGGCAGGAGCGGCTGGCGCTTCACGACTTGGTTATAAAAGTTGCCAAGACGTGCAAATTTTTTAAAGTAGACAAATTGCTAATTGAAAACAAGGCCGCAGGAATTAGCGTTGCACAAGAGCTAAGAAGGCTGTATTATAACGAAGATTTTTCTGTTCAGTTACAAGACCCGCGTTCTACAGATAAACTCGCGCGGTTATATTCCGTGCAACATTTGTTTGCAGAGGGCATGATATACGCGCCAAACAAGGATTGGGCGCAGATGGTTATCAACCAAGTTGCTGTTTTTCCAAAAGGCAAACACGATGACTTGGTTGATACAGTGTCGATGGCGTTGCGGCATTTGCGAGAGATTGGAATGCTGCAACGCACCGTTGAACGAATTGATGAGATAGAGCGGTCTAAGCAACACATCGGAAAACCGCTCGCCCCGTTGTATTAAGGAATTTTGAATGTCTGGTCTTATCCCGTCCAACGCCCATATCCGGTTGCAAAATGAGGCAGAGCCTCTGAACCAGCCAGACCCTGCACAGGTTTTGCTCGATGACACGCAAGGCCCGGATGAACCTGTAACGGATGACGATGGCAATATAATCCGCATTGAGCACGATGACGGGAGCGTTACTATTTCGCTTGACGGTTCTCCTGTAGCTGCCGGAGGGGATGCGCACCCTAAAGGGTGGTTTGACAATCTGGTTGAAGATATCAGTGAAACGGAACTAGCACGTATCAGCGACGACTTGATGCGCGGCATTGACGACGACATGCAGAGCCGTCAGGATTGGGTTGAGGACCGCGCCCAAGGCATTAAGCTGCTGGGCTTGAAGGTCGAGATTCCGGGCCTTGCGGGCGCCGCCGACGGCGCTCCTGTTGAGGGCATGAGCCGGGTGCGTCACCCGCTGCTGCTGGAAGCCGTGCTGCGGTTCCAGGCTAACGCCAGGTCGGAGTTGCTACCCACAGACGGCCCGGTGAAAATCAGGGATGACAATAACGGCGCGTTGATTGGCAATGATGAATTGGCCGATGCTCTGGAAAAAGACTTAAACCACTATCTTACAGCTACGGCGACTGAGTATTATCCAGACACGGACAGGATGTTGCTGCTTTTGGGTTTTGGCGGCACGGCTTTTAAGAAAGTGTATTTTTGTCCTTTGCGCAATAGGCCGGTTTCTGAAACGGTTGATGCAGACGATTTGATTGTGAACAATTCCGCTACGGATTTGAGCAATGCGCGTCGTGTAACGCATCGGGTGCTAATGCGTCCCTCGGTTGTCAAGCGGTTGCAAATTCTTGGCGTTTATCGGGATGTTGATTTGTCAACGCCGCATGAACGCAAGATGGACGCGGTGCAGGAAGAAAAGCAGGCACAACAGGGTATTTCGGAAAACGTATCGAACCCCAATGACCGGGACCGGGAGATTTATGAAACGTATTGTGAGTTGGATATTGTAGGGTTTGAGCATAAACTAAAAGGCAAAGTAACGGGGCTTGAGGTTCCGTATCGCGTGACGATTGACGTATCGTCAAAGAAAATTTTGTCCATTGTGAGGAACTATGACAAAGCAGACACACTCCCGGAAGCCCGCGAAAATTTTGTCAAATATACTTTTGTTCCTGGCCTTGGTTTTTATGACATTGGGCTTCTTCACATTTTGGGTAATACTACTAATGCTATTACTGCTGCTTGGCGCGAGCTTTTGGACGCTGGAATGTATTCTAACTTTCCGGGCTTTTTGTTTGCAGATGTTGGGGCTAGGCAAAACAGCAACATCTTCCGTGTCCCTCCTGGCGGCGGTTCGCCAGTCAAGACGGGAGGTATGCCAATTAATCAAGCTGTCATGCCGCTTCCGTATAAGGAACCGTCCCAAGCCCTAATGGCGTTGGTTGGCGACATGGCAACCACGGGCATGCGGATTGGCGGCACGTCGGAGCAACAGGTCGGTGAAGGCCGAGCTGATGCGCCTGTTGGCACAACTCTAGCGATGATTGAGCAAGCCACCAAAATTATGAACTCTGTTCACAAACGCTTGCATGCTGCGCAGGCGTTGGAGTTTCAGTTGCTGGTGAAAGTGTTCCGGGAGCATCCTGAGAGTTTTTGGCAGCGAAACAAAAAGCCCGCGTATCAATGGGACGAGAATAATTTCCTTAAAGCTTTGACGGATTGTGAGTTGGTGCCGCAGGCAGACCCGAACACCGCGTCTCATAGTCAGCGGGTCATGAAGATTATGGCGCTAAAACAACTCCAGGCGGCAAGCCCGCAGTTGTATGACCCCATTGCGATTGACAAGGCGGCGTTGGCGGCGATTGGATTTAGCAATCCTGAGCAATTTATGGCTTCGCCAGAAAAGCAACAGGCATTGCCGCCGGCTGTCCAAAAAGAAATTGCAACGCTGAACATTAAAAAGCAGGAAGCTGACACCAAGGCAATGAAGGCCAAAGCTGAAGCTGCCAAGGCACAGATGCACGCGGCGGTGTATCAAAAAGAGGCTTCCGCAGCACCAGAAGGCCCGTCTAATGCGGAACAAATGACCGCGCAGGCGCGGTTGTTAGACGCGCAGACCAAGCAGGCAGGGGTGCAAGTGCAGCACCGTGTAGCTGCATCTGAGGCTCAGAACCGGGCGCAAGACCGGGAGAGCCGCGAGAAACTGGAACTGCTCCAATTGGCCAAAGAAATTATTCGCCATCCTGAAGGTGCGCCGATTGCGCAACCGATTGTGGCCCAAGCGGAGGCACGGCAATGATATTTGATGACCCTCACCGCGCGGTAAAACGCGCCGTTATGGTTGCCAAGGGCCTTGGTAGGGCAATTGGCCCGTTGCCGGGGGATAGAGCCCCCTATTCGGCTGCCATGCCCATGCTGGCCGGTGGCGGTGCTGTAGGGCAGCATCCTGCGTCAATGTTGCCGGGGGTTCATGTTAGTGGTTCTCCGATGGGGTTTGCGTCTGGGGGAGATGTAGAGCCGGCAAATGAAACGGGGTTTGATGCCTGGCATGGCACGCCGCACGAATTTCCTGCGGAGCGATTGATTCAACATCCCACAGGGCAGCAAGAGCATGTCTTGGCGAGTCAACCGGTGCCGGAAGGTGCGTCGGTGGTGAAAGATTTTCCGTTGGGGCGTTTTCGGTCGGATAAAATTGGAACCGGCGAAGGCGCGCAAGCGTATGGGCATGGGCTGTATGTTGCGCAAAACAAAGCAACAGCAGAAAGTTATAAAAAAAATACAACTGATGCCGCAGACAGAAAAGTTTATAATGAAAAAGCAACGTGGTTAAACAATGAAGGGCGTAATTTAGATAAAGATGTTTTAAAAGAAAAAATAAAAGAAATGCAAAAAGAATATGAAAGAATAACATCTAGACGAGGGCACCTTTACCACGTTCGCGTAAACGCCAATCCAGAACATTTTTTGGATTGGGATAAACCGCTGAGTGGGCAAAATCCTGTTGTGCAACATGTTGCTAGAACTGCAAATGTTGGCGTTGAAGCCACCGGCAAAGATTTGCATCATGCTCTTTCCAGTTATGGGGAAAATTCACCCTCTGCTGCCGCCGTTTTGCAGGAGGCAGGCATCCATGGCATTCGCTACCTAGACGCTAACAGTCGTGGCCCAACCGGCAACCCTACCCACAATCACGTTATTTTTGACCCCAGCATTATTGACATTAAACACCGGTATAAACGGGGCGGCGAAGTGGTTAACACACAGAAGAATCCCGTGTTGCACCACGCAATGTCTTTGACAAACCCTGGCAAGTATGCCACAAACGCTGTAAATATAACTAAAACGCTTTTGAAGCGCCCGCAATCGGAGTAATTTTATGTCTAAAGAATCCCGTCTGGCCCGTGAGGCAATGAGAAGCAAGATTGCGCGCATGATTGGCGCTGACCCTCGCGGTGCACCGATTGACGCATCTGGTTACACGCCGCCTGATGCTTTGAATGCCTACGCCCAGACGGGCATGCGCCCAGTCAGTAAGCGCCAATTCAAACATGGCGGGGCTTTGAAGGCAGAAGGCGCAGAGGGCAAGATGCATGCGGGGCGCAAGCCTCGAAAGGCGGGTGGCAAGGCAATGCCGCCGATTGACGCCGTGTTGAACCGGGATGTGAAGATTGCCAACGAATACCGGGACGGCGGCAATGAGCATGTCGGCGGCATGAAAAAAGGCGGGCGTGCCCACAAAATGGGTGGTGGCCCGTTGAACACGTCTTTCATGGGCAGTGAACTGACGCACCGTGCGCGGGGCGGTGCAGCACACACAGACGAAGCTCAGGACCGTGTGCTTATCCATAAGATGGTCAAGCCCAAGGCGCTGACGGGCAAGGCCCATGGCGGTGAGATTCACCATAAAGTGTGCCGGTGCGAACGTTGCATGGGCGGCAAGGCGCGAAGTGTGTCCGATGGCGAAATGCAGGGCACGCGCCCAACGGGCGACCGCATGGCCCGCAAGGATGGCGGGCGTGCCAAGGGCAAGACCAACATCAACATCATTATCGGCGCTCCACGGGCCGGCCAGGGGCAAGACCAGGGCATGCCACAGATGCAGCCGCGTCCTGCTATGCCGATGCCGCCGGCAGGGCCTGCTGGCATGCCTATGCCGGCTGGCATGCCTATGCCGGCTGGAATGCCCATGCCGCCCGCAGGGCCTGGAATGATGCCGCCTGGCGCGGCTATGGGCCGCAAGTCTGGTGGCCGTGCTGAATACCCTATCGACGCAGGAGCAGGCGGCGGTCGGGGGCGTTTGGAAAAGATTAAACAGTATGGTGGAGGTTGATATGCACGAAGTGTCAGTTAAGTTGGATAACGCGCAGTTTGAAGCTATTATGGAGCGTTTGAATGCTCTTGTCGCGGCGGGAGATGAAATTCTCATTGAAGTCCAAGAATTGGCGGAAAACGCTTATTTGATTTTTGACGAAGCTATGCACGATGAGGACGATGAGGACGAGGACGAGGAAGACGAAGACTATTGCGAAGTCGCGCACGCGCATTTCAGCGGGTTTGTTGCAGGCGTGATGGCAACGATTGAAGCTCTGAGCGCCGAGGATGACGAAGATGACGAATGAATGGATGCCCATTGACACCGCCCCAACTGACTGCACCGATATCATGGTATGGTCAGTAGAATATGACCGTTGTCTAACGGTATGGCTTGATGAAGATGGGTTTTTTTTCTGTGCCCGCAACGGCGATGAAATTGACTCTGACGGCATCACCCATTGGATGGAATTGCCAGAGGCACCATAATGCTAACGCAAGCCCAGCATTATGATGCGCTAATCAGGAAATTTATCAGCGACGCTATTGTCGAACGCATGGAACACATTGCGAATCGGCATAGTATTGCTGATTTTTCTGATTATTGCTGGAAAGTCGGAGCCATTGAAGGGCTCCGACTTGCTCTTTCGTTGTGCGACGAAACTAAATCAATCACAGACCAACGCTAACCGGAGTTTTTACATGCCGTTCATGACAATGGTGCATGACGTTGACCCTGCGACAAAGCTAAAAACAGATTTGGGAGATATCAGCGCAGTTGAACTGTTCAATAATCAAGTTTTGATTGCAGTTTACCTTCGTCCTGAAAAGACAAAATCTGGTTTGTATCTTCCTGATACTCATCGAGACGAAGACCGTGTGCAATCTAAGGTAGGTTTGATTGTTAAAACGGGTTTTGGCGCATTTGTTGATAATGGCGACGGCTGGTTTTCAGGAATGAGCATTAAATTGGACGATTGGGTATTTTTCCGCCCGTCTGATGGGTGGAGCATTACTGTGAACGGCGTATTGTGCCGCGTTCTTGAAGATATTAACGTGCGTGGGCGTATCGACCAACCGGATAGGGTGTGGTAATGACCGAAGAAACAGATGAAACCAAAGATGTTTCCGTCGAAATTGAAACGGAACCGTCAGAAACGGGCGAAGCCACTGTCGAAGTCAGAGAGGTTGCTCCTGCAACAGAAGAACCTCAACGAATTGACGAAACCGCCGCAGTTGAAGAACTAAAACGGCAGCTTGCAGCGGAAAAAGCCGCCCGGTTTAGAGCTGAACAAAAAGCAGCCCAACGCCAAAATGAAGTAGATTCGAGCAATTTGCAGCTTATCCGTAGTGCAATTAGCACTTTGGAAAGCAATGCTGAAATTTACGTGGCACGGTATGCTGAGGCAATGTCTGCGGGGGATTACCAGACAGCGGCAGCAATCCAGAAAGAAATGTCTGGCGCTGAAGCTAAGCTGCTTCAACTCCGAAACGGCGAAGAAGCCATGCGGAGCAAGCCTCCGCAAGAAATACGCAGCACTCAAGACCCTGTTGAGGAATTGGCTTCACGCTTGTCTCCTCGTTCGGCGTCATGGGTTCGTGCGCATCCTGAATATGCTCAAGACAGCCGCAATTTCCAACGTATGGTGGCGGCGCATAACTTGGCGACCGCAGAAGGTATCGTCCCAGACACAGACGAATATTTTGACGCCATTGAAACCACGTTGAAGATTAAAAAGCCTGCTCCTCCTGTGTCGGTTGTGGCAGCAGAAAATCCCATGGAACAAGCTGCTCGGCCTCGTGCTGCGCAGCAACCGGCACCTGCGGCGGCACCGGTCACTCGTGGGACGCCTGGCAGCCGGACCATGCGCTTGACAAGCGAGGAAATGGACATTGCTCGGTTGAACAAAATGACGCCGGAAGAATACGCTAAGCAGAAATTGAAAATTCAACGTGGGAGCCGATAATGAGTGATGATTTGAACGAAAAGCCTGTTGCACCTAGCGCAAAGTCGCCGCGCCGGCTGATGCCTCCCCGCAAGACGTCGAAGAGCTTGCTGACTAAAACTTTTGCTGCTCCTGTTGACAATGAAAACCCTACTCCTTCGATGCCTTCTGCACCACGCCCGAAGATGCGTGAGGATGACCCGCGTGCGCGCGCTGCCATTCGCGCGGCGGAAGTGCTTGAGGCTGCGGGCGGTAATTTGGGCGTTAACTCGGATGAGTTTTATATTGACCGAGCGCGTGTGCCTGATGGTTGGGAGTATGAATGGCGGCGTCATACGGTGCTGGGCCAGAACGACCCATCATATGATTATGAACTGGCTCGCAATGGGTGGGAACCGGTGCCGGCCAACCGTCATCGGGACATGATGCCTGGGAAAAATGAAACTATCGACCGCAAAGGCATGCGCCTTTACGAACGCCCTAAGATTCTTGTTGACCGCGCGCGGCAAAGAGAACTTCGGGCAGCACAAGAATATGTGGCGTCTAACAAAAAGAGCCTTGCGCAGACGAGCAACGAATTTGGTGAATTGAACACCAAGGTGCGCAATAATTTTGAGCCGCTACCTATTCCAAACGGGGCTGTGTAATTTTTATGCAAGAGATGTAAAAAATCTCTTGCATTTTTTTTGTTTCTGTGGCTTTACTATATCACTTCCCTCGGTGTGGAAGATTTGAATAAAAACTTGGTTTACTCATCGCCCCGGTGCGCGATGATGGGAACCTCCTTTTAAGGAGTCAACCGTCATGGCGAACACTAACGCGCCGTTCGGATTTTCGCAGTATATCGGCACGGGTGCTACCCCGACCTTTGAGCAGACTGTTTCGTCTATTTCTTCCAGCAACGCCACTGCAATTTATTTTGGAGACCCTGTTGTCCAGGCGACTGGCACGACCGGTCTTGGCACTGGTTATATTGCTGCGGCTTCTGCCCCGCAGTCTTTGGCGGTCAGCGGCATTGTGGTGACGAACGGCGTTGCGGTTGCAACGTTCACTTCCACGACTGCCCCTGCGGTCGGTTCGACCATTGTATTCACCGGCACGTCGTTTGCGACGGGCGGTGGTTTCAACGGTCCTTTCCAGATTACCGCTTCCACGACGACCACTGCAACTTTCAACGTCACTGGCGCGTTTAGCTCCACGTTGACTTTTGGCGCTGCCACGGTGTTCACGCCGGTTGCTGGTATTTTCATCGGTTGCAAGTATCTGTCCACTTCGCAAAAGCGCCCGGTGTTCAGCAACTATTGGCCTGGTTCGGATGCTAACGGCGATGTGACGGCTTACATTGTCAGTGACCCGAACGCTCAGTTTCTTGTGCAGACTGGCGCGTCTTCGGGCACGGCGGTTGCGGTTAGCTTGACCAGCATTGGTCAGAACATTGGGTTCTCCATGGGCACTGGCTCGACCGCCAACGGCCTGTCGGGCGCTTACGCGGACACGCAGACGCTGGTTGCAAACGTGGGTGGCACCTATGCTTCCAACTCCTTCCTGCCGTTCCGCATTATTTCGCTTGCCAACTACACGCCGGGCGGAACCAGCCCGCTGGCAAGCATCAACGGAAACGATAGCACCACTGCTTACAACCGTATCGTTGTCGGGTTTAATAACTCGATGCCGCGCGGCTTTGCTGGCATCTAAGGGAGTAATTAATCATGGCTGTTAATCTTAGTGCCATTAAAGACCTTCTGCTTCCCGGCCTGCGGGGGATTGAAGGTAAGTATGAGATGATTCCGTCTCAGTATGACAAGATTTTCACGAAGCACGATTCCAAGCTGGCGGTTGAACGCACGGCGGAACTGCGCTTCTTGGGTCTTGCCCAGCTTAAGCAGGAAGGTGGTCAGACTGGCTTCGACAACGGCGCTGGTGAGCGTTATGTGTATAACCAGGAACACACTGAAATTGGTCTTGGTTACGCCATTACCCGCAAGGCAATTGACGATAACATCTATAAGACGCAGTTTCACCCGTCTAACTTGGGCCTGATTGAAGCTTTTCACCAGACCAAAGAAATTTACGGGGCGTCTATCCTCAACACGGCGCAGACTTACAACAACGCGGTTGGCGGTGACGGTGTTGCGCTTTGCTCCACGGCACATCCTATTGACGGCGGCACGATTGCCAATACCCCGTCAACTCAGGTTGATTTGAACGAAGCCACTTTGCTGAACTCGATGATTTCTGTCCGCACGAACTTCAAAGACCAAGCTGGTCTGAAGATTTTTGCTCGCGGTCGTAAGTTGGTTATCCCGCCGCAGCTTGAGCCGGTTGCCATTCGTTTGATGAAGACGGAGCTTCGGCCTGGCACGGCTGACAACGACGTGAACGCCATTCTTACCACGGCGGGCGGTCTGTCAGAAGGCTACATGGTCAATGATTTCTTGACCTCAGCTTATGCTTGGTTCCTTCTGACCAACATCGACGGTCTGAGCTACATGGAGCGTATCCCGTTCGAAACTGATATGCAGGTTGATTTCCAGACTGATAACCTGCTGGTTAAGGGCTACGAACGTTACAGCTTTGGCTACTACAACTACCGCGCGATTTACGGCAACTTCCCGACCTCGTAAGGAACCTAGCAGATGTCTATTACTGCTTTCTCGGGTCCGCTTGTCGTTTACGGCGCAGCGCCCAATTATGATTACAACCCAGAACAGGGGCCTTCTCTGTTCTGGGGCGGCGCGGGAATTGCAGACCCTCGTCAGTATTATGCTTACCAGCCGGGGCAGGATTTTGGCGCTCTTACTGCTGGTTTCTTGGGTTTTGACAACGTTATGACGCTAAATGCCGTTCCCGCAACGGCTTCAGGCACGGCAATTGTTACAACTGCGGTTGCGGTCACTGCCAAAACTGCAATGACGCTGACTTCTACCAACTCAGCAACCAGCGGCATTGCCACGAACCTCACTATTACCAACCCCAACACCGGTGCCCCAGTAACGGGTTTGATTGGCCTTGACACTTACACGTCGGTTTCTGGCTACATCTGCAACGGCACGTCAGGCACGGCAGGTAACTTGCTGTTTGTCACCACTGCTTCCAACAACCCGCTTACTGTTGGTATGGTGCTGAACAGCAGCAACACTGGCTTCACGAGCTGCGTGATTACGGGTTATGGTCCGGCCACTGGCACCACTGCCGCTGGCAAGGGTTTTACGGGCGTTTACACCGTGAGCGGCGCAACCCAGGCCCAGGGCACCAGCGGTTCGCCCATTACTATCACCGGCACGCAGGGCGTTACTTCGGCAACTGGTAACTCTGTTGCAACTTGCTTGGTTCCGTTTGGTTCTTCGGGCACTGTCCAGTTGTGGAACCCGCAGGCTCTGGTGGCCCGCGCCGTTTCGATTACGCCGACTTCTGGCACGCCGACCGCTTCAATTACGTTTGCCATTTCGGGTTATGACATCTACGGCTTCCCGATGACGGAGAATATCCTTCTGACAACCGGTTCTACGCAAAGCACTGCGGTAAACGGGCTGAAGGCATTCAAGTATATTGCAAGCGTTGTTCCAAGCGTTACCGATAGCGTAACTTATGCGGTTGGCACGTCCAACGTTATTGGGTTCCCGCTCCGGTCAGATAACTTTGCTGACCTTATTATCAACTCGTCGGCATCTCTCAACCCGACTGCTGTCACGGCTGCAACTAACTATGTGGCATCGGTGACAACTCCCGCCACCAGCGCTTCGGGCGCAGGCACGGGCAACGCCACGACGGGCGACGTTCGCGGCACCTTCGCGGTTACGGCTTCTTCCACAGGCGCTAACCGCATCGTGGTTAAGCAATCTCCGCATGTTTATAACATCGGCTCGACTGCGGGCCTTTTCGGCGTCACCCAGGCGTAAGGATTATTATAATGACGAAGCACCATAACGTTCACAAAATTGCGCATGAAGGCGTCCATCACGCCCCCCATGCGCGCAAGCACCGTAAGACTGGCGGCAAGGCGCATTACAAAGGCGCTTCGCTTCCTGCTTCGCACGGCGAACCGGAATCGGCCATGGATGGCGACAATGAAGCCGAAATGGATTTGCACATGAACCCAGCTCATCGCACTGACGCTAAGCACATTGATTCCGAAGCGGAAGCCATGGGCGAGCGCAAGCGTGGTGGCCGTGCGCCCCGCAAGCATGGCGGCATGCTGGCAATCATGATGATGAAGAAGAAGAAGAAGGAAGTCGGCAAGATGCACGGTGGTGAAGCTCATCATCATGCCGGGCGCAAGCCGCGTAAGTCTGGCGGGCGCACTGCTGGCTCTGACCAGAACCCCTTCACTTCGGCTCGTCATGGCACGTCGGCTGCTGGCCGGCACCTTGAGCCTGAGACGATGGACTGACATGGCCGGGGCCTGGACACGCAAGGAAGGTAAATCCCCCTCTGGGGGGCTTAACGAACGTGGCCGGGCCTCTTTGAAGGCTGAAGGGCACAACATTAAACGCCCGGTCACTTCTTCTGAAGCCAAGCACAGCCCTGAAGCTGCACAGCGCCGCGAAAATTTTCGCACGCGCATGTGCGGCATGAAGGAAAAACTGACTTCGGCCAAAACTGCTCATAACCCTAACAGCCGTATTAATCTTGCATTGAAACGGTGGGATGTTAAGTGCTAATATGGCAAAGAAACCTTTTTGGGAAACTAAACTCCCTAAAGACCACGAAACCAAGCATTTAGACAAAAAGCACGCCAAAATGGCTAAGGCAATGGCTCGCGCGGCAGGGCGTCCTTATCCTAATTTGATTGATAATGCGGCAGCTTCGCGCCGAATAAAACACAAAGGATAGCCGATGCGCCCGATTACAGTTACCGTTGGCCCTTTGGCGACTGCTTCAGCAAATAACATTTGCACCAGCCAGACAGCTGGTAGCGCAAGCGCACTTTTAATGAATGGTACGCTTGTATCTACATCATTTGTGGGAACAGGGTCTATTTCTGGCAACATTTTGACGATTACGGCGGTTACATCTGGTCTGCTTGCCGTTCGTCAGCCAGTTAGTGGTCTAGGTGTAGCAGCCAATACTTTGGTTGGCGGCACAACGCCTATTACAGGCTCAGGCGGCATTGGGACTTATGTAGTCACGCCGGCACAAAAAAGAAGTTCTACGACTATCTATGGCGCTCCTGTAGCTACATTGGATACGCCGCGCCGTGTGCTCATCACAGCAGTAGGAAATGAAACAAGCAGAACATTTACTGTAACAGGCACAGATTGGGCAAACAACCCAATTACTGAATTGATTACTGGCCCTAGTGCTGCATCAGTTTATACTAATTTGGATTTTAAAACAGTTACATCTGTTTTAATCGACGGGGCATCATCTGATAACATTACAGTTGGCACGACAACTGTAGCTTCTAGCCCCTGGGTTCGTTTGGATGAATTTTCCGTTGGTCAAGTCGGCATTCAAGTGACGGTTACGGGCACGGTGACGTATTCGTTGCAGCAAACTTTGCAAGACCCCAATAGCCCGTTTTTGCCGGTTGCTCCGTATCAAGTCGTGTGGCTTAATTCGGCTGATGCATCAGCCGTTAATTCCAATACCACTATTCAATCAAACTACACGTATGCTCCGCTTTATGCAAAAGCAACAATTACAAGTGGCACCGGCTCTCTGACTGTAACGTACAGCCAGTATAGCAACGCGCCTTACTAGGGGATAAATCAATGGCTGGTTTGAATGATGGGCCTCTGGTAACAAGCTACGATTTGGAGGCGGGGCAGATGATGCTGCCCCAGCGGTTGCGCGATACCAACGGTCGCCAGAAAATGTCTATTCATCAAAATATTTTTGATGCAGACTTTGAATATGGCCCGCAGCCTTTGCGTTGGGAAGGGTTTACTTACAATACTACTTACGGGCAAAATTCCACCAACGCGGCTAACACTGCCACCATTATTGCAATGGGTGGTTTGGGCGGCGTGGAGATGCAAATTGCGTCTTTGGGTGATATTACTGTTCGCCAATCGCGGCCTTACAACCGGTATCAGCCGGGGAAATCCATGTATGTTGCGTCTAACGTCAATTTTGGCGGCGCAATAAGCGGACAGGTGCAGCGTGTTGGCATCTTTGATGATGGCAACGGCATTTTTTTCCAGCAAGGCACTCCGTCTTCAACAAACCCGGCTGGAATGTATGTTGTTGTGCGGACGGATTCGCTGTTTCCTTCGGGAGGCATGCCGACTGATACCGCCATTTCTTATGAAAACTGGTCAGATGTAAACAACGTCAAAGGCACCATCAATTGGAATTACGTCCAGATGATTTGGATGGAATATTCTTGGTATGGCGCGGGTGCGTTGCGTTGGGGCGTTATTCTTAACGGCGAACCGTATATTCTGCACGAAATTGGCACAGGTAACGGGACTTATACCGGCAGCGGCCAGGTTGTCCCATGGTCTCGCACAGGCAGTCTTCCAGTGCGGTATGAGCAGCGCAACGTGTCCACTAGCTCTGCTTCTATTTTTCGTCATTTCGGCGTGTCAGTGCTGATTGAAGGCACTATCGACAAACAGCGCGGGTTTACTTATTCGTATGGTATGAACCCAGCAACTCCCACTGTTTCAGTTGGGACAAATAAAGTTCGTTACCCGCTTTTGTCTTTCCGCATGCGGGCGATGGGACAGAGCACCTTTACACAAGCCTCCACCAATGGCGCGGTTACGTCGGGCACGACAACCACTCTGGTGGCTTCATCTGCGCCGTTCAGCGTTAGCACCACGCCCTTGGCTATTACCGGCAATGGCACCACGGCGACCATTCAGGTGCAAGCTTCAGGCACCATGCCTGCGGTCGGGAGCGCCTTGAACGTTTCTGGCGTCACGCCATCGGGCTTTAATAACGCATCTGCAACTGTCACGGCGGTTACGTCGAACACCATCAGCTATGCAAACAGCACGTCGGGCACGGCGTCGGTTTTGGGCACGACAGTATATGTGCCATCTGTTGTTGGCCGAGGCTTGAATTATTTTCCTTTGGTTGCGGCTTCGTCGGGTGCTCCCACTACAATTTCTAGTGCAACGGCGGGCACGGTTAATTTTACTGGCACAATTGCGGCAAATACGTCTATTTTGACTGTAACGGCAGTTTCAAGCGGCACCATTGCTATTGGCATGGTGCTCGGCACAGTATCAGGCGGCACGTTCTCTTCGTCAAGTTCGCTTATTATTACAGCACAGTTGGGCGGAACGACAGGCGGCATTGGCACGTATACAATTAATCAGGTAAATACTGGCACATTGGCAACTGTCGCTTCTACTTCTTCTGCTGCGGGCGGCACCGTAACAGTGACTTTGGCCGCTGCACACTCACTGACAACCAATGATGTTGTTACATTGTCGGGCTTTTCTCCTGCTTCGGTTAATGGCATTTATCCTGTTATTGCAATTACGTCCAACACGTTTACTATTAACGCCGGATATGGTAATAACCCTGGTTCCATCACAACTACATCTGGTAGTGTTGCAGCGCAATATACAGCGCGCGTTTCTGCCAACACATCAACTACTTTGACTTTCCAAGATGTGGTGACTGGTTTGGCGCTGCCATATGCACCAACCGCGGGGTGCAACTATACAGTCGGTTTGATTGACCGTGGTCAGCTTTTGCCGCAGTCTTTGATTATTTCGTCAACGCAAACTTGTTTGGTTGAACTAATCGCCTCCACGCCAACAATTCAGGTTGGTCTTTCTGGTGCAGTTTTCCAGTCAGAAGCTGCGTTGGGTTCGACATATTCTTTTGCAGAACGTGACAACAATGCAGGGTATTTGTCAGGCGGTGAAGTGGTTTATGCGTTTACTTCTCCGCCGTCTGGGCTTCAGACGCTTGATTTGCAAAACTTTTTCCCGGTTTTGACCAACATTAAAGGTAACATTCCGGACATTTTGTCTGTTGCAATTACCACAAGCGGCACTGCGGCACCAGTGGGTGTGAGCGTTGTTTGCCAGGAAGCAATGTCGTAAGGAAATGTCATGGCAACCAGCGGCACATACGCCTTTAATCCGTCGCTTGGTTCCACAACGCTATATGCGTTTAACCTATGCGGCATTAGAAACACAGCGTTAGAACAGGAGCACTTTGAATCAGCGCGTATGGCAGCAAACATGCTGCTTACGCGCTGGGCTAATCAAGGTGTTAACTTGTGGAAAGTCACCAAAGTTACAATACCGTTGGCGCAAACGCCGACAGTAACTTATGCAACTGGTGATGGCACAACAGCAACGTTAACTTATGCCACGCCTGGCACACCCATTTACACGGTGGGCAGCTCTATTACAGTCAGTGGCCTGCCCATTGCTGGCTACAATGGTGTTTATACAGTCACGGCGTCAGGCCCAGGGTCTGTTTCATACGCAAATGCGACAACAAGTGCTGCTGGTGGTGGCACCATTTCAACCACAACCCCTGCTCCGGCTTATAGCATTGACCCGGCTACCGTCATGGTGCTGGACACGTATGTAACCCTTGGCACGACGGGCACCAACACAGAAATTGACCGCATTATCATGCCGATTAGTCGGACTGAATATGCATCATACCCAAACAAACAACAAACCGGATTTCCAACTACTTATTGGTTTAATAGGTTAAATAATCCGGTTTTGTATTTGTGGCCTGCACCAGACGGGACGCAAGTTAATTTGGTGTATTATGCAGTATTGCAAATTGAAGATTCTTTTCTTGCAGGAGCGCAAACTGTTGACATTCCGCCAATTTGGCAAGAGGCTTTTGCCTATGGACTGGCATTGCGTCTTGCACAAATTTGGAACCCTGCGGCTGCGGTTGGTTTGAAGGCTATGGCAGATGAGTCTTACCAGATTGCAGCAGACCAAAATTCTGAATATGCATCTTTTTACATTTCGCCACAAACTAGCGGATATTTTCGCTAATGGCATACGCTTCTAAACTTGGCAAAGCCCGAATCTCGTCCAGAAACCCGCAAGGCGCGGGTGTATGCGATAGATGCGGTTTTGTCTTTAACCACGTCAATCTTCAATGGCAATATGATTGGCGCGGCGCAGCATTGCAAAATTTGCGCCTTTTGGTTTGCTCTCGATGCACAGACACGCCGCAGCAGCAGTTGCGTGCAATCGTCTTGCCTGCCGACCCAACGCCTATTATGAACTCGCGTGTTGAAAATTACGCTGATGCAGAAACAGATTTTTTTATAGCATCTACGCCAACAGTTTACGACGCTCGCACTGGCATTCCGGTTGCATCAACTAATTTTCTTGTAACTGAAACTGGGTCTAATTTAACACCACAGGCAGTGGGAAGCCCTTTGGGGCTAGAACCTGGCGCGGTTATGCCGTTGCAGGAAAATGTGACATATGGCGCGTTATTGCCGGTTTTGTCTGTCAGCAGCAATGGCACAACCACCATTACAGTGACTTGTTCTCAAGCTCATGGGCAAGCCACAAACAACCAAATTTCGGTTGAAGGATTGTCTAATACAGCGGCTAATGGTTTTTACTCAATTACAGTCACAACTGCAACAGCCTTTACATATCAAGTAAATTCTGCTATACCAATTTCATCTTTGCTTACAAGCACAACGCGGATAATCACAGCGATTGTTGGCTTGCCGATAAATTATCCGCAGATTGTCCAGATTGGAACCTGACATTGGCCAACACAACCATCACCAATTTGCCTGCGGTTATTTCCCTTAGCGGGACAGAAGAAATTCCGTTAGTCCAAAACGGAACAACGTCGCGTGCAACAGTAAACCAAATTGGAACAGCAGTTTCTTCTAATTTTGGCATCGTAGTTGGCACAACTCCCGTTACTAATGCTTCTAATGGTTATATTCTTTATAATAATGGTGGTCTTGCGGGAGTTGTAGGAACGACAGGCACTGGCAACGTAGTGCTGTCTTCATCTCCAACGCTTACCACGCCAAGCCTTGGCGTTGCTACCGCTACGAGCCTGAACGGCCTTAAAATCACTACGACCACAGGAACGCTCACAATCCCAGCGGCCACGGTAGCGTTCTCGGGCGCGTTCCCAACGACGATTACAACAACCGGAACAACCAGCGTTACGCTTCCTACATCTGGCACGCTTGCAACTACGGCAGGAAGTGTGGCGTCATTTAGAACCACTTTGTCTGGGCTGACGCCTACGGCTGCGACGACAGGAGCGGTTACGCTCGCCGGCACATTGGGTGTTACGGGTGGCGGCACAGGGACAGGGACTGCATTCACCGCTGGTTCGGTTGTGTTCGCAGGAACAAGCGGCGTTTATAGCCAGAAAAATGCGCAGCTTTTTTGGGACAATACAAACAATCGTTTGGGCATTAACACAACTGTGCCTGGTTATGCATTGGATGTAAACGGAGATGTTAATTTTAATATAGTAAAAAGCACCGGAGGTTCTGGAACTTATGGCGGCGTAAATATTTTTTTAAATGGTAGAACTGTTGATAACACCGGCGGTATTTATTTTAATTCAAGTAACGGCGGCACTATTTATTCAGCTTTAGCTTATTCTGTAACAGAAATTAATTTAAATGCGTTTTATGGGTTAATTTCGTTTCAAACTAGCACTGCGCAACCTATTGTTTTTAGAACTAATAATTCAGAAGCTGCACGGTTTGATTCAACCGGGCAAATGGGCATTGGGACAAGCACGCCTAATTCTAAGTTAGACGTATCAGGTAATATTAATGGAACGTCCGGTTCATTTGGTTATCTCTCCACAAGCACTTCAACAAGCACCACGCCAACACTTAGTTTTAACGCCTCAAACACGTCAGTCGCAAAAGGCGATTCTATCGCCAACAGCTATGTGCAAGATATCATTCAAAATAAATCGGCAACTTCTGGCGCAAGTTCAAACTACGTTGTGTCCTCAAACAACGGCACAGACTCCACATACTATGGCGAGTTTGGTATTAATTCCTCCGCGTTTTCATCGGGCACGCCAAGCGACTTCTTCTCGCTAAACAACGGCGTGTATTTTTCCGGGCACGATGGTGATATCGCGGTTGGTTCTGGCAACGGTTACAAACTGTATTTTCCGTGGGGCGCAACCCCAAACAACGCGCATGTTCTAAATGCTTCTGGCGCGTTGGGGTTCACAACAAACCTTGGCACGACGCTGGCTAATTCCGGCACCGTTGGCTTTGGCACTGCCGGGCAGGCGCTTATTACAGCTGGCAGCAGCGCAGCTCCAGCTTGGGGTAACGTAGCTTCGCCTTACTCTGGGGCACCCCTTTTCGGCACAGGTTCAGATGGAAATGTTACAATTTCGTCTGGAACAACAACGCTTACGCGAGATGTGCATTATGTTAATTTAACATTATCTGGAACAGGAAAAATTAAATCAAACGGGTATAATATATATGTTTCTGGAACATTAGATATCTCGGCGGCGGGCGCTGCTGCCATTAGTGACAATGGAAACCCAGGAGGTGATTCTACATCTTCCGCTGGTGGTGCTGCATCAACTGGTGTGCAAGGTAGAATTTTACCACCTAATGGTATAGGAGTGGCTGGTGCAACTGGAACTACTACAACAGGAACCGCACCTTCAACAACTACATTGGCAACTATTATTCAAGGTGGGCAGGGGGGTGCGGGTGCTTCAGGAGGAACTAGCGGAACCGCGCAAGCCGGGTCCGCTGGTGGCGCTGTAAGTAGTCCAACCACAACACAAATATCGTTTCCTTCAGTAAAAAAAGACACTTGGTTTTTTACTAATGGTGTGAGTACTACTAATTTTGTCCCAATTACTCCGGGTGTTGGAGGTGGAGGAGGTGGGTGTGGTGGTGGAGATGCTGTCAATACTGGCGGCGGTGGAGGAGGCGGGGGTTCTGGCGGTGCTTATGTTACAATATATGCAAACATAATTAACCGTGGCACTAACACAACTGCAAGCATTATTCAATCATTGGGCGGAAATGGTGGTTCTGCAACTGCAACGCTATCAGGGACAGCCGGCGGCGGCGGCGGCGGTGGTGCAGGCGGCGGAGGTATTGTTTACATTGTTGTCGGCACCTTGCAAGGTTCAACCATTACAAATGCAATTAACGTGTCTGGCGGCACGGGTGGCAATGGTGGTAACGGAGCAAGCACAGGTAAAGGCGGCAACGGCGGCACAGGTGGTAACGGCGGAAACTACCAGATTGTAAATTTGAGCGTACCTTCATTCACCGTCGGTTCGTTTAACGCGGCAGGCACGGCAGGCGGCACTACCTCAACCAGCACAGGCGCTTCAGGTGGCGCAGGCGCAACTGTCCAAGGGAACCTCTAATGGTCAGTTTTCTTGATGCATTTGGCGCAACAGTTACAGGCGACGCCGAAACTGGCTGGACGCGCGAAGGTGTGGCGCTTGGCACGTGCTCACAAGAGCAAGCCGTGGATATCTTTTCTGGCATGGCTCCAGACGGGTGGGTTCCGCCAGGACAAACCGCCGTAGTTCCAGAGTCCGTTACCGCATTTCAAATTAAAGCCGCTCTTCATGCTTTGCCGGCAATTTCTGGGCCTGGCACTTTGTATGATGAGATAAACTCTTTGCTGACTTCGGCTGGCGGCGTTTCTTATCTTGCCTGGGAATATGCAACGGAAGTCACAAGAAATGGACAACTTGTAAATGCCCTAGCAAATCAACTAGGTTGGACGCAAACACAACTTGATGATTTGTTTGTTACAGCAAGCACCATTTTTTCGTAAAAATATATTGCAAACGGAGAGGCAAAATGCCTGAAGAAAATATAACCGACGAAGAAAAAAAAGAAATTATCAAAAATGCTCTAAAAGAATGGCTTGATGAGCAATTTGCAACTTTTGGTAAATGGACTTTAACTGGGTTGTCTGCCGCTGCGTTAGCTGGCTTTGTTTATCTTGCTTTAGTTTCTGCCGGGCTACATAGAGGGTAACATGTCCGCGACAACGCCGCTTACCTATAATGATTATATTAATCAAATTGCAACCCTAGCTGTTGTTAACACAACAACAACAAACGGTGTTGTATCTGGCGTTGACGCGGCTTTTAATACGCTTGTGCCTCAGATGCTCAATTATGCTGAATTGCGCATTCAACGTGACCTTGATTTGCTTCAATCACAAGTTGAAAACACTAATTACATTCTTGACGCAAACAACAACAAATTACAAATAAATGTTGAAGATTTTGTTACTTTGCAAACAATGGTTGTAGTTCCTGTTATTACAGGAACACTTACACCAACGTATACGCCTCTTTTGCCTGTTACAAAACAATATATTCAAAACGTTTACCCAGACGCTACGAGCGCAGGGACACCTATCTGTTTTGCTATGTATGGTGGCGATTCTACTACTTACGGGAACACATACCAAAATATTATTGTTGGGCCATGGCCGAATGCTAATTATCTAGTTACTTTAACCGGGACTTGGCGTCTGCAAACGCTTTATGCCAATGCTACAACTCTTTTGGCATCAACTGGCACGACGTTCATTAGCACCTATTACCCCGACATGCTTGTTCAAGCGAGCATGATTTATATCAGTCAGTTCCAGCGCAATTTCGGCCCAACATCGAACGACCCGCAAATGGGGCCGAGTTATGAAAGCCAATATCAAACGTTGCTGAAAGGCTCTTTGACTGAAGAATACCGCAAAAAATTCCAAGCCAGCGGATGGTCATCTTCATCTAACTCCCCGGTGGCAACCCCATCTAGGGGGGCTTAATGCCACACGGCGCACTTAAGCTTACCGGCGGAGTTGATATAAACCGCACGCCTGCGTTAAACGAGGCGTCGCTTTCAGCTTGCAATTTTATCCGATATATGTATGACCCAGCCAATTACATTCTGGTGCAAAAATTAGGCGGCTGGACGCAATACGGCCCGCCGCAAGACACTATTACTCGGGCCTTGTGGGCTTGGGAAGATATTAATGCACTTAAATATCTTGCCATTGGCAATCAAGCATCAACTAGCACTTATCAAGCTTATTTAGGTGTTTTAGCCAATAACACTCAAACGCAAATTACACCCGTTGCAATTACAAATAATTTGACCGCATCAACCGCATTTAGCACAACAAGCGGAAGTGCAACCGTTACTATTACAGATAGCACTGTTCCTACTACAGCATACACTTCAGTTTATATCAGCACGCAAATTAGCATCGGCGGGCTTGTTTTATTTGGTTTTTATACGTGCACCCCAACTGGTTCAACAACATACACCATTCAAGCTACTGATTTATTGGGCAACCCACAATATGCCACATCGCCGAGCACATCAGCCACCGTTGTATCATTCACAACGGTATCAGGTTCTGCGGCTGTCACAGTTGGATTGAACAATCACGGGCTGTCCGTTGGCAGCACATTCCCCGTTCTTATTCCTGCGGCGAGCAATGGCGTTACGCTCTTGGGCAATTACACCGTCACGTCGGTTGCAAGCGCCAATTCATTTGGAATTTCGGCCCAAAACACCGCAACATCCAGCGGCACTTTTTACCTCAATCAAAGTAACGCTAATTTTATTTATTATATCAGCAATGGCCCTGGTAGTGCAGCAGTCTCCTATGGAGGCGGTACTTATGGCGCTGGTGGTTACGGCGGCATTACATATTCTTTCCCGACAAACAGCGTGCCAATTTATACCAACGACTGGACGTTAGACAATTTTGGGCAAATTCTTGTTGCGTGCCCTGTCCCTGAATTATTGGTGTCTCTCACAACCACAGGTGCAAGTGGAAACGGAACAACAGCAACAATTACATATAGCGGGTCTTTCAAAATTCCTGTTGGTAACGCTATAACAATAACAAATTTAGTTCCTTCAGGATACAACGGCACTTATTATGTCACTGCGTCGTCTGCGGGCTCAGTATCTTATGCTAACGCAACCACAGGAAGCCTAACCACGCAAGGCACGATTGTTACTCAAGACCCTGCCTCTGGTCCTATTTTTGTCTGGGATTCCACCAGCGGCAACCAACAAGCCACAGTGCTTTCAGCAGGGCCTCCCGTTTGTGATGGCGTCTTTGTAGCCATGCCTCAGCGGCAAATTATCGCTTGGGGGACAACCTTTAACGGCGTCCAAGACCCATTGCTTATTCGTTGGTGCGACGTTCAAAATTACAACCAATGGATTGCGCAAAGCACCAACCAAGCTGGCTCTTACCGGATTCCAAAAGGCTCTAAGATTGTTGGGTGTTTGCAAGGCCCGCAGCAGGGATTGATATGGACAGACCTTGCTCTTTGGGCAATGCAATATATCGGCCAACCGTATATCTATTCATTTAACGAAATCGCCGTAGGGTGTGGCCTAATCGGCCGTAAAGCTGCCGGTGTTTTTAATGGCGTGGTTTACTGGATGGGCCAAACACAGTTCTTTGCTTTTGCCAATGGGCAAGTAACGCCGCTTCCATGCCCTATTTGGGACGTTATTTTCCAACAAATTGATACTGCAAACGTTAATAAAATTAGAGCCGCGGTTAACTCCCGGTTTAACGAAATTGCGTGGTATTACCCTACAACCACGAGCAACGGCGAAGTGGCGGCTTATGTAAAATATAATGCGCAGCTTAACCAATGGGATTACGGCACGCTTGGCCGGTCAGCCTGGATTAACGAGACAGTGCTTGGCTCGCCCATTGGCGCTGACCCGTCTACTTTGCTGTTGTTTCAGCATGAGACTTCACCCGACGCAAACGGGCAGGCAATGAATTCGTATTTTCAAACGGGTTATTTTGTCATCAATGAAGGCGACCTTAAAATTTTCCTAGACCAATTTTGGCCGGATGCAAAATGGGGCTATTATAACGGAACGCAAAGTGCTACACTACAGATATATTTCTACGTAGTAGACTACCCTGGACAGACGCCAACAGTTTACGGCCCTTACTCAATCACCCAGGCAACTACGTTCTTTTCGCCTCGGTTTCGCGGGCGGTTGCTATCAGTCTACGTGGGAAGCAGCGACGTTGGTTCATTCTGGCGCATTGGGCAAATGAGGTATCGTTTTATTCCTGACGGGAAATTCTGATGAGCGGCTCACTGTTTGACATGCTGACAACGGTTAAAAACCTTGTCACAGCCACATCAACGCTTTCGACCAATGCAACCGCACTTGTAGGCGCTAAAAATGCGCCTGGTATTACGGCGCAAACAGTTGTTTCTGCCAACCCAGGGCGTCTTTATAACATCAGTGTCATTGTGGCAGGCGGAGCAACTGGTAGCGTGTGGGATGCAAATACAACCGCGTCTGCGACATCTGCCCGATTGATAGCTACCATCCCTACGGCAGTTGGCATCTACACCATCAATCTTCCTGTAGCTTATGGTATTGTGGTCACGCCTGGCACAAGCCAGACCATTGCAGTGGGATATTCATAATGCCCCTCAAACATGGCAAATCTCAAGCCACCATTTCGCATAACATCTCTGAGATGATTCATGCCGGCCATGGACGTGACCAAGCCATTGCTGCGGCCCTTAACACAGCCCGTAAGGCGCGCGCTGAGGGCGGTGGCGTGCTGCGCAGCGCTACGCACACAGGCCCCATCCACAGCCCCGTGGCGGGGCGTACAGACCATCTCCCAATGCATGTGCCGTCAGGTGCCTACGTCATCCCTGCGGACATTATCAGCGCCATGGGCGAGGGCAACACAGATGCCGGGTTCCGGCACATGAAACTTATCTTTGGCGTTTTGCCCTACGGAGGCGGAGAGATGCCTTATGGTGGCCAGGAAGCCCCTTACGGGGCGGAAATGCCGCATAAGGCTGCTGGTGGTGAAACACAGACAGTCCCCATTGTGGCGGCTGGCGGAGAATATGTTTTGTCTCCAGATGAAGTCCGTAAAGCGGGCGATGGCGACCTAGATACCGGGCACCGCGTGCTTGACGATTGGGTAAAGCAAATGCGTGCCAAAACTATTAAAACGCTTCAGAACCTCCCCGGCCCTAAGAAAGATTAACATGTCAGACCTTGAAGTCCGCATTGCCACGCCTGACGATGTTCATGACTTCATGCACCTTGCAATGTCTGGTGCACATGAAAACGCTTTTCTAAATCCAAGTCCAAAACGAATTTTGGAAGAAGTGTGGCCGGCGCTTAATCTTAATGGTGGGCTATGTGGAATTATTGGCATGCCGGGGCAAAAACCAGAAGGTGGGATATTGCTTCGTTTGGGTAAAATGTGGTATTCTGACGAATATACTCTTGAAGAGCGGGCAATTTTCATTGACCCAGAGTTCCGCAGTGCCAAAGGCGGTCGGGCTCGCAAGTTAACGGAATTTGCAAAACGAATGTCAGAACAGTTGAATTTGCCTTTGATTATTGGCGTTCTTAGCAATCACCGCACAGCCGGAAAAATTAGACTGTATGAGCGTGTATTTGGCCCGCAAACTGGGGCATTTTTCTTGTATAACGCTCGAACTGATTCGCGCCTTATGCCGGAAGTAAAATAGGAAAAATAAAATGGGAGGCAAATCTTCAACCTCAACAAGCAGTGTAAACATTCCGCCGCAAGTCCTTCAGCGGTATGAAAATGTTAACAACATTGCTTCGCAAGTGGCACAGCAGCCATACCAGCAATATTCTACCGACCCTAACGCATATGTCGCGCCTTTGACTTCTACGCAGCAGGCAGGCATTTACAACACAAACCAATACGCCGGCGCAGCACAGCCATATATTCAAGCGGCAGCAAACGCAACGTCTAATGCCGTTAATTCTACGGCTCCATATTTTAACCAAGCCGCACAGACTACTTTGAATGCGCAGCAGGCCGCGCAGCCATATTTTGGGCAAGCCGCACAGACCACTTTGGGTGCGCAGCAAGCCGCGCAACCGTATTTTGGCCAAGCCGCACAGACCACTTTGGGCGCGCAGCAGGCCGCGCAGCCATATTTTGGCCAAGCCGCACAGACCACTTTGGGCGCGCAACAGGCCGCGCAGCCATATTATGGTGCCGCAGGGGCTCTAACCGCAGCAGGCGCTGGCCAAGCTAATCTTGGGCAATTGCAAACCAATCGATATATGTCACCTTATTTGCAAGATGTCGTGAGCCAGCAAATCGCGGCACAAAATTTGCAAAATGCGCAACAACAGTCTGCATTGCAGGGAAGCGCCATTCAGGCCGGCGCGTTTGGAGGCGACCGAGCGGGCGTCGCGCAGGCTAATCTTGCATACCAGCAAAACCTTGCAAATCAGCAAGCTCTTGCGAATACGTTACAATCTGGTTACACGCAAGCGCAAAATACAGCGGCGCAACAGCAAGGCGCAGAGCTTTCCGCGCAGCAGGCAAATCTTGCGCGCATGCAGCAAGCCGGGCAACAATTCGCTGGCTTGGGTTCGGCGCAAGGGCAACTTGGTCTTGGCGCAGGCGCGCAGCTTGGCTCCTTGGGTTCGGCGCAAGGGCAGCTTGGTCTTGGCGCAGGCGCGCAGCTTGGTTCCTTGGGGACAGCACAAGGGCAGCTTGGTCTTGGCACAGGCGCGCAGCTTGGCTCGCTGGGGACAGCACAAGGGCAGCTTGGTCTTGGCACAGGCGCGCAGCTTGGCTCGCTGGGGGCGCAGCAAGGACAGCTTGGTCTGGCCGGCGCGCAGCAATACGGGAACCTTGGGCTGGCAGGCCAGACCGCAGCACTCCAAGGGGCACAGCAACAGCTTGCCGCAGGCCAGGTTGCACAACAAACGCAACAGCAGGGTCTTACTGCTCTCGCAAATCAATTCCAGCAGCAGCAGTCTTACCCTTTCCAAGTCGCGCAGTTTTTGGCCAATATTGCAGAAGGAACCGGCGCGCTATCTGGCTCTACTACGACATCTACGCAGCCGCGTGGTTTCTTTTCGGCACGAGGCGGGCGCATCGAACGCGCGGAAGGGGGGCTTGTCCCCTCTTCGCAAGGCGGCGCGGTCAATCCCGAATTTGCCGGCCAAGGCTTTGCAGATGGCGGCTTCCCTGCGGGGCTGGGCACTCTTGGGGGGCTTTTGCCTGGGGCCGCGCCGGGTGCCGCTCCTGGCTTTGCGATGGGTAATTCTGACTTCCAATTCTATAATCCCGTTGCGGCGGGGATTGCGGCAAAGCCTAAGTTTGACCAGAATTACAACAATATATTTTCTCAAGCGTTGCAGCAATACCAAGAGCCAGTTGTGACGCAAGGGCTTCAACCAGTCGCGCCGGCTTCGCCCGCTTGGAGTGCAGGGAGCGAAGGCGGCGGTGGGTTGGGCACCAGTGCCAATCAAGGGATGAGTGGCCCTGACACATATAGCGGTCCTCAATTTGGTGGTTTGCCCGGAGGCATTGGAGACGCCGCCCAAGCCGCCGCTGACCAAGCAGCTGCCGCCCAAGCAGCCGCTGATATGGCCGCGAAAAATGCTGCGTATACTGGCCCTATTGGTGATTTGCCTAGTAGCTTTGGAGACCCAGCCCAAGCAGCCGCTGATATGGGTGCGAAAAATGCTGCGTATACTGGCCCTATTGGTGAT
>Ga0007796_10000009_pt1 | contig 42294 bp, 54 predicted proteins | sample CryBogmetaGMA0M_FD_60373 | JGI IMG/M metagenome (GOLD analysis project Ga0007796, IMG submission 60373) | Freshwater microbial communities from Crystal Bog, Wisconsin, USA - MA0M | ecosystem: Environmental > Aquatic > Freshwater > Lake | place: Crystal Bog, Wisconsin, USA | collected 2009-07-06 | reverse complement strand
TTTCCAGACCGCGCCAGAATGTTCGCCTTGTTTGCGGCAGTGACACGCTGCGGCTCCAGGTCGCACACCGCGGCCCACTGGCTGAACGCGATGTCATACGCCTGCGCAGCTTGCTCAGACGACACGCCGGGGAGTGTCAGGCTTGGAAAGTACGTGATCGTCTTGTGCGTCCACTTACAGACCGAGTCGCCCGCTGAGAAGTTAAAGTCAGGCAACCCGCATCGACGCCGAGAAAGCACGCTTGCCGTTTCAGGCCCGACAGCACCATTGGGGTCCAAACCGTGGAAAAGCTGGTACTCGCGCACAGCGCAATCAAGGTCTTCGCCCTTGAGCCCTTTGACCTGTTGCCAGGTCTTCGTGCCAAAATACCCAAAGCCGTACAGCTTTTTTAGGATCTCTCCTGTAGGCAGTACATGCTGGTGTTTTGATGGCATCCTTGCCATATAGTTCGCGTCCTTGCGAAGAATGCGGTCATGATTTGTGTTGCGCCGCCAGCCACAGCAACTCGTCGATAGCGGCGTCATCCGCGCTGTCGCTGAGCTGGTACACCGCGTCGATCAGCGGGTTTTCTTGATGGCGCGTTGCTCTCGGGTATGTCTGGCGCCACAGCTCCGTCAACGCCCGCCGCAACCGAAACTGCTGCCGCAAAGGCAGTGACCGCACGTCGCGCATTGAAGCGCGCACGCTTTGCTCATCACGGCTTTCACGACAGTGAATGACAATCTGGACGATGATCGAAATGATCGACACAACCAGGATCGCACTCAGCGCAAATTCAGCAGGCGCTCGAAACCCAATTTCGGACTGGAGCTGACTCTGCAGTGCGCTGAGTGCGGGCGAATTGTCGATCCGCTCCTGCAGCTCTTCGTTTGTCATCACCGAGTTCTCATACCAAGCCGCATCTGTTCAGTCGTTACCGCCGCCATGTAGTTGTAGCGGGCTGTGATCATAGCCTGCTTCACCTGAACGCGCGCGGAGATAAACCGCCACACGAGCAGGCCGTTGACGATGATGACCTGTCCGGCGCCGATCAGTGCCGACAGCGCCTTGGTGACGGTCTCGGCGTCGGTCGAGCTGAGCCAGCCCAGCACGACAGCCACCGTTACGAGGTTCGTGATCGCAGAAACGACCATAGTCCAGAACTCGGGGCTGCTCCAATCCGTGAGGGAAACGCCGGGAACAGCGTCGGCCTCAGCGTTAAGCAACCGCATCTCTGCACGAATGGCTTCAGGTCGGGGCGTGGTCATAAAAGGGCTCCTGATTTCGAGGTGTGTATTTACCTATTGTGTCACCACCGAATCAAACGCGCAAGTAAGTCAACGACCAAACATTGGCGGTACAACGGCGTGTAGCATGCCTGCCCATAAGCCCATATCTTGCAGCTTGTTTTGCGCTTCAGGTGTTAGTCCGGCTAGCGCAGAAAGAGCTTTGCCAGCCATCGTAGCCGTTGCAAGACCCACGCCCGCAGACGCAATGCCGTTGATTACGTCAACTGGGCGGATGATCGGTGACCGTACTCCCGTGCTGATTCCGCTCATCAGGCCTGTTGCAGCAGCAGCCATCTGAGGCGACGAGTGCATGCCGTTCGGGTTCATCATGCCCTTTTGCACGTCCATCCACGCAGCTTGGTTGAACTGCGGCACCGGCACAGACGGCGCATACAACCCGGTGTCGTTACTGGCCAGCGGATCCCGGCCGAAGTCGAAACCAACCTTTTCCTGCACAAATGGCGGCACTGTCCGGTTGTCCGTAAACAAGCCTTTGAGAAAAGTCGTGTCCATCGCCCGCGCGTTCGCGTTGGCGTTCATGGCGCCGAGACCCAGGCCAGCCAGCGCGCCCGCGGTGCCTAGGCTTCTCCGCAGCTTGCCGCGCTGTAAGTAACGCTCGGGAAACAAATGCTCGGCCAGCGCGCCGCCACCGTACCCAAGGCCGCCAAGAAGCAGGCCCGAGACAATACCGTTGCTCATCGGGTTTGGGCCGCCCATCGCTGCATTGCCGTACTGCCAGACCTTGTCGAGGCCAGGCACGAGCGCCTGATTGCCCCGTTTGATCAGGATTTCGGCCCCCCAGTCAGGAGCGCCGCCGTCGAACACGCGGTGCGCGAAGCCCAGCTTGTCGAGATATTTCCTGTAGTCCAGCGCTTGTTTCTCGGCGATCGGCTCGCGCGTCCACATCGTGAGGATGTTCTCTTCGGGCATCCACGTCGCGCAGCTGGTCGCCAACATGTGCGCGGCGACGGCAGCCTTTTCATGCTGTGCCCGTACCATGGCCGCTGCGGGGAGCCGCTGACTTACCCGCGCAGGAACACTTTGCCACGCATTGATATCTTTGGCCGCCGTCATGCTTCACTTGAAGATAGAGAGGATGAACCGATACAGCCCGCGCAGAGCTACCCAAAGCCACAAAAACACACCGCTGACCGCAAAAAAAGCAATGACGGGCGCTGTGAACAACGCCACGCCAAGCTTTTGCTTGTCGATCGAACGAAGGAGCATCAGGGCTTTGAGCCAGGCTGCGCGCGCGGGATTCGGTTCATCCGGCGGCGGCATAACAGGTGTGACTGGCGCGTCCGGCTTTTTTGGTCGCCACGGTAAAAGCGGCATTTCACGGCCTCCTCGGCTGTAACGAGGCGAGCATTCCGTCGCCATATCGTTCAAACAGCTGGTCCGTGAGACCGGGCTGGGGCAGTTCACCTCGAAACGCTTGAAGAGCAAGTTGATGACGGTAGTGCGGATCCAGCTGGGCACGCCAGATCTGGTGATTTCGGTCCGCCTGGAGCATGAAATCTCCGCGGCGCTTCACTTCCGCCATCTGGTTCTGAATGTTTTCAAACACGGGCTTATTGTGGTCATACGGAATCTGCGGCCCAGACACCGTAAACGGGTTGAACATCTGCCGCGTCTGATTGAGGTAGACGCTGCTTTCCTTCTCTATTTGTTGGACTTTTTCGTAATAGGCGGGGTCTTCGGACAGGTGATCCTTGGCAATTTCCTTGGCGATTTGATCGTTGTCGGTGTGTTCGTGCTCATGCTTTTTGCCTTCTGCCAAGGCCTCCTGGTTGAACGCGCTATCGGGCTTGTGATCTGCCGCGCCGCCATGCAAGGCGTCTTTTGCCTCGGCAGCCTTCGACTCACCGCGACTGCCGTCTACCTTGGCGACTTCATTAGCGCCCAGCACGTTCTTGCGCCTGACGGCTACGGTGATGTGAAACGGGTGATCGTCGTTGGGCAGCGCCGATAGCCCGTAGCTCTTTCGCAAGGCTGCTAGCTCGGGACTCGCCACCTGAATCGCCCAGACGCGGCTCAACGTGTTCGCTTTCTCAGGCGAAAACTCGCGGATCTGGCCTAGCGCGTAGTGAAAGTGGTGCCCGCGCTCGTTGATCTTGTCAGCGCCAATTTGGTCGACTTCTTCCGCGGTCATCACGGAAATATGCGCGTTGAGCAAGTCTTTGTCGGCAGATTTGCCCATAAACGCACTCAACGTGGGCAACTCGGCGCCGGTGGCCGTCATGGCGTCGAAAACGCCGCGCACAAGCGCATTAGGCACCGAAAGCAGCAACCAGCCGCTCTTCGAGATGTAAAGCCGCCCGGTGAGATAGTGATTTGTTCCGACAGCGCCAGCTTTGGTGAGCCAGGCTGCCGCGTTGCCGACAATGTACGCAGGGTGCTCTTTCAGCCCGCCCGCGCGCCAGTTTGCCGGATCAAGAATGGAGAAGCCATCCATAGCGGGTCTCGTTACGGCGCGTTGTTCGCTGTACTTGCTGGGTCCAGTTTGGCCGGTGCAGGGGCCGGGGCTGCGTCTTCGCCAACCGGCGTGATGAACGCGAAAAACTGTGGGCCGTCGTAATGCCGGACGCTGCCGACGCTTATCAAGCAGACGACCATTTTGCCGTCTTTGCGCATGACTGGGTAGACCCGCCGGTAGTTCACGCCCTCAATACCTCGGTCGCTCTTGACGACTGCGCCACGCAGGGCGTTTCTGTGCAAAGCGCGCAGCGGCATTGGAATCACCTGCTCGACTCCGCCGCGGACAAGATCTTCTTCCGTGAAACCCGTGATCGCTCGCACCGCGTCGTTGGCGTAAAGCACTTGGCCGCGTTCGTTGCACACGATCACGGCGTCAGGTGCGTAATTGATGATCTTGTGCAATTCACTCTTGTGTGAGGCTAACGCTGATGCGTGGTACCAGAGCGCGCAAGCGCACAACGTGGCGCCAGCGACTGCCCACCCAACAGCTGCCAATCGAAGCGGCCTGGAACTTTCACTGCAGGGGTTAAATAGTGCATTCATGGCGTTTGCACCTCCGCAACAATTTGCGCGCCCTGTTGCGCGACCGCGACGGCCGACGACAGCAGCGCAAGCGAGCAAAGCACCGTAAAGACAAGCGCCACGGCACTAAGCATGTCCCGAGCTTTACGATCACTCATTGTTGGGGTTCCTGTCTTGCTCGTGGGTAATCGTGACTTTAATGCCCGCGCCGCTGAGAACAGACCACAGAATATCGGTAACTGTCGACCCGCCCATTCCGGCCATGACGCAGATACCAATTAGACCATAGACGTTCTCCGACTTTCGATAGTGCTGGTACCACATGAGGCTGATGGCCAGACCAAGGCAACCAGCGTTTAACAACGCGCTCAGAAGACCAAGCCTGGTCATTTTACGCGAAAAGCGCAAATAGGTGGCGAGCCCAGCGAACGCAGAAACGCCAAAAGCGCTGAGAAACACCCAGATAGGATGAGTCGGTTCTGCAAACATGCTGCTGGCTCCCGCCACTTAAGTCCGGCAACTGGCATAACCGCAAGCTCCTGGGATCCCCTACCCGCAGGTCCGGCTGCAGCAAGCTGCAGCTTCACGGTGACTTACAAAGGCATTGCTGCCCCGTGTGGCATTCACCGCGCCTCCAACCGTGTTCACGGCGTGCTCTGACCACGGAACCCGCTACCCCAGCGACATCCATGCCGCTGAAATAGCACCTAACCGATCGGCCACCACGACCAACTTGCGGCTTTTGCGTGACACTGCCACGCACTTGATACTTTATCACGTTTTCGTGCGCGGGCGCAAAGCGGGTTGGCAAAGAGCACGAACAGCCCGGCGCACGTTAACGGCAGTATTTTTGCCGCTGTTCTCGCCAAAAGCGCAACTGCGCCGTCGTCGGGATGTCGCTGTCGTCGCCGCGCTGAAAACACAGGCCGGAGTGCATTGCTGTCCCCAGCGGCTGCCCGCCCGCATCTAGGTAGGTTTTTGTCATGCGGTAATCAGCGGCGGCGTAACCAGGAACAGCCAACAACTCGGCGCAGGCTGCGGGCCGGATTAGGTAACCGTGCGTGCCCCACATTGACGAAAGAATGCGCACAAGATACTGACCCGCCGGAGCAGTTTTGGCGCGCGATGAGTGCAGGTGCCATAACGACCAATCTGCCGGTAACTCAGCCGATACGCGCGCAAAGATATCAATGAAGTTCGACGGCAAAACAACGTCGTCTTCGAACACCGCCATCACGTCAAGCTTGTCGTCTAGACACTTCTGCCACAGCTGCCGATGACTATCAAGCGCGCCTGCCTGCTCTTTGACAACGTTTGCGGATGGAGAGTTTGCGTACCAGACGGCAGGCCAGCGCGTGATCGGCCACTGTACCCGTTGAAACTCAGCTTCCGTTTGAGCCCAGCGGGTTGGCCGCGCGACGAGATTGATGCAAAACGCCGGAACGTGTTGAAAGTCGATTGGCATGTCAGTAGACAAACTTGTCGCGTTTGTTCTCGGGAATGCCTAGCAGTTCCGGCACGTACGCGGTGCCACTGAACATGTGCGCCCACAGCCGCTCCATAAAGTGACCCTCCTCAGAATTAGGATGGTCACTCAAGATATCCCGTAGCTGCACGTAGAACGACTTTGGATACTTCAGGATGGCTTCGCGGCTAGCGGCAAAACAACCGGTGTAGCTGCTCACGGCCAACACCGGCAGCTTGCCAAAATGCTGGTTCGCAAAAGCTAACAAGCCAGCCGCGTTAATACGTAACTCGCCAGACCGCACTTTTGGCGCGTACTTTGGTATTGCCAAAAAATTGATATTGTTCCAGTGTGACGGCTTAACCAGCATCAGATGCGACGCACTGAAGCCGTTTTTCTTGGCGGGATCGATGTACTTCATGAGCTGCGACGCTGGGTACGCGTGCGCGTCATCAATTCTTCCTTGCAGAAAAATGGTGACCTCGTGCAGGTTGTCATAATGGTCGATGATGTGCGACAGGTATGTGTGCGCCTCGCGACCAACGTTGGGCAACGTCAACCAATTTGCATCGAATGCCAGCGCGGGCGCGCCACATTTGCTGTACACAAATATGTCGAGCGTTTCTTGCCACCGCGCGGCCCATGCCACGTCTTCTGTGCATCGCGCCAGCACAAGGGCGTAACGCTTGTCAGGGGCGTAAGTGGCAGCAGGCTGCCCGTCGCCGTAAAAAACGACATGCGGGTTTGTGTTCTGCATGTCAGCCCAGTTTACGGGCGTAAATCCGCAGATCGCGCGCAGCTTTGTCATCTGCGCCTGCTTCTCCTCGACAGTTTTTGTATAGGTGGCGTGGTGCATCACGACCCGCTTGTGATCAATAAAGTCGAGATTATTGGCCACAACCGGCCCGCCGTGCAAAAACTCTTGCGGCGGAAGCAACTGATACTGCACGCGCTTCTGCCGCATGAAGTGGTTCAGGTATTCTTGGTCGCCCAAAAAGCGCCGGTTGAAGTTTTGCGCCAAAACTGCTTGCAGCCACTCCAGCACGCGGGCGTTTTTCTTGAACATGAAGAACCCGCCGTTGGCTACACCAGTATTCGGCCGGTCGATCCATCGTTCTTGATACTCTGCCTGTCCGTAGCACTCCAGCGTTGAACGATCGAGCTGCTGCTTCAGTTCGTACAACCGCTCAGGCCGAAAAAACTGGATGTCGGCGTCGATCGAACACACCACGGCGCCGTCCGGCAGCTGCGAGAAGAAGTCGTAAAAAAACTGCAGCTTGAGCTTTAGACACTCAAACCACCCACGGCTGCGAAAGCCGTCATATCGCAACTGCAAGACAGCCTGATTGACGTGCACCTCAATGTTAGGGTGCGTCAGCGATGTGCAAAGATTGTCGAGAAGCGACTGGAACTCCGGTGTGTACGTCACGCAAACGTACAGCTTGCTTGAATCATACGTGACCATCATTCAGCTCCGAGAAAATGCGCCGCCGACGCCAGCGCGCTGCCGATCACCTGGTGCATGTCATAGTATCTAAACTCGGCCAGTCTTCCACCAAAAATGTATTTTGTTTCTTGGCGGGCAACGGCGGCATACCGCGCATAAAGCGCGCTGTTTTTGTCATCATTAACGGGGTAGTACGGCACGCTACCGGGCTGCCACACTTCAGGATATTCCCGCGTGACAAGCGTGTGCGGCGTCTGCGCGCCCGAGAAATGCTTGTGTTCAACGACGCGGGTGTAGGGTTCACGGCCGGTGTAGTTGATGACCGCGTTGCCCTGATAATCCACGATGTTTTCACGCACTGTCTCAAAACGCAGCGTTCGGTAGTCGAGATGGCCGTATCGATAGCCGTAAAATTCATCGAGGCAGCCGGTAAACACGACGGTCTTAGCCTGTGCGTCCCAGTAATCCCGCGCGAAAAGGTAGTCCACGCCCAACTCGATACGCGCGCCGACAAGCATGTTGCCGAGCAGCGCGGTGTAGCCCGCTTCCGGAATGCCCTGGTACCGATCCGTGAAGTAGTTGTCGTCGAAGTTCAGCCGGATGGGCAGCCGCTTGATGATCGACGCTGGCAGCTCACGGGGCTCGCGCATCCACTGCTTCTTGGTGTAGCCGTAGATGAACGTCTGATACAGCTCTTCACCGACCTGAGACAGTGCCCACTCTTCCAGGTTTTTTGGCTCCGCGATCGGCACGCGAACTTTGTCCAGGGCCTCGCGAGCTTCTTCCGGCGTCGAGACGTTCCACAGCTGGTAGAGCGTAAACAGATTGATCGGGAACGAATACAGCTTGCTGTGGTAGTTGACCTTGGGCCTGTTCACGAAGCTGTTGAACCGACCAAACTGCTGCACGTAGTCCCAGATCTTCGGGCTGTTCGTGTGAAAGATGTGCGGCCCGTAGACGTGCTGCTCGATGCCGTCGACGTTTTTGGTGTAGCAGTTTCCGGCAACGTGATCGCGGCGCTCCAGCACGCGCACAGACTTGCCAGCGTCGAGGCACTGCCGAGCAAAGACAGCGCCGAACATGCCGCTGCCCACAATGAGAACGTCGTCCATGACGATGACTACCTATTCAGTATGAATCAATGTTCGGAAAACAGTTTAGCGTGCGCCGCCATATCTAAATCCACGACCGCACCTGTAATGTCCCCGGTTTTAAACATAAATATCCATTTGTCCACACCAAATTGCGGATAACGCACGCGATGACGTAAATGACCCGTGTCATAAATGTCAACGTTATTCATGCCAATACGCGCGCCGTTGTTTACAAACCGGCCGAAGTTCAAAATACCTGCAATCTCTTTGCCGTTTTTGAACACCGACTGTTCAAACTCGACTGATACGGCCTCGTTTTTTGTGAGTGGCGTACAAAAATTGTCGCCGTAATTTGTCACGACAGCGGCATCAAACGCGCAAATGTTTGAGTGCGGCGGCGGGCAAGTATGCACCGCGTTTTTTTCAACGCGCAACGTTGCATACGCATTGTTGAACTCTGGCGTAACAGTACAGGTGTCCATGAGATACAGGTACGCGGGTGCTACAACCAACGGGTCATTTTTGTAGAGGTGCAGCGCGTGATACCCCGCGTAGTCAAAACTGTTCATCATCATTTTGATGACACAGATTTCAACGTCAGGGGCCGCCGGTAAAATTTCTTGCAGCGACATTTTGCGCGGGGGCTCGTCCGCACAAGACTGCGAGATTACAACAACGAGCGCGTCAAACCGACAAAACCCAACGGCTATCATGCTGCTGATTAACGTAGCAAGTTGTTTTTTATAGTGCACGTTTGAGTTGATGACGATTTTTATTTGCGCAGTTTGTCTCATGAAAATTTGCTCCGCCCGCAGTGCGTTGATAGCTACTGCGCCGGTTTCCAGACTTCCGTCGGACACACAACGTCGGGCTGAAATACGGGCAGCTCTTCATAAACCTTGTGCTGCATTTCGTGCGTCTGAAAGTCGCGCTTAGACTGCTTGCCGACACCCTCGGGCATGTCGTCAATCCAGATGTCGATGCGAACGTCCCAGAACTGCGCAATCGCGCGCTTCGACTGGTGATGGGTGTAAATCACCCCAGCCAGCCGCGGAAACACAGTCGGGCCAAACAGCTCTTCGACCTGCTTGCAGTTGGTTTCGTTCTCGTGGCGCGCGGTGATGCAGTAGACCTTGTGCCCGCGTTCGATGGCGTGCAGCACGAACGTCCGCCAAAACGGAATGTCACTCGTAAACGTGCGATCGAAGTCCAACGCGATGTTTGTGGGGCGAAATGGCGTCACAGCGTCACCTTTTCGCCGTTGAACAAAATCTCGACGCCGACTTCGACATCCAAAAGATCGACCTGAATCCCGGCTTCTTTGAGCAATTCGTCGGCTTCTGCAATCGTAGCGCGCCAGCGCTCTGGCGTAATGGCGCGCGGCTTCTGCAAACCAACCACGCGCTTAATGCCGGAGCAAATGATAGCCCGCGCGCAATCTACGCAGGCAAACCACGGGCAGTACATCGTGGCGTTTTCTGTTGACTGGCCGAATTTTGCAGCGGTATAGATAGCATTACGCTCGGCGTGCTCCATGTATTTGAGCTTGACCGCCGGATCTAACCGTTCAGGTGTGACTGCTATGCCAGGCGGAAAGCAGTTGGCCGCGGCGATTACGACAGGCAAGTACCGGATGTCGAGTGGATATCCGACAAGTATGGCGCCGTTCTGCGTTCTTGGGTCGTGCGACAGTTTTGCCGCGGCCTCAACGGCTTCTGTCAAATACAGCCGGTCATTAGCATACTTGAAGCCTTTTTTGGGTTCGCCGTCAAACATCTATGCTCCTTCAAAACTTGGGTGCGTAATCCAGGCAGGCCATGTACCGTTCAATCAGCTTCGCCACGTCATCGACCGTAATGAGCGCCATGCACTCGCCGATCCACTGACCGTTCTCCAAAACGACCGGACGCATACACAGATTCTTGTCTTTGTCGTCTTCATCGCCTAGGGGCACTACGCGACTTTTCCAACAGCCGCCCATGTCACAGCACGGAAGCATGCCACAGGTGTGCAGATACTGATGATTCGGCCCCTCTTCCCAGTGCGCGGGTTCGCGGCCCCCTGCGATCGTGATATTGGCGCGGCTGGCGCGTCTGAACCTCGGATGCACCGGCACGGCGTACGCCAAGTGCATCGGAAAGCTGACGCCGGATATCACGCCAAACGAATGGTAGACCAACCGAATGAGCTGCCTGATATCCGTCTTGCCAATCATGTTGATCAAGTTTGGACCTTCAAGCAGCGGGTGTTCGTGTTCTTTTGCGCCAACCTGAACAAACCAGACGTTCGGAAACCGCGCGACGAGTTCTTGATAGCGCGCGAACGACCATGCCTTGGCTGTGTAGTCGTGCTTGTGTCCGGCGTTCAACACCCAGTACGGAACGTCTTTGCCTATGATCTCCCGCACAGCTGAATACCAGCTTTGCTCTTCGGGTGTAATGTAGACCACACTGTGAAAACGCGTTGGCGTGATCTGTACGCCCAGTTTTTTGGCCATCTCCTCGCCAAAAGACTCCACGAACCGCACCGGGTGCGTGTTGCTGCGATGAATAGACGGGTAGTCGGCTTCAAGCAGCGTGACGTCAAGCGCCATCGGGTCGAGCGGCGTAATCAGCGGGTTGCCGACAAAGATATCTTTGACCCCGCAGACAACGTCAGTGAGATACTTGCCGGGATGTGACGCATGCAAGCTCGTGATGCCGTAAAGCAGCATCACAAGGTCGCCCGGGCTCTGAAAATTACGAAAGATGATTTTGCGGGGCTTTTCAGACATGACGCGATTGTTAGATCTGTTCAAGCTCGTGCGTGATGGTCTGGTTGTAGATAAACGGCCCGCTTAGTTTGCCGCGCTGTTGAGTTGGACGCAAGACCGTACTTGCCTGGCCCAAATGCGTTTTGAGCGCGAGCTGGGTGCCGACGAGATTCCAATACGTCTCGTTGTCGGATTTAGGCGTCAATGTGCCGTCTGGATTCAGCGTCAAATCGCACAGATGTTGCCCGCCATCTCTTTGAAAACGGAAGCGGTTTTTGGTTGTAACCGCAAATAGTTCTCGCTGCGTCTTGTATTCGGCCCAGCTCAACTCGACGACATTTTTTCGCGGCGGAATAGCCATAGCGCAATCAAGATATGCGCGCATAGCGGGCTCAGTCAGAAAATAATCGAGCTGCCAGTGTGCAATCTGCTCGTCATCAGCGGCGGGCGAGTACTGCCGCGCATCTTCTGTGCACATCCACGTTAAAGTTGCTTCCTCCACGTACGGCACTGTGCCGTATCGGTGCAGATTGAACTTTCGAACAATGTGTTCGGTTTCTGCTGTGTAAAAGCGGTCAGCAGGCGCTAACGCCATTGCGATGTTAGCTGGCGCTACGGCAAACACATGTGAACTGCCTGCGCCCAAAACCATACGACAATCGTTGTACAGCGATGACAGAAGCTGCACTGTCATAAAAGCAGAGCCGTGCGCACGCACCAGTTCTTTTTGCATGTTCTTGTTGAGCCCAACAAGCGGCACGCCCGCTACATTCAGATTCTTGAGTCGCGAATTTGCCTTGCCGAAACGCGCTTTGATTTCGCACCAAAGTGCGTTGCGCGGCAACTCGCCTGCGGCATCTAACCCGCTGAACGCGTTTCGCGCGCTCTGCGTGACAAAAATATTGCAATCGCTAAACACGCCAATCACGTGCTCTGCCTTGTAGTGCGCGTAAATGGCGCGCCACGCAGATTTAGCTGCCTTTTGAATTTCGCCGCTCAACATCACGGTTGGTAAGTCGTCCCAGCTCGTTTCATCGTGTTTGTAGATGTCCGCCCAGCCGCTCAACATGTTGAAGCCAGTAATGTCTGTTGAAAAAGCCGAGAACCAGCCAAACATATCGTCAAGCGGGCCTTCTTGCAGAATCACTGCGTCTGAGAACATGCCAAAAAACGGCAGCTGATTCTCGTGGCCGATAGAGACGAGTTTGATGGCGTGCGCGCGACAAAACAACGCGAGCTTGAACAGATGGACATTTAACCACGCTTCATGATGATGCGGGGCGATGATCAACTGCGCAACGTATTCGCGGTCTGGGTAAAGCTCAAAATACTTGTGCCGCCGCGGATTGTTTGGCACGGTGTATGGGGTGAAAGCGTCATCGGGAATGACGACAACCTGTTGAAGCGCAGTCACAGGCAACACGTTACTCACTCCGTCGGTACGTTGTGCTGGTCAAGCATTTCTAAAAACAACGGCCACTGTGCGCACTCAGGGTGAACAAAGTGAATGTGCGTAAACCGCCCGCCAAACAAACTAAAATTCGACACAATTGGCCACTGAGTCGTAAACAAGCAATCTACTTGGTGCACGCGTACAAAACGCGCCGCGAGCGCCCAACCCTGATCCCCAAAACAATCCGGGTGATCATTTGCAGGTTGACACAGATACTGAAAAAGTCGCTGGCACTCGCTGTCTTCCACAATTTTTCGCATGCACGGCCCAGACAAAAACGACGACTCACGTTCGTGGTGCAGGATCGGTTTGTCGCGCTGGTTTTCCATCAATATGCGCTGACTGTGAGCTGAGCGCACGATTGCGTTTACGAATAACGGAGCAAGTCCCGCGCCGTAGTCGCCACAAATATACAACGGCTGCGTCCAGTCGTAATCCGCATCAAGCCGCTGCACGGTGCCAGCTACATCGTTTACAGAGTCATCATCGATCTTGTACCACCATCGCGCACTGGCCGCTATTTCTGGCGTGACGTATTGCCCAAACGCGTAATTTTTAATGCCGCCCCAGTTAAAAGACGTCGAAACAAACTCAACAGGGTACGGCCAAGTATCTGGCGCAAACTCTGCGGGCACAGGTTCCTGACCGCACAGTAGATACACTTTCAGCGCAACGTTTTGTCGATTAAGCAGCCCGTATTTGCGAAATGCGCGCAAACGTTCGATGTATTTGCCGGTGAACGTCACTGGCAAAAAATAGGCAATATCGTATTGCATGTTTTCTCCGTCACGGCGTTTTTTTTCGTGGTGACTCCATACGGCCCTGTTCAGCTCAATTGTGCCGGGGAGTTGTTTACGCGCAATACCAGCTTCGTTCGCATAGTGTTCCAGAATGCGCTCTGGCACCGTCGGAATGTCCAGCGCCAAATACGCCTGGTCGTACAGCTTGTCGTGGAAGCCTTTCAGCCACGACATGTGCGCCTCGGAGCCGATCTGGAACGTGTCGCCAAAACAGCCTTCGCGGTGATACAAGTCAGTACTGGTGAACAACGGCGAGGTATCAGCGTCAAACTCGGCCAGTGCCGTAAAACACTCTTCGACCAGCTCCGGGGTCCATACGACGTCCGGCCGGGTGTGAAAGTGCACGTCGTAGTGGTGCACTGGCATGTGCTTCACGCAGAAGAACTTCGACCGGTATTTCTCCAGCACATGTGGCTCTAACGCCAAGAGCTTTTGTGCGGGAACGTAGTCGAATCGAGGCTTGTGCGCGGAAAACCCCCGCTGACAGAGCCACACGAGCGGCCTTCCGAACTCTGCGTGAATGTCGCTCGGTGACAGCAAGTTGTTCGTGTACGTGAACGTCGCGTTGCTGCCGTAGCCATCTTCCGCCCACACAGTAAGAAACGCGTCACAGTCAAACTCGCTGGTGAGCCGCTTGTAGAACTCACTGCGCGCAAAGAACTGGTAGTTCCGCAAAAAGCCCGTGATGTGCAACGCAACATGTTTCTTCACGCGATTTACTCCGCTTCGTCGGCCAGGATTCGCTCGCGCAACGTGCTGGTCGAGATGCCTTGCGTGTAGGGCAGGTACACCAGCAAGATGTTGTTGCCGTCGAGCCACGTGTCACTCAGGCCAGTCTGGGCGAAGTAATCCTTGCACGCCCAGTCTGAGCCGACCGCTATGGTATCTATGCGCGGACTGCACGCCGCGATAGACGGCCGAAGATCCGCACCGGCCACGTTGCGAATGACTTTGGTGACGTACTGGCATTCTTTGAGCATTTCCCAACGCTCATCAAACCGCATAACCGGCCGCTGCTTTTTGTACCAAAACACGAACTGGTCGGTGTTCAAACCAACCGTAAGCGTGCCGCCAGCGCCCGCCAGCCGAGAGCAGCGCTTCAAAAACGAAATGTGCCCTGGATGAAACAGGTCGAACGTGCCGCAGGTGTAGACGTGTGCCACAAAAGCTCCTTTGTCATTCGTCGCCAACTCCACATGGACCGGTTCCGCCGTTTGCGGTTGTACGGCTGCTTCAAAACTTTTTGTGTGCACGAAACAGGTCGCAGCAAATTTGTCAGCTCGCGCTAATTACGTTTCAAAGCGAGCAAATTGCTGCATGAGCGTAATGCCCTTCCGCGGCGGAGATCCTCCGTCGTCGTTTGCACAAAACGCGTGATAGCCAGCCTCTACAAGATAGTTCACCATGCGGCGTTCGACTGCTTCGTGCATCCAGCCGCCGGTAACTTGTTTGCAGCCGGGAACAACAGGCCCAGGAAAAAGACCCGTGTCGTGAAGAGCGATGATCGTTTTGGGCGTAATCTTGCCTTGTTCTCGCGCCCGCTTAAAAAAAGCAAGCTGTTCGTCGTAGACATGCGCATCAAAGAACACAAGGTCAAGCACGGGCAACAACGCGGGGTCGACGTCTTGTATAGGGCTTTGAATCGTTGTGTGATTCACATCGAGCGGCGTGACTGCGTTGATGTCTACGCTGATCACTTTACCCTTGGGGCCGACGGCAGCTAGAAAGTTCTGCGCGGAGTAGCCGTGCAACGCGCCAACCTCCAAGACCGTGCGCAACCGCATGCACTTTATCGCCGCAAACAGCAGCAACGCCTCATCGTCTTGAATTGCGGCCTGCACGTAGTCATTGCCGAGCGTCAAATGCGCGAGATTATACTGCGACATATAGCTTTCCGTGAGTTTGAGTTTTGGTCATTCGTCAGCAGACTTCAGCGTCCAGTCCCGCCAGCTGCGATTGCACGGCTGCTCCCAGAAATTCGCCCGCAGGCGGCGCATGCGCTCGCAGTCTTCGTACGAGTCCTTGAGCTGCTCTTCGTAGAAGATCTTGAGGTACGTCGCCTCGGGAAACGCGTCGTAGCTCGTGGTGTCCAGCGACCGGATCGTGTGCGTGTAGTTCCGCGCGACGTCGGTCTCAAGCTGAATCGCGTGGTCCAGCGCCTCGTGAGGATGAAAGAACGGCGTCAATCCGCGCAGTGCAGCATAACGCGGCAGATCGACGGCCAGAGGATGGTCGCCCAGCCGAATTTCGGGCGCCAGGCCGAGAATACGGTCCTGAAACGCCAGCACGTGCAGCAGCTCGCTGGCCGCGGCCTTTTCGAAGAACTCGCGGTACTCAGCGGCGTGCATGCCCCCGACAATGCTGGCCTGCCGCGTGTAGAACAACAGATGGCTGTACTCGTTCTGCAGGTCGCGGGCCAACGTGTGAATGGCGTCCGTGCGGTTCATACAGCCTCTTGGTTAAGGTGAATCGGGCGGGCTAGGCGCTGGCAGCAGGACCGCTCGTGTTCCTGCTTGTGCTCGTGTTGCGTAAGGGCGAAGGAAGGCTCAGACAACCGTGGAAAACCCAGCAACCAGCGTTAAGCGCGCAAAGATATCAATCTCCGCGCGCATCCCGGCACCTCGGCTGTCTGATGAGGTGCAAGCCAGCCCCCGCTGACTCCGCAGGTACAAACCCGGTCGCGCGGTTAGGACACGCAACAGCAGGCCGCTTTCCATGCGACTCTCCCGTAATACGGCCATGTACGTAGTTAAACGGCTTCTTCCAGCAGGTCGAGCGTCAACGTGTCCATTGACCGCAACGCATCTTGAGGAACAAACCAACTCTCGCGCTGGTCGTTCGGATTGTCCAGCCATTGCGGCTTCATCGCTTCGTAGCCGTAGCACCAACCGACGAAACGCACAGACTCGCCATCTGTGATTGCGAACACAAATCGGCGTTCGCGATGATCGTCGTCGCGAACAATGAGCCGGTTTGTCGACGTTGTTGTAGCGCGAATCTCGATGTCGTCGAGCGAATCCGGCGTGATGTGAAACGTGTTGATAGCGGGCACGAAAAACAGGTTGAGCAGCTTATGCCACGCCATCTCGGCAACGCAGCCCGCTGTTTCTTCTTCAAGCCGAGTCATAAACGACCGGCGTCTGTCCGACTTGGCGTAATTCAGTTTCTGCGCCTTCGACGTGACCATTCTGAGCGTGGCAGAAGCAACTGCGGCATGAAACTCAATCAGGCTGAGTTTTGTTTCGAACAACTGCACAAGTTCAAGCGGGCTCACAGATTCAGTCCTTTGACCGCAGACCTATTTCTACGGTAAGGAGAGTTTAGCGATATGCGTATAGCCGTCAAGGAACTCAGAGGTGCGTCAAAATTGTCATCACAAGCGGATGACGCACGCAGTCACTGTCACGGAACTTGAACGCGCCAATACGCGGTTTGTTTTCAAGCTTCCGGACGACTTCGCGGATCGGCGCAGGAGAAACCGGCAAGTCGTTCTGGTCTGGGTCGCCAGTGACGATGTACCGGCTGTTGTTGCCCAGCCGCGTCAAAAACAGCTTGAACTGCGTGTACGTCGCGTTCTGCGCTTCGTCAAACACACACACGGCGTTGTCGAACGTCCGACCGCGCATGTGACACAGCGGCGCAAGAATCACCGCCTTGTTGACTATCTCGCGCTTGGGAGAAAACTTGCCGAGCAGCTTGTCCATGGCGTCGTACAGCGGGCGCATGTACGGGTCGACCTTGTCGTTGACGCCGCCCGGCAAGTAACCCATCTTCTCACCAGCGTCCACAATTGGCCGCGTCAGGACGATATGTTCAGCCTGGCCCGTGAGAACAGCGTTGATCGCGTAGGCCATGGCAACAAACGTCTTGCCAGAACCTGCGCTGCCGAGCAAAAACGTGAGGTCGTTGTTTACGACCAAGTCCCAGGCCTGCGCCTGCGCTTTCGTGCGCCACTCGATCTCTAAAGGCTGACGAACCTGCTGTTCTTTCGTTTCTTGGCGCACTTGGCGGCGCGCAGCTTTTTCGGATGATTTCTTTCCTGCCGAACGCGTTGTTTTTCGCATAACACTCGGAGTCCTTTCCGGAGGTCAGCCACAAAGATATCTATCCATGTTGTCAGTCTGTATAGGCCCGTGTGTCCGGAAACACCTCCTCAGCCCGCAGGTCTTCTTCTTCCTCGGGCTCTTCGCGCGTCACGCTGATGTGCTTCGATGTCTCGTGGGACGGCTTCACGCCATCCAGCTCTTCCTTGTCTTTCTTCTCGACGTGCGTGAACACGCTTTGGCCAAGGCGGGCCTTCGGACCTTTCGGCTCGTACTTTTCCTCGCCTTTGCCCTCGCCCGCAATGGCTTCTTTGATCGACGCGCCAAAACGCGCCGGGTCGCTGGTCAGCACCTGCTTGCTGTGACTGATCACCGCAGGCTTGGGCGTGATCTGCTTGGTCGGCTCCTGCGACGTGTGTTCAGGCACGCTCGCCGGACCACAGCAGCCTTCAGCGCTCTTCTTCTCGCTCGGCGCTTTCTTCTTCTTGCTGCCCTTGGGGCGGCACGAGTCTTCGCTGTAGGGCGCTTTGCCCGGAACCGGCTCGTAGCCCGCCCAACAGCGCGCGGATTTCATAACGAAGGCCAGCGTTGCCTGCTTCTGCGCCCACTGCGTGTAGATATCGCGAAAGTTCGTGCTCATGCGTGCTCTCTTTCTTTGCGCGGCCAGATGCCAGTCGGATAGCCGAGCAACATCTCCAGGCCAGGCCAAAACCGAATGAAGGACAGAACTGGATTCAGATAGCCCGTCATGACGCAGTAATAGCAGTCAAACGGGCGTTCATGGTGCCGCGCGTGGTCTTCCTGAGAACACAGCAGCCCCAGCAGCTGCAAACCACGGATACCGCGGCTGCACTTCTGGTGACTCCACGCGTGCACTTCGTTCGCAAACGCCGAAAACCCCGCCACCAGAGCGAACCAGTACCAGCCAACACAGGCAAATCCAGCAGCAATCGTCAGTGCTGGCACCAATGTCGTCCAGTTCCGCTCAAAGAAACCGCCGACAAGAAACGCCCGCGGGTCTGCATGATGCCGGATGTTTGGCGCAATGACGTGCTTGCCAACGATCGGCCACGCGGGATTTCCGTATCGGTCTTCTACCCAGTGCACAAATCCCGTCACAAGGTCCGACGCCAGCCAGGCCAGCGCGACATAGGCAACTTCGTACATCGTCACCTCCTTGCGACGGCTTAACGAGCATCAGCCTCCGAATGTTGATTTTGCCTTATTCCACCAGCCCGTTGCAACGTCTTGTGCTTTGTTAATTCCCTGGTCGATGGTTTGCGCTGTAGCAAGCGATTTTGCGAGTGAACTTTCGGGATTATCAAGCTGTTGACGCAGCGCCATCGCGTTTGCATAGGCGGCTTGAGCGTCCTGCGGCGTCTTGATGTGCTCGGGATCCAGATTGCGCATCAACGGTATGGCCAAGTAGCTCGGCATGCTGGTAAGCTGCTTGAGCTGCTCGGCTTTCTGCAACTTGCCTTTGATATCTAAGGCGCCGCGCCATCCGCCACCAGCGCTGCTCACCGCGGCATCTGGGCCTTTGAGCAACGCAGACAGGTCTTGGTTGCCCTCGGGAATCTTCGCGCCCATCATGTTGGCAAAGTTGCGAATGCCGCCACCGACCATCTGCTGCGCGCCGTCACCCATCACGCCACTACCAGCTGCGCCTAAGCCAGCCATGCCAAGTCCGAGAATGCTCATCAGCATGGGCAGAATGCCGCCGTCTTCGTCTCCAAACATCGACATCGCCATACCGGCCAACGCAAGCGGCGCTCCCAAGCCCACCATCATTTGGCCATGCGGACCAAGGTTGTTCCAGGCGTCTTGGGCTTGTGCCGCAAAACCGCCCGCTTGCTGCGGCGTGGGATTCGGGTTGGCAGCGTACAAACGTTGCAGTTCCGCGTCTTGCACGTCGTTGCCGACTGTTTGCAGGTGTTGCCGGAACGCTTGTGCGGTTTGAGAGTTCTGCCGGGCCGGGTCGCCTGACACAAGATCCGCCGCGCCGTTCTTGAATTGCGGATTGCTGTCAGCTTGCTGCTGCATGAACGATTGAAAGTCCGACTGCGCTTGCTGTTTGGCTTCTGGCGGCGCGTCTGGCTGCGCTGCGGCTGCCATGCTGGTCTGGACCGCCGCGGTTTGCTCTGGCGGCGGAGGCGCGACTGGTTCGCTTGGCGGCGTTGTATCGCCCAGGATGGACGGATCGCCCGATGGCGCAGGCTGCTCCGGCTGCGGTTGGCTTTGCAGCCGCGTGCCAACTTCAACAGCCGCAGGAAGACCTGTCTGTACAGCAATCTGGCCTGGCGTCATGCCCTGCATGAACCGCCCGCCCGCGTAGCTGTTCACGACGTTGGCGGCGTCTTCGCCGATTACGTTCGACAGGCCCTGCTGCGCCGCAAACATCGGCACCATTCCGGCGTAATTACTCTCGATGCCGTGCGCCGCATTCAGGCCGTCATACGCCGTGGCGCCCGCACCAACCGTGGCTTGGCCCATCTGGCTGGCCAGCATGCCAGCTTGATTCAAATTCGACGCCATGGGCGTGCCAGTAATGTAAGACGTCGCACGCATCACAGGATCAAAGCCGGGCGTTTTAGCGAGCAGCTGCCCACCAGCGGCGACGCCAGGCAACCGGCTCGCGGCGTTCAATACGGCGTTACCGCCGTACAACGACGTGGCGCCCGTCCACGCGTTCTCGCCCACGCCCGCAGCGGTCTGCGCAATCGCGCGGCTCGTGGGATCTACGCTCGGGTCGTTCCAGCCTTGTTCAAGCGAGTTCTGCATGCGGCTGGTGTGGTAGTCCGTGTCACCAGTCAGGCCGCCCACGACGTCTTTGATCGAGTTCTCGGCAAAGTTGGCCGTCTGGTCATAAACCTGGTTGAGGCCCTGCGTCCAGCCTTGCGACGTATTCAACGGTTTCGGCGTGACGGCGTTCCAGGCTTTGTTTGCCCCGCTCATCAAACCCAGCCCGCCCGTTGCGCCAAGGCCGGACACAGAGCCCAGCACGCCAAGACCAACGCGCTTGCCGTTGGCCGTCATATCGCCCCAGAGCGACGGCCCGGGCGGCTTGGGCTGCGCAGGAAGCGCGGGCGCCTTGATGGGCGCCGGAGGCTTTGGCGGCTGCGGTTGCCCGCCGGTCGCTGAACTGGGCGACACGGCGGGTTTGGCCGAACCTGCTGGCGAGAAGCTCTTCTCGTCGTTCGAGAAGGCGCGCTTGTGCAGTGCAAACGCCAGCTGCGCGCCAAACGCGCGCTCAGGACTTCCGTGAATCCGAAGCTGCTTCCGTGCCGTCTTCTTCATCGTCATTCTCCGTGCCATTCTGCTGTCCAGCGCACACGGCGTCTTTGTCGTTGTGGTGCGTGCTGAACTCGGTGATGACAGACTGCTCGATGCCAGCAAACTTGTGCCACATGCCAGGCGGAATGTGGAAAGCCATGTCGGGCGTGAGCGTGATCGTTGCCGCGTGGGAGATATCCTCGTCCCAGCCGTACGTCAGCTGGATTTTACCAGACTCCACGTGCATCACCGCGTCCTTGACCTTGTAGTACTGGAAACTGCTCTCTTTGCCCTTGTTAACGTGCAGTTTCTTGCCGCAGTATCGGCCGTTGTAGATCCAGTCTTCGTGGCCCCAAGGCTTTTCCACGTAGACGCGCTGCTCGACGTTGAGAATGAAACGGGCGGTTGGTGCGGTCATGTTTAGCTCCTTGAGTTACGCGCGGAATCGGCGTCTTGTGTGTTTTTCCATGAACGGGTTGTCTTGCCGGTCCTTGGCGGCCACTTTGGCAACGGCAGCGGCGGCAGCGGCGGCCACGGGGTTGACGGCATTGGCTGCACAGGCGCGGGCACGACCATGCGGCTGAGCCTGGCCTCAAGGGCGGCGACGCGCTCGGTCAAATGCACAATCGATCCCGTCAAGGCGTCGAGCTGCTCTTCCAGCCGGTCTTGTGCGCTGCGTTTTTTCTTGACCGCTTTTTTGGCCGCTTTCTTTGCGGCTTTTCGACGTGGCTTAGATGCAGGCACGGCAATCCTTTACAGCAAGGCGTTTCGATCGGGCGGGCGCGCTTTTGGCCGCTTGTTTGGCCACATGCGCAAAAACAGTTATGGAACGGTAAAAACAGTTACGGGGCAGAGCGCGGACTAAAAACCGTTACGGCGTTTCAGCTTCGGCTTGAACTGGCCGCGGGTCCATAACCGGGTCCATAACCGGGTGATAGATGGGCGGCTTCGGCGGCGCAGCCGGGGGCGAAAAAAACCACACAAGGTTGTAGGCAATCCACAGCACCATCGCCGCCGCAACAAACGGAAAGGTCTGCGCGATAAGCACCAGCGTGAGCCCTAGCAGGGACCAGACGATCAACAGAGGTAAACACGCCAGCAGCCACGCAAGCGTTTGCGCGCAGCTGAATAACGCACACACACGGCAAAACACAGACAACTTCGCTGACTTTTTGTACGCGGTGACCATTTCTGCCGCATAGGCAAAAAACACGGCCCAAAGCTCGCTAAGCCCTTTGAGCGCAAATTCAGAAAACGTTTCGTCCATTGGTTCAGTCCTCAAGAATGAGACGACGGCGGCCATTGTTTATCGGCACTGCAGGAGCAGGCACGGGAACAGGTTTTGGCGCAGGCGGCGCTTGGCGCACCAGCGTTTCGGCTGCGAGCGCGCGCGGCGAGTAAAACTGGTCCGCCACGTAGTACGTGCGCTGGTTGACGGTAATCTCGTGCTTGCCGACTTTGTATTCGCCCACAGCAGCCTCCAAAGATATCTATCACACGGGTTTGTCGCGGTCGAGAGTTTCGCGCTCGAAGGCGGCGTGGAGTCGCCTGACGGAGATTTGCAGCTCACACAGTTTCTTGTCTTGACTAGCGACGCAGTCATCCAGGAATTTGACGCGCTCCACAAAACAGGCGATCCGAAATAGACCAAACAAAACAGCGGCGCCAGTTGCAACAAAACCGATAGCAGCAAACAAGCGTTCAAAAACGCCCGTTTGTTCGATCACCGACGCAATCAACGGCAGCATCAGTTCTCCTCCTTCACGAAGATTCCCTCGGGCGTCAGCGTGCCCTTGCGGTCCTTGATGACAGCGTAGGCGTGCGCCAGGCATTCGCGCACGGACAGGCCCTGCAGCTGCGCGTAGACGATCAACGTGACCAGCACGTCGCCGATCCCGTCTTTGATGCCTTCCTCGTCGCGCTTGAGCGTCGCGTCAGCCAGTTCCCCCAGCTCGCTCATCGTTTTCATGAGCTGCGCGATCGGCGTGCTGTTGGGCACAATCTTGCGAGCTTCCGCCCATTCCGTCACCAGCCAAACCAGATCGTCCGTCGTGTCGAAACCCATCGTTCGTCCTTTCCTGGGGAGAATAGCTGCAAGGCCCGCCCTCGCAGCACGTTTCAATAATCATGTGGCACGTCGAGCAAATCAGCTTGCCGCGGATCTCGACAAGTTCAGAACGGCAGTTGTAGCAGAGGCTGGGCAGCATTCGGCGTCCTCAATCAAACCAAAGGTCGCTAACATCTGTGTATACAATGCAGCCCATGATTTCCGTTACTTCGTGCTCGCGTTTGTTCACCTCGCGGTTGTAACGTTTGACCATCTCAAACATCGCGGGCGGCATGTACACGACCGTCGGCTCGCGCCCTGTCAACCGAACAAACAGTTTGAGCGCGTCGATAAACAGTGACCAAAATAACCACACTTCCTGCCCGTACGCTGTTTGCGGGTCTTGAAGCCGGTTTTCGTTTTTAGCCAGCAACTTAGCAACAGCACTTTGCGCAGCAATCAATTCAGGGTCGGAGCGGTCTTCCCATTCTGCTGTCATGCTTTCTCCAATTCAGGCGTCAACTTCTTTTTCGCCCAACGCTTCTTCGAGTTTCTCGATGATGCGCTGCTGCCGGGCGTAGAACTGCTCTTGATTGCCCCAGTACACGCCGGAGTCGCGGTTGTCCCGGACGTGCGAAAGCAAGTCACGCAGCTCGGGCAATGAGAACTGCACGGTTTTTTTAGCCGCAGCCATGTTGCACTCCAAGAAAGCGGAAGGTGAGGGATTCGAACCCCCGGAAGGGTATTTCCCTTCGTCTGTTTTCAAAACAGGTGCATTAACCCACTCTGCCAACCTTCCAAGAAAAAACGCCGCTCACGGCCAACCGAGCATGCTCAGTCCTAAAGCCGTGAGCGGCGTAGTGGGGGCGGTGGGATTCGAACCCACGACCTACGGGTTATGAGCCCGTCGAGCTACCGGACTGCTCCACACCCCGCCAAGAAGTTCAGGTTGTAACATCCGCGCCAGCGTTCAGCAACTGCTTCAGCAACCAGGCAGCTTTCATCACGTCCACCTGGATTGGCGAGTCTTTGCCGTCTGAAACCTGCAGGACTACCTTGCCACCTTCACGGGGCACGCACAGGGCAATCTCAGGGTAGTTTGACGCCGCGGCGCTACGAAGATCGATCCACGTACCGTTGTTGTCGTTGTGGAGGCCGACGAATGCCTTGCTGCTGGCGTCCAAGAACCACATGTGCTGGCCGTCGCCGCTGAACGCCAGGTTCTTGGGCAGCTGCGGGAACAACTGGTCCAGTTTGCCTGTGAGCTTTTCTTCGCGCTCAACTGGTTCCGCTGTGTTGTCGTCAGCCATGAATGTGCTCCTTGCGAGGGGGTATCACACTGTACGTTGCGCATTCTAGACAGAGACGCTGTACTGCGCAAATGGCCAAAGATATCTATCGCTTGCGCCGTTTTTGCTGCGCTTTTTTCTGCCGCGCGACTGCCTGATGGTACGTCCGAACGCGGTGGCAGTTTGCGCAGACTAACTCGCACTTAGCGATCTCGTCCCAAATCTTATTCGTGGGCTTACGCATCATCGTCGAGACATTGTGCGATTTCTTGCCGCGCACATGGTCAAAGTCCATGACGTAATGCGGATACGTCTCTTCGCAGTCAGCACATGGCGTGGTGCTCTTTAGTTTGCGTACCTCTTCGCGGAGCGCTGCTTCGCGTTGCTTGCGTTTGATTCGAAGCTGCGCTCGGTTACGGACGTGCCACCGCCGCCGAACCTTCTTGCGCCGCGCTGCGTCGTTTTTTGGCTTCCGTGCCATATATGCCGCGCTTAGATACGCGCAGAGTCCGGAATGAACTTCTGCTCGTACACGCAATAGACTTCGGCATACGCCACGCCCCAGGCAGCGTCGTGGGCCAGCTTGTTGAACGCGGCGTCATCTTCGGCTGTATCAAGCCGATGGTTCCAGCCCCGCGCATGCGCCCACTCATGGAGCAGCACGTCAATAGCCCGGGCCTCGTCGAGACTCTTCTCGATCTCGATGCGGAACGACTTGCCGTCTTTCCAACACCGGCCTTCCAGCCGCTTGGGCAGCTGGACCCGCGTCACCGAGATAGGGAACGCAGGCGGGGCGTGCTTTTTGAGCACCTGCACCAGCGCCCGGTAGAGCTTGTATCGAGCCGCCATGCTCTTTCTCCGGGAGACAGCGACTTCCTTGCCGCTGGGCCCTGATTATACCTGGCGGCTAGTCATTCAGCATTAGCCGCCGGGGCCGGTCGTCTGAGATGGGAACCGGCGTGTGAACTGGCTGCGGCGGCGGGGGAGAGGGGGCACGGCCGCCGGGCCAAGTGTTAGCCAGTATCGGCCGCGAGTCGGCCCAAGAGCCGGGGACGTGCCCCCAGGAACTGACCATCTGCAACCCGCCCGACGACGTTACGCTCGCCGCGGTGGGAGGCGCCACCGACGAGGCAATACGCGTGTACTGAAAGCCTGACCTGAACGGCGTCACGCGATACAAATCGCCCTCAGACCGCGAAAAGTAGAACAGCCGCGTGTCGGCATCGGCCAGCGTTTCGCGAACTGGAAAATCGTCTCTGTGGGCATACGTCACGACGCCGCGGAAGTTCTCGGGTAGCTCGGCTTCTGTCACCGGCGCCATTACCGCGTCGACCTGCCTGTTAAAAGCCAGCTCCGCCATGCCGCCAGTGTTGTCGAAGTCTCCGACGTGATTAATTTGCCACGTGCGCCCGCGCGGAATTCGCGGCAGCAACACAGACACAGGGTCGCCCTGCACCGCGCGGGTTGGAATCGTCATGCCCGCCGGAAGCGTAAAAGCGTCCAGTTCTCTCGCCGCCTCGATTCCAGCAGACGCAATCTGTTCATACGTGCCAGTCACACGACACGGGCGGTACAACGCGCCTGTATCACGAGCAAAAAGAAGCCAGCGATCACGTGCGTCATTGTTAAGCTCTGCATACGGCGTAAAGACAGCCCTGCTCGCAAAAGTCACAACGCCCTGTAAATCAGCAGGGGGACGGCGAAGGGCGAGGAAGTCTACCCGCGACATCGCACGATCAACGCGATCATTAAGTTGCGCTGTTGCGGGCGAGTCGTCGCGCGCTGGAATGTGCTGAATTCGGAACGCGCGGGTAGTCGGTCGTTCGTACACCCGAAGCTGAAACGGAACGTAAATCGGTAGGCCGCGCCAAAAACCATCGGCTGGCCCAAACCAATACAGCGTTCGCGTGTCGCGTGCAAAATAGATCGTGTCATTGGTGGCCGCGGCAGTTTCGGCAGGCGGAAAATCGGCGCGGCTTCGATACCCCGCCACGCGCAGCCAACGCTCGGACATCTGCGGGACTAAATTAGCCGATGCTTCCAGCGCCTGTCGCACGTTATCGTTGCACATATTCAGTACATTTAGCGGCGTCGTTACGGTGCTTAGGCGAACAGCGGCAGAAACGAAGTGGGACACAAGCCACGCCCGGCCAAGCGCGCCAACTCGAAAATCAGCTGGCCCTAACCCTACCGTTGCTGCGTTGTTAGCTTCGGGCTGCGACAAGGAATCTTGAAGAGCAGCTAAGGCGTCTTCATTGGCCTCAGCCAGCATCTCATTCACCGCCGCGCTGACGTTCTGACCAGGCTGGAGCGACACCTCAGCGGGTTCTGGCCTGTCAGCCTCAATAGACGCGTTTGAGCCGTCGCGCGATGCAACTGCCCAAGCATCTTCGAACGAATTAGCCTGTTGCCGCGGCGTGTTTGATATCCCCCAGCCTGCTGGCAATGCTGTAGTGCTCTGTGCCGCCGTTCTAACAGACGGAGCAAAGATGTCTCCATTCCTGTTCGCGGCTAATGCATCAGCGCTCACCAACCCCGATGCCACCAGCCTTTGAACTTCCTCTACACGCTGGCGCTGGTACTCTAACTCGGTGGTCCGACGCGGCGCCTGCATATTGCTGACTTCCACGGTCAACGTGACAAGCGGCAAAGCCCTAACAGGATTAGCGCTGATCCAGTGACCAGCTGCGACGTGGGAATCAATATTGCCGCGGCACACAACGCCGTCGCGCATGTACACGCACTCGTTCTCATTGATCTCGACAATGGGCATGACGCGTAGCCTTCAGTGGGAGAAAGATATCAATCCAGAATCAAGCGCCGCCGATTGGATGCTGCAGCAGACTCTGCAACTGGCGCCGGGACATCATCGTCATCGTGCGGCTGCGGCGGATCGATGGGGCTCGCGGGGAACGACTGGATCACAGTTGGAAAAATACGCCGGAAAAAGTTGTCTTCACGCATGTTTACACGAGTGAAGTCATTGACGACGGCGACAGCAGCACGGTCGAAGTCGAAGAGCGTGCGCCGATGAAACCACGGGCCATCTGTCCACAAGGCACTAGGCCCGCTGGACAGCAAAAAAGCCGCGTCCACGCCGAAGGGCGCCCGGGCAACGCAGCGGGCGAGCAATAGTGTGTTGTGGTTGTAGGCAAACTGCACCCAGGAAGAGTCCAGCACAATTGACCCTGCCCCTGAATCGACCGGCATGAATGCGCCGTCGCTGAATCGCCGGGCGACCGCCGCCGCATCGACGTTTGTCGGGAAATACCCCGTAACGCCGTGGTTATCCGGGACGTCAACTACGTTTTCTCGGTAGATGAACGCCATTGGGTAGCCAAACACGCAATACAGCGTGTTGAAGTTGCCGCGCTCAGGCAGCGCGTCAGAGTGACCAATGTGGGACACCAGCAACGAATCAAGCGCGGGGGTGGGCTCAAACAACGATTGATCCGCAGCAAGCTCAACCGCGGGCGGCGCGTTCACCGCAGGAAAAGGCGGAGTATCAAGGACAGTAGTGCGAGGAACGTGATTCAGCTCAATTGCGCCCTCACGATTGGTGACTATGCCGTTAACATCTACGCGGAGCGGCTCATCAGCCGCCTGCGTTGTGTTAAACGATACCGCGCTTCCAAAGTACGTGATGCCGTCAAGCACAATTGCAAACTCGCCCTGCCCGAGTTGGCGGCCGTTGTAGAAAGCTGGCATCAGTGCGTGTCTCCAGCGATCCCCTTTTCAATCCGCAAGAGCTTCTGCTTCCACTCTTCGCGTTCGCGCTTGTTGTCAGACTCGATCTCGGGATCGGTGTACAGGTCAGCCGTTTCCAACAGCTTGGTCAGCGCTTCGACTTCGAGCCGCGACAGCTTCATGCCGCCCCGAAGTGGGTGATAGTCGTTCCAGGCTTCGATCGTCAGCGGCACGATCGGCGTGATGAGCTGCAGCATGGCTTCGGCAAACACACGGATCTCGTATTGCGCGTGGCTGTCACAACGCAGCGCCAGGAAGTGCAGGAGATTGTGCAGGTCAATCTTCCAGTACCACTCGGTGTAGGTGCTCAGCGGCAGGTTGATCCGGGCCAGCTCGCGGGAGATGCCAGCGTCAATGTGATTCCCATATGCTTCAAACGTCTCTGCAGCGTTCGACATACAGTCGTACCGAAAGCCTGTTGCCTTGTCTTCCGGCATTACACCGGCGCCGCCCTGCTTGTTCGCCGTGGACTGCGCGCGGATGTTCTCCAGCTCGGGCACGTAGCACTCGTCTTTCACGACAGAGTAGCGCCCTGAGACCTCGTTCACGCTGGCCGTGCGATGGCGGATCCACTGGCGAGCGATGAAGATGGGCATCTTGCAGTGGAACTTGAACTCGACCATCTCAAGCGGCGTGGTGTGCCCATGCCGCAATAGATATCTAATCAAGCCGCGGTCTTCGGTGAGCGTCTTCGTGCCTTCGCCGTAGCTCACCCGGGCCGCCTGGACGATGGCAGCGTCAGCTGTCTGGCCGGACTCGCATAGCCGGGGCATGCAGTCGACGAGCCGAACGTGCCCGTGATCAAGGCAAGAGATGAGACGCTCGGGTACAGCATCAAGAATGTCTGGCATGAGCAAAAGCCCCCAGTGAGCGGAAATGGATAGAACACCCAATGCCGCCCAAAGATAGCGTTTGCTGCGCCGTTTTCAAGCGCGATTAGCCAGGGCTTTCAGCTGGTCAATCAAGCCCGACATTTGCTGCTGTCCTTGCGCTGTGCCGCCGTAATAACCCGCCGCGCCGCCCAGACCAGTACCACCCAGCACGCTTGCCCAGTATCCCAAAGGGTTCTTGTCCTTGCGATTGCGCATGAGATAGTGCCCCAGCGCACCACCAGCGCCAGCGCCACCTGCTGCTAGGCCAATGTGTTTGAGCTTGTCGCGCAGAGCCAAAGCCGCTGTCGCTTTGGGTAGATAGTTGCTCGTCTGCGCGGCATAGCCGGGGCCTGGGTTTTCAGCTGTCTGGCGGAACTGCTGCTGCTCGGGAGGCAAAGACTTGTAGAAGTCTTCCATAAGCTTGGCTTGCTCTTCGTGCGGCATGAACTTTGTCGTGAATTCGAACGGATTAATGCGCTGACCCGTGCGTGCCGCCACAAAATCTTCAAATTTACGACCCATCCAGTCGCTGTATCGCGTGTTGGCGGGCACGCCCATACTCTCTGGCACAGGAAGATCAGACAACCGCGCCTTGATTTGATGCGCATATGCTGCGACGGGACCGTTTGAGAACATGGTGTAATGAGCAAGCCCGCCGCCGCCATTGCGTTCAGCGGGTGTCTTGAGCATGTACGCAGCAGGTACGACTTTCTGCTGCTGGGCGGCCAGCGCGCCTGCCACGGTGTCATGCAACGTGCGCGCACCCGGCACATTGGTCAAGATGCTTTGCCACGTATCGGTACTTACGCCAGGCGGCTTGAGCTGCGAAATAGGCGAGCGGATCGCGGTCAAAATTGGACCGACCGCAGAGCCAAAAGGTGTGAGCTGCGCTGCTGGACTGAGCGTCTTCTGGTAGTACGTCAGGCCAGTCTGGTTTTCAGGAAACTTCCCTGTAAGAAATGCTTGCGGGTCGTAGTTCTTGGCCGCGTCTCGCACGCGCTGCGCTTGTTCGTCTGACGCCAAACCCCGCGACAAGCCGTAACCCAACGCACCGACACCACCCAAGCCAGCACTCAGCCACGGCATGCCCGGCTTCTTTTTCTTCTGGGGAGGCGCGGGTTGTTCAGCCGCGGCTTTCTCCGGCTCTTGTGCGCGGTCAGTGCCCACGTCACGCAAGATCTGCCGGAACTTCTCGTTGAGTTGTTCTTTCTCGTCAGCCAAGCGGGACATGACCTCGTCTCCTGTACGTTGCCGCCGTTTGCCCATGAGCTTGCCCAGCAGACCGGGCTCTTCGCTGCCCGATAGATATCTTTGAACCGCGACGTTCTTGAGTTCTTCTGGCAGGCCCTGGTGTGAGTCAAAGCGCAGACCACGGCCACGAGCTTGCTGCGTGCGGGATTCGTGCCAGTACGGGTCCATGAGCTGAATCAAGCTTGTGCCCTTGGTCGATATACCTTCAGCAGCCGCGGGGCCCAGAAGCAACGCACGAAGCTTGCCAGCGTTGTAGTCATTGAGCGCCTGCTGCCGGGCGGCCAAGGGAATGCCTCCGTGGAAGACCCCATGGGGGATGTTCTCGCGCTCCAGAGCAGCCGAGTAGGGTTTGAGGCCCGCATCGATGAAGTTCGAGTAGATGATGGCCTTGCGGCGCGGGTCTGAGTCCAGTGTTTCGCGCAGGCGCTTCATGGCTTCCTGCAGCTTGCTCGACTGGTCGAACGCCTTGAGGGGGTTCTTGTCGGCCCGGAACGGCTGCGTCGACAGCGAGACTTGCCGCAGGCCCGTCATGAACGAGTTGAGTTTGCCCAGTTCTTCACGAGATAGCGGGAACTCCTGGTCAAGCTTCCAGAGAAACCCGGGCGGAATGCCGCTTCGTACGGCTTTCTGGATACGCTGCTGTTCGGGCGACAGCGGGACTTTGATCGTTTCTTCGTTAACGTTCACGCCGTCAGGAGTCTGGCCCGGCTGATAGTCCACGTGGCCTTGCAGCATGTTGCGCAGCTGGCCCTCGTTCTTGACGTACGGCACGTCGCCCCATTGCGCGCCCCGAAGCGCCGGAATGATCCCCGGAAACTTCTTCTTGTAGCCCACGAACTGCTTCTCGAACTCACTCGGCGAGATCGGCTCGTTGCGAAGCATGGACACGGGACTAGCCAAGTCTCCGGGCGAGTTGGTGATCGGCGTACCCGAAAGCAGCAACAGGCGCTTGGCCCGGGCCGCTATGCGCTGGGCGGCTGAAGTAGTCGCAGAGCCTGGGTTCTTGAGGCGCTGGGCTTCGTCCATGACCAGCGTTTCGGGCATGTTCTGGAAGTCTTTGCCGCGAGCCAGGCCCGTGTAGCTCAGGATCTCAGGGTTCGAGTTCCGCGTGAACTTCTTGACTTCTTTCTGGAAGTTCGGCTTGAGACTGGCTGGGACTACGACGCCGTATTCGCCGCCGTGGACTTTCTTGGCCGCCTCAGCAGCAGCAATAGCCGAGAGCGACTTGCCCGTACCCAAGCCGTGATAGAGCAGCAGGCGCGGGTCTTCGTCTGTAATACGGTCCGAGACGCGCTGCTGGTGCTCTTGCAGCTGGACGTCGGGCGCAAGCTCGGCGGCCTTCACAGGGGCTTGGACGCGTTCCTGGACGAACTTCTGCATGGCTTTGCGCTGGTGTTCTTCGAGCATGCTGTTGATCTCTTGCGCTTGATCGGGCACCAGCTTGGCCGGATCCACTGCCCAGTTACGCAAGGCCCAACCGCGTTTTGGCGTGGGCTTCGTAACAAACGGCCCGCCATGACGCGCTTTCAAGCTCAGCCAGCGCTTGATCTGCCGCTCGTCTTCGCCGGGAAGCCTGCGGCCGCCTGCGTAGCGCTTGTACCACTGCGCCCAGCCCTTGGGGTCGTGCTCGCTCAGCCATTCGGGCTTCCACTCGCCCAGGCTCGCAAGCCTTGGTGCCGCGCCACGATACAACGCGTCGTACACGCCCAGGCTCTCAAGCTGCTCTGGCGTGTAGTCGGGTTGAAAGCGCGCGTGGAGGTCTTCAGCGGGCTGGGGCATACGGGCATCCTTGCCACGGGCCATTGATATCTTTGGCTCAGTTTACCAAACGCGCTTGAATACCGCTGATAGCAAAGAAAAAGCGAGAGCTTGTTACAGCCCCCGCTTTTCTTTAGGTATCAGTGTTTGAGGGCAGCGTATTACTGCGGACCCATCGGCTCTGCGCCGTAAGCGCCTTGAAGCTGCCGCTGTTGTGCAAGCTGTGCGCGATGCTTCTCTACTGCTTGCTCTAACGTCGGGCGGCCCTCGGCAACGGCGCGGCGGTCGTAGTCGGCGTTGTTGGCGGCGATATCGCGGTCGACGCCAGGAAATGACTGGCTTACACTCAAGTCACTTTCTGGCCGCCGACTTACCCCGCCATTAACGTAATCCGGTGCGATACTTACCATCGGCTCTTCGCCAACAGCGTGCATAAGCGCGTGGGGCCGCTGTGCTGTTTCTGAGCTTGGCCAACCACGCGTAAAGCCGCGGTTGAGTGCTTTCATCTGCCGGTTGTGGTCTTGCTCAGCTTGCGACGGCCCGGCTTTTCCGCCACCCAAAAGCCCGGCGATCTGCGAACCAAACTGCTGCGTCTGATTCGGTGCGAAGTGCCCGACAGCGGCGCCACCGAGACCGCCTACAGCGCCGCCACCCAACGCGCCTTTGAGCGCTGCACCCAGGCGGCTCTTACGTTTGCCGTTCTCGTCAACGCCAGGGTTTACCAAGCCAGCCAGGCCGCCGACGCCAGCGCCGAGAGCAGCGCCACCAAGGCCGCCCATGAGCCGCGGATCCATGGCGAGCTTTTCGCCGAACTCAAACGCGCTTGCCATCTTTTCGTCCTCTTTGGTTTTGGTTTCAGTATCTTTCTTTGGCGATTCTTTCTTGGACTTGCCGCCGGGCAGCATATTGCGTAACTGATTCCCAGCCAAGCCGCCGACAGCTGCGCCCGCCGAACTCAAGCCAAGAATGTTGGCTGCATCAGTAGGGAACTGTGCCGGATCTTTTTTCCAACTTGTTTCCATGTTTTGAAGCGCAGCCCGCTGCGTAGCCTTATCGGTAGACAGTAGGGCGTCGTTTGGCGCGCCAGCCGCCAGACCAGCGCTAAGGCCGCCAAGCAACCCGCCGCCAACTAATGCGCCACCTGCAGCGCCGCGGAGGCCGCCTTTCAGGGCGCCACCTAAGCGTTTGCCCTTACCAGCGCTATACGCGCCGTGTACCAGCCCGCCAACGCCACCAATTGCACCGCCAGCGAGCCCGCCAGTCATTGCGCCGCTCAAGGCAGAATTGCCAATGCTTTCTGCAGACGCCGCAAACTTGGCCCCAAACATTGCTGGAGAAACGATCTTCGGGCGCCTTGCCATGGTTTGTCTTTCTGCGTTTGAGGAGTCAAGCTTGTTATTGGTCATCGCCAAGCAGCGGGTAAGCCTGCTGCAAGCGTTTCGGCTTGAGCAGGCCATATTGTTTCATAAGCTTGGCAGTGTTCAAAACATTGTCTCGCGCGGCATTGATATCTTTTCAGTCAAAGCCGCGGCCGCTTTGCGCAAGCTGGGCTGCGCGGGCTCCGATTGAGCGAGCTGCTGTTCAACGAGCTGTTGGGCTCGGGCGTAAGGCAGGCGTTGTTTCTTGGCTAATTGCTTGGCCATAAGCTTGACGATTTTTTCGCGTTTCGGCGGTTCCTTGGCTAGAAGATTACCTAAGCCGATGCCGCCCATGCCGCCGAGCATTGCGCCGCCGACAACGGGCAAGGCCAGCACGCGCCCAGGAATGTTGCGCAAATCGACGCCCATTTCGTTTAGCGCGGCCAATCCAGCAGCCGCAGCGCCAATTCCGCCCACGGTGCCTAGTCCGGCGCCCCAATACGAACCTAGACCAACACGCTTGGCGCCTTTGCCGCTCTCAAGGACTTTGTAAGCTATCTGCGGGTCAAGCTTGTCAGCAGTGTAAGCGTCGAGCACGCCTTTACGGCCCTTGCGCCAGGCAGCGTGTTCTTTCCAGAGCGTAGGCGCGTGCGCCCGATACAACGAAGCTCCGAGATGTCGCAAGCTGCTGTCGGCTGGAAATGCGTTGTAGTCGATAGCGTGGCCCAGCTCGTGCATGGCCGTGCCGCCCATACCTGATGGCACCGAAACAAGGTTGGCATACGGAAAGAACGCGTCGCCAAAGCCTTGCGTCTTGTCAGGATGCGCCGACTCGAACTCGTCGCCGTCAAACTGATGCAACCAGCGACCCAGGTGCGTCACGTGGTCGTTATTGTGGACGCGGGAGCCGTAGCCCTGGATTTGCAAACCGTTCCAGTCAAGTCTGGTTTTGTCTAGCGCATTATGGGGCGCCACGGCGCGCATTCCTGCGAGCAACTGGCTGGCTTGTTCAGGTGCCAGCTGGTTCTCTCGCAGGTACTTCGGCATCATGTAGTTGGTCTTCGGCTTGTTGTAGACCATGTTTAAGTTCGGATCGAGGTTGGCGCCTGCGGCCGCGAGCTTTTGCTTGGGTTGTGCGTGCTCAAGCTCCATGAGCGTCTCAATGGCGTCCAGTTCGTCTGGGTTCTGGCCTTCGGGCAGCACCGGCACGACTTGGCGGCTTTTTATGTGCGTCATGTTCAGCCCGCGCATGTACTTGCTCAGCGGCTCTACGAGATGCGCTGGTACGCCGGGCGCAGTGTCATCGGCTGAGTTTTCCCATTTCTGCAACATGGTGTGCAGCTGGGGGTCGTACGGATACTGCGGCAACGTGTAGTTCTGCAGGTTGGCAATCTTTGAGCTGTCCGGGGAGTTCTTCTGGCCGAACGCTGCGTTGCCGTTCAGCTGGCCCTTAGCGCCGATAGCTCCGAACGCATTGATAGGATTGAACTGCGGGTTCGATCCGCCGCCTACCGGAGCAGCTTGGCCGGGCTGTGTGGGCTGGGCCTGAGTTTGCGGCTGGGGTTGGCCAGGAGCGGCGGCCATGCCCATAGGCGGCGCGACGGTTGGACTCGGTGCCGAGAACTGTCGCATGCCAAGGTTTAGTGGCACGAAGCGGGGATCTCGTGCCTCCTGCATTGCCTGCTCAACTTCGAGCGCTTCGCGCAAGGGCTGAGCAAGAACCGCAGAAAGCTTGCCAAAAAGCGCACTAACAGCGTTTTCATCCTGCTGTTTTGCGTTAGGCTCGCAATCCGTGTTTTCGACTGGTTTCGCTGTGCCTTGCTCTTGTTCCTGCCCAGCGTACGTCGGCTTTTCGTGATTCGGCATAGGAACGCGCACCATTCCCGAGTTAGCCGCCTTTGTTTCACCCGCGCTCAAAGTGTTAATGTTCACTAAGTTGGTAATATTTGCCCACTTGGTTGCCGCAAGGCGCAGGGCAGTTACCGCGGCAGTCTTGGCAGAGTCACCCTTAGACCCCTCATGATCGTGCGCGTACAGCGGCAGATTCTTGTTGCTCTCGGGATACTCTTGCGCCCAACGCTTTGCAATGTCGGGGTGAGCGGCCCAAAGAAAACGACGCTGCTTTTCAGACTGGAATGGCATGGAAGCATCCTTGCTATGTACGCCACAGAACAGCTGTATTTTGGCAGATAGCCTGCGCAAAAGACAATGCCGTACTCTACATGTCACGCATCTGAAACTGTAGTAACGATGGTTTTAGGCACGGGAGCTGAAGTTGGCTTTGAGTGCCGAAGTGCGATCTGTGCGGGCTTGGATTCGTCATAGTCAGGCACGAGGTTGTCCTGAATGTCGAGCGTGACGAGGGTGAGCGCGTTATGCGTGTAGGGCGCTTCGATCGTCTTGTAGAACTTGCCTTGGACATACGCGTCGTAAACAGCCATGAGAGAAACTCCTGGGGAAATGGGATAGGCGTAGTGTACCAATTTCTTAAATTTTGACCGCTGATAGCTAAAAAAAGCGCAAGAGCCCGGCCGAAGCCGGGGTTACGCTTTTCTGAGAAGAGCGACTATTTCAGGCTGTTGATTGCCGTGATCGCCGTCGTCAGGGCTTCATCGGCTGCGTGGCGTGACAAAGCTTCGCGCGCAAGAAGCGCCTCAAGCTTGGCCACATCCTTTCTCAGGTATTCGTGCCGTTTTTCCAGCTTGGCCAATTCATCCGCCTGTCGTTCGATGAGTTGCTCGTGTTTACAAAACAACTGCCAGCTCTGATGGTCACATACCTTTAAACGTCGAATGTCAGTGCGATGAATGCTGAAAAGCACCGCACCGGCGACCACCACCGCAAACAGCGCCAAAGCAAAAAGCGGTTCCATGACTTGAAGTTCCATAGATATCAATCGCCGGGTTGTTGCTTAACAACCTCGCGGCAAACGCGGGCTATCTATACCGAGTTCAATAGATATGCCCTGTTTTGAGCTGGTATTTAGCCAGTGTTGATAGCTAAAAAAAAGCCCCGGTGAGGGGGCTTGGTTAGCCTATCGCGTCCGCGACTATGTCGTGAACGTGCCCCGTGGCCCGGGAATTGTCACGACGGTGCGTGTGCACCCGTCGAGACCGCACGGGCAGAGAACGCCCGTGTCAACGCTCCAGCCGGGCGGGATGGCGGCCGGTTTTGGCGCTGCGCCGCCCATCGCGTGGGCGACGAGCTTTGCAGCCTTCACTGCCAGGGGCAACTTAAGCCCCGTAATGCGGCGAATGTTCTTCGCCGCGAGAAACCTTTGCTTTTTCTTGGTCATTGTAGTGACCCCTTTTTGATTGTGTGGTGACTCTATCATGAAACAGTTGCGGCTTCGCGGGCCCTGTGGAGCTTCCCCACAGTATTACGGCAGGACTTGTCCTGCATTCAGCGCATGCTGCGTGACACACGCATGCGCGACTAAACGCGCGCCTATGTGGCGCGCAGACCGACCGTCATGGCCCGGTCGACGGCAGCCGCCGAAGCGGCCCGCAGGTCGGCGGGCATACGCCCGGCGGCGTGGGCCGCGGCGACAAGGCCCCTGAGCCGGGCCGCTGCCGGGGCCACCAGGCGCTGGTGGCGTGCGACGGCCTTGCGGCACGCGCCGCAAACCTTTCCGCGAACGCCGTCCTGACCGCATTCCGCGCATGTGCGCATCGTCCACTTTCTTTATGACACGGAACAGCACGCGCCAAAGGACTTGCATAAGCCCTATGTGTGTTAAAGACTACTAGCGCTAATAGCCTTTCCTGTTCAATAGATATGCCGTGATTTAGGCGTTTATTTAGGTCAGCGCTGATAGCTAAGAAAAAGAGCGGGACCGGGCCTTGCGGCCTGGATCGCTCTTTTCTGGTCGGCTCAGAGGCCGACAAGAAAACCCTGCAGGGTTGCCAGCACAGGGTCAACGGAGACTTGCCCGTTCAACTCCATGGCTTTCACCTGGAACTGAACGCCAAATTGCCGCAAGAAACTGGCCTTGAAGCCGGGGGTCTGCGCTTTTCCGCAAGCTTCGCTGAATTGCCCGACCATCATCAGGATGGCCGCGGCCTGACGGCGCTCGGTCTCGATCCTGGCGAGGTCGCGTTTGAACGCAACCTCGATGGCCTGGCGGTTGGCCGCTGCCTGCTCTTCGGCCTGGGCGCGGTGAAACGCCCGAGACGCGGTAGAGCAGGCGACGATCTCGTCAGTCCGGGCCGTCGAAGCCCTGATCTCCTCCACGTACGCCGCCCAGTCGCGGTCGGCGTGCACCTTGAACAGGTCGGCGTCGAGGAGGACGCCGGTGCAGTCTTCGTCGAACTTCACAGCCTCGATCTCGCTCTTGAGCCGGAGGGTGAGCATGCACAGGATGAAGGCCACCATACCGATTAGACGAATGCAATCCTTGATCACGTGAAACCCTTTGGTAAAGGCCAGAAGCCGCTGGCGCGGTGAACACTTACTAGGTGTTCAAGAGATATGCCGCGTTTTTGCCCGTTATTTAGGGCTTGGACTTATGCGACAGGGTCTTGTGGAGTCGCGAGGCCTGATCAGCCAACGCGCGACAAGTGGGCTCAATCGCCCTGGAAATCTCCCGAGCATTTGCGAGTACGTCTTCAAGGTTTGCGAGATCGGCCGCCACCGCATTCATCACGTCGCACTTAACTTCGGTGTCGGCAGCACGCGCGTCAATTTCTTGCCTGAGCCGATCACGCTCTATCGTCACGGCCGCCAGCTCTATGCTTCTTCGACCGAGTTCCGTGTTAAACTCATCGGCGATTTTGTGCCGGGCAGCAGAAAGGCGGTCGGTGGCGTCAATCTCTGTTTTAAGTCGCTCGTTTTCTTCGGACAATTCGGCATTGGTCCTGCGCAACTTGATATTGATGTTGATACGGCCGTTCAAATCCTCTTTGAGCTGCTTGCACTGCTCACGCAATTCGGCACTGTCTTTGTTGCTGTCAACACGGGCGGCCAGCGACGCGTTAATGCTCTTGTGACTCTGTTCCAACTGCTCGATCCGGGTGTGCAACGAATTGATGACGTTGTTGCGCGCCGTGAGCCGGTCGATCAACGTTGCCTTCTCTGCCCGCAGTTCCGAGATGGTCTTGCGAAGCTCGTGCTCCGTTTGAGCATCGTCTGCGCGATCTTCCTTGAGATCTTCCAGCTCGCCCTTAAGCCCATCTCGCTCGTCCCTATGCAGTCTGGCTTTAACTGTCGTGGAACAAAGATCAGCCCGCAGTTCATAAATCGCTGCGCAAGCGTGGGCCAACAACCGCTCGTCGTTGCTGAGCGGTCCCGTTCCAGCGGCTTTCGGCTTGAGCCGCGTTTCGATGTCTTCGATCAGTCTTTCGTACATGGGTCCACTTTCTTGTAAATGGTTAAGCACCGAGCTTCTGGTCGATCGTCAGCGTTGCCAGTTCTTTTTGATTCAACCAAATCGGCCAAGAAACCCAGGCCGAGTCCGTAGGCCACTGTTCGGCCAACTCCGCGATTATCTGCGTGTTTTGCGCCACGTAGATCAACACAGCGCGCGCGTTGAGAACCACGGATTCGGCGTACTTCGTCTGCGCGAGCTTGAAGATGTTGATCATCACATCCCATTTCACGCGCTCTTCGGGCATGTCTTTCGTTTGCTCGCGGTAATAGCGCAGCGCCGCCAAGACGTGCCGATACTGTATTACCGCCTCGACAATCCCGGCGGCGGTGTCAAATACCACCACCTCCTCGCCCATGTTGTCACGAGCGGCTTGCCACAGTCGAACAGTGGTGTGCATGCGTTCCGCTTCGGTGATCATCATGTTCACACCATGGATGACCGCCTCCCTCACGGCGCGGGTCGACAGCATGAGCAGGTAGCCCACCTTTTCCTGCGCGTTTTCAAGGTGGACGACGCATTCACCCACCGACGTCAGTGCGCCGAGGATGATGCTTTTCGTGTCTTGCTTTTCAGCGAGCGGATCTGTCAGGACAGCTTCCACCGCCTCCAGGGTGTAACTCTTCGCCGCGGCAAGCAGCTGCGATTCGTGATGCGTCTTGGTCATTTCAGCCTTTCATAAGAAGTTCGTCGTCGAGAACGAAATAGTGGACTTCGCCAAGAGCTTCGATACGCGCAAGAACGACCTTGCACTCCTGCACAAACGCTTCGTCGGTTTCGTGGGCAATCGCGTCTGCAAGCCCGGCAACTAGAGAGGTCATACTGCCGAGCAAAATCCCGTCGAATTCAAGCAGGTCGTTCGGGCACAGAAGCCGTACGTCTGGCAACGCTCGGTCGTAGAAAAGGTCGAGAACATCGTCGCAGTCTCTGAACAGCTCTGCGCCCGAGACATATGTAGCCGTGAGGACTTCCATTTAGCCAGTACTCCAAAGATATCTTTGGCCTAGAAACCGGGGTTTTAGCTCCGTCAACCGCCAAGATTTGACGTAACTTGTTGCGGGGCTTGGGTTTACAGCGCAAGACACAAACTTGTCAGTTGTAAATTCAAGCCCTGCAACGACTTACGGCAAAAATTTACCGTGCGGGAAAATAATTTAGCCGCGCGCCTAAATAACCCGTGTAATCTCAACCGAGGTCAAAATTGCGTTTTTCCCGTAAAAACAACAAAATTGGCCCGGTTGAGACTACACGGCTTATTGGCTTATTCAAGCCCGTTTAAACAACTCTGACCAAGATAAGTCAGAGTTAGTCAGACTTAGTTTGGCGCGGGCCAACGGCAGTTTTCGTCTGGGCAATCGTCGACCGGCACCGGTTCGTCTAACCCGGCCACGATCTTCCATTTACCGCGCTCTTTTTTGAAGAGCACGGTAGACCGAGTCTTTGGCGTACGCGTGCGCAGCGAGAAGGTGTGAGACAAGTCTTCATCCGGCTCGTCACCTTCGCGTTCCTCTGCCTGAAACGTTGCATTAGGGCTGATCGTCTGCGTGACGACCGCCACAAGATACGGCGCCCTAACTTGCCGCCACCGGACAATTTTGATCTCGTCCAACTTGTGGTAGAGGTTTGAGCTTTCCCACTCGGCGCGGGTCTGCTCTTCAAACAACTCACGCTGCGGCATCTCTACGCTCATCGTGGCCATGAGCCGCGGCATGTCCTCAACGGTACACGCGTCGAGGTTCTCCTGCATAAGCGCCGTAAGCGCGCTCAGGGTGCTTTCAGCCTGTGCCGAAGCACCAATCAACACAAACAGAACAGCGACAAACCAACGCATTCGGATCCCTTTCAGGTTAATGTGTTTTGGCCCGGCCCCTCCTCTACGATAGGCGACCCGGTAATAGTGCTTTCAGCGGCCTGATGTTGTCAGCAACACACCAAGCACCACCATTACCGGGCCGTCTGTCGTAGAGGAGGGGCGGCCGCCTAAGATCAGGACAGGCCCTGCGTCTTGAGGTAGTTCCTCACGACGGTCGCGACCTTCGTCGGGCTACCGCGGAACCGGCGGCCCAGAAACTGCGAAACCCGCTTGCCGTGCGGCCCGGCGAGCACGTCGAGGACGTACTGCTGGTCGAGCTTGGCCTGGGCTTGGGCCACCCGGATCTCGATGAGGTCCGCGTCGGTCCCCATGTAGCCCATCGACCGCATCTCGTTCGCGGCCTGCTGCTGGGCCTGGAGCTGGTTGAACCGCTCCTGCGCCGCCTTAACATTGGCGGCCGCCTTGGCGAGTTGGGCGGGGGTCTTCGCCTTCTTGGCCCGCACCGCCACCACGCCGCTGTTCTTCTGCTTCTGCTGCTTCTGCTGCTTGGCCATTTCGAACCCTTTCGTAAGAGGAGAAATTGAACCAGAAACACTGACCGAGGCGGGACTCGAACCCGCACGGTATTGCTACCACAGGATTTTAAGTCCCGTGCGTCTACCTATTTCGCCACTCGGCCGCCGCTACCGAATGAGCAGTTTGTAGAACTGAATTGATATCAATACGACCAATAGGTCGCGAATACGATGCCGCCATTGTGTCGGGGCCGCAAGCTCATCTTTAAAGTTTGGGTTGAAGAACACGTTGTAGGCGGCGACTCCAAACAACCCGACAAGGAACTCAGTCAGGAACTGCGACAGCATCAGGGCCCCCAGCTTCTTCGTAGGTGTCGAGCGGCTCGTCGCACGCATCGGCTAGCTCGTCGTCTGAAAGGCTGTCCAGCCGCGCCATGATGGCTTCTCGAAGTTGCGCGCTTGTAATATCGTGGCCAAATTTATCGCGGCTCACGATCTCAAACGGGAAAGAAAACCCATGATTAAACCGCGGCACTGGTAACTCCTCGTGCTTAGGTAGTTAAACAAAAAACCGCCCGGGCATTGGTACCCGGACGGCTTAAAGGTGCGCTGGACGTCAGCACTTATCTGCAGGCCACGACTGAATATGCGTGGATGTCGCCAGACAGTACACGTGGTTGGGAGTAGCTACTTCCCGCCGGATTCAACAGCGTGCAGAGCCACAGCAGCCGCTTCGTTTCCAGCGCACCTTTAGACCGTCCGGAATACCAACACTCGAACGGAGAAGCCAGCGGCGGGAGTCGAACCCGCAACCTGCTGATTACAAATCAGCTGCTCTGCCAATTGAGCTACGCTGGCAAATGGAGACAGAAGGACTCGAACCCTCAGCCTACGCGTTGCAAACGCGTTGCTCTGCCAATTGAGCTATGTCCCCGCTGACCTGTGCGCGCATGGCGCTACAGGCCTAAACATCACTGCCAAATATCGATCTCGGCGTACTGCGCTGCCACGACAAGTTCCTCGAACCGCCTGATCACGCCGCAGATCATCTCCAGGCGTACCGACGTCGGCACCTCGCGATCGAAGAACTTAACGCTCTTTTGCGTCAAACGCAACATCTCCCGGAGAAGTTCGACTCGCTCCGCCGGTTTCATCCGGGCGATTGCGCGCCTATAGTAAATCTCGTCCTGCTCCGCCTCGCTGTCGGGCAGGATCTCGTTCACGGGCCAGAACTGCGCCAGGCTGAACGCAAAGCGCCGCCGGGTCTCGACCTCGAACCGGGCCCAGAACCCGGTTTTGGGTGCCTTCTTTTTGGTGATCAAAACAGTCTCCTTTCGTAAGGAACAAGGAACAGTGGAGGTGCCGGGAATTGAACCCGGGTCCGGTGAGACTTTCAGAACAGTCGTCTACGTGTGTGTCCGAGTTATTTGAATCTCGTTCGCGCGTCCCCACTCGGCGTGGGTTTTTGGCGAACCAGCCCGGGACAGTTTTAGCGCGAACAGAACCAGGCGGTGAGTTCGCGCGAGCCGGATTTGGCGACCGCTAGGCAACCCCTCCGACTAGGGCTGCTTTGCGGGCTACCGACCTTTTGGGTCAGGCAGCGAGAGCAACAGGTGCGCCTGTTAGCGTTTGATCGATTTTTAACGTGGCCGTTCGATCAACCACGACACGCAGACTGAACTTC
>Ga0007796_10000008_pt1 | contig 43024 bp, 69 predicted proteins | sample CryBogmetaGMA0M_FD_60373 | JGI IMG/M metagenome (GOLD analysis project Ga0007796, IMG submission 60373) | Freshwater microbial communities from Crystal Bog, Wisconsin, USA - MA0M | ecosystem: Environmental > Aquatic > Freshwater > Lake | place: Crystal Bog, Wisconsin, USA | collected 2009-07-06 | reverse complement strand
TAGTCAAAGGTAATGGGCAGTGTAATGTTTTGTGTGTGGCCGATTGCCTTTCAAGACAGAGCAAAGATTGCCTCTTGAAAGATTGTGGGTGTCAGCTGCTTCATGAAGCGAACCAAAATAATGACTTCGTCCTTGAGGATCGATCAAGATCATCGGGCGCTCTCTTTTGGCATTTTCTTTTGCGCTGGCATCTAAAATCAATTGTTTGTTTTTAGGATCAAATAGTCCGCGTTTATTATCTCGAGTTGAGATGCCATTTTTTCGGCTAGTTTCGCTTCTTTGTTGAGCAAGATTAGGAGAAAAAAGTCCTAAACCTTGTTCATAACAAGTTTTGGCGCCTTTAGAATTCCCGCAAAGATCTCGCGTTTGATTGAACCACCAGTCGCCCATAAATTCCTCAAGAATCCATTCTCCGGTCTCTCGATCGAGAAACTGACAAAGATCGCCTTGCTCTATGGGCACTGAACCGATCTCATCTTTGGCCACACGCCAAGGTAAAAATCGGTTGCTTTTTTGGACGTTTAGAATTCTCTCACGCTCGTAAAAGTTCAAAGAATCGTCAAGACCACAGACTAACTGATAGTCTCGTTTCTCTTCCCATTTCGGATCTACGTGATCAATTTCGTAATCTGGTCTCATAATTGTTTTGCGTTTGGGGTAGGTTGAGAAGTGCCCCCGGTCGCAAAACCAGCACCGCTCAACCTAACGCAATTATAGCGAGCCACTCAAAAAGTAAACTCGCTAACGGAGATACATTGAATCGAACAATCAGGCTTGCACCTGGCAGCGTTTTCAAGACGCTTTACAGACCATCTGTGCGTATCTCCAGAGTGCTCCGTGTCGGGATCGGACCGACCTTACAGACCTTATGAGGGACCCGCTTTCACCAGAGAGCTAACGGAGCTTTCAGGCGTGGGAACACACCTATTATACCACCGGCAACCGATTGTAAACTCCGACAAACGTCGCAGAAAATCGAACTTCGACCGTCCTCATGTCCGGCTTCGCCGCCGCCGCTTTCATGCTCCCTTCACTCATCCAAAACAGGCGAATGTCTATCCTGCCGTTACCGAGTCGTGTGTAGGTTTTCTGAATGTAACCCCGTTGTTGGCGCAACCATGGGTCCCACACCTTGGCATCCGCCTCGATAAAGTCCTCAACGCGGTCGGCTGGAGTGATGACAAATGACAAACGTTCAATGAACATGTTCAATCCACCGATCTATGGGACATTTCATATTGGACATAGTTGTTTTGAGTGGCATGTAGCACATACACAATTCACAAGTTTTTGCGTCAGTAAGGTGGTCACAACTCTCACAGAGTTCCATGCGTTCTGCCGCTACTGCGCGTGGCGCAATTGTCGGATCTGCTAACAGTCTCGCTGCGGTGTCTTTGATGGACGCTGCAAAACTTCGTCGGCAGCACTCAGGAGAATCACTCATCTTTGTCCTTCAATAGGAATTCTTTGGTGATGTTTTCAATGCTCGACCAATCACCGGACTCAATAACTTCGATGGTCTCATCCCAAGTGAGAACTAACTCTTCGCAGTTGCTGCGACGAACTCTAAATAACGAACGTTCAATCATTGCGATTGCCCTGTTTGTAAAGGGACGCGATCAGCAGAGCCATTTGAGTTTTTACACCTTCTGCAGTATAAACATGGTCCCAATCTATTGCGTTGAAAAAAGAGCCGAGTGTAAGAATCTGCAGATGCTCCATGGAAATAGGACCGCCTTGCGGGAGTGCCGCACACTCTAGGTTGTATGCCTGATTGTAACGCTCAAGAAGAGACTCATCCATGGTTAATCCCAATATCGCTGTAATGAATCAAAATGGTTGTAGAGGATGTGCGAATCAGTAGCACGATACACTGATTCTAACTTTCCGGTGCGTTTGTAAACCTCCAACTCTTTCAGGATGGCACGAGTCACCGGGGAATCAACGATCCATTCTCGTAACCAGAAGGTCCCGAACTTTTCAATGTATCGCCACTTTTGATCATTGAAAGTGTATCGGTGTTCTAAACCAGGATAGTTGAACAAACCAAATCCCGCATCACTAACAAGATAGTCATCAAAGAGTTTCGGATCATCAACAGTTAGAACCTTGTGGTAATCCTCCGTGGCACTCAGAAATATCTCATGAGTACCCTCATCATCATCTCCGCCCGGTTCCACCCGCCAACAAATGTTGGCAATGATGTAAGGCACTGCGGGCCACGGACCAACGGGTGGCGTCATTTTTGGCCGCCACGAAAGGTGGGTGATTGTGACGGTCATTGTTCCTCAGATGTATTCAACGAGAGCGTTAGTTCTTTCAAAGAACGCACGCTTCCAGCACGTATAACAGATCCAGTCTCCGGGTTAACGTCGTCCCTGTAAAGAAAGAACGTTTTTCCGTCTTCTCCATACGTAAAAGAAATGTGAGTCCAGTTTTCACTCCTAAAACCGGATAAGAGCGTGACAAGATCGTCAAGTTTGTAGTTCATTGTTCCTTAGATAAAGTCAATGAGCGCAGTGGCAAACGCAACCCGGTCTTCCTTGTAAGTATGGTCCACACCAAACTTTTCACAAAGTTCCACAAACGGTCTCTGCGACGAGTTGTAATACGGACCTTCCCAGGATTGGTATTTGAAGGTATCGAGGACGAGTGATTTGACTGAGTCTTTGAAGGCAAAGAGGTCGTCTGCGGTGGGTTCAATAGTGCGGGTTTGGGCAACGTGCCCGTCGAAGGTGACTCGTGGCATGGTTTGGGGAGAAAGTGGTGTGGTCGTAGTTGCATTGTAGGTGATTTCACACTGTGTAAACTAGACGGCTGCCAGTTCAGTGAATACTTCCATAGCGCGTGCATTCATTCGAGCGCCACTACCGAAGTTCACGTAACCGAAGCGGGCATTTTTGGATTTGCGGGCGACATTGCTTGAGAAATCCGTGACGGCATTTAGGGCGTCATAGAAAGTTTTGCCTTCGTTGCCTGCGCCACTCTGAAATAGTTGGATGAACTTATCCGCCTTCTTGATCTCCTTGAGATCTTTTTTGAAGAGCACCTCGAGAGTGTCGCGGAACTGCGAGGTTGAACAAGGCGCCAAAGCCAACTTCTCCACCTTCTCAGCATAGCGCTTCATCGAACCATCGACGAAGTTTAGCACTGATTTCGAACTGAGAACTTTTTCATTCACGCCCGTTTCGTGACGGTAGCGCTCAGAGAGATCAGCGTAAGCCATCGTAAAAGTGTTGCCGCAGATCACACGGTGAGCAGAAGGGCCAATCGCAACACTACTGTTGCCAACATGGCCGTTCAGTAAGGTGATAAACGCATTGTAAGATTCGCCAAGAACACGGAACTCTTGGGCGATCTTTGCTTGAGCAAACACTTTGGCACCATGCGCCAAATAGCCCATATTCTCAACAGTAAGCACACCTTCTTGAACCATCGGATCAATAAGCTTGAGCAAGTCGGTGTTTTGCACACTCTCGTAGTTATGGCTAACTACGCCGAGGCAAACCTCCGTGTCGTCACGAACAACGGCAACTTTGGTAGGCCATTCGCCGAGCGAACCATTATCGCGTTGGAAGAAAAGCGGACGCTTCGAAACCGTCCAGTTGAGATCAGAAGTAACAGCGAATGCGGGCATGATTTTTGTAGTTTGGTTTGGTTTAGTTGATGAAATCAGGAATGAGCTTCTTCATTCAGCTTAGCAACTTTGTCGCGTTGAGGCTTCATTGTGGTGATCAATTTTTGAAAGCGGGGTTCGCCACACGCTGTGACGATGGCTTTTTGAGCTGCATCCATCCGAGGAAACTGCTCATCCAATTGATGTTCAATCGAAGGAGTTTCCATGGCATTCAACTCCATGGCCCGAGCAGGATCTACTTTGAATACTTTAATCATTCGAACGTTTTTCTCAACGATCTTAGTGAATGCATCATACTCTTGAACAAACTGAGTTTCAAAAGCTTGGCATTTTTGCTCATGAACTTGCGTTTGATAAGCAAAAGAGCCGCCGCCAATGGCTAGAACTGAGGCGGCAACGATAAGTTTGGTTTTCACGGTTTGTGGTTTGGTTTTGTTCATGGGATCATCATAACCTGTTGGGAGGCCCTTTGGGAGAAACGTGTGCCAGTTTGCAAACTGGCCTACTGGGCCCTCCAGAGGCCCACCACTACGCAACTACGAAAATCATGCATCTCCGCATCAGTAAGCCCATCAAATGGCAAATCGAGCGTGAGGCGGCACACTTCAGCAACTATTGCGGGAGTGGGGGGAAGTTGTGGCAGAGGCAGAGGGGGAAGCGTCGGCACCATCATTCAACTCCAAGATAAAAAGTGTTGTCGGGCATGAACAGAAATGCCTCGCCATCGTCTGATGCCATGCACAACTCTAGTGCTTGTGTGTGCAAAAGAAATGCGCCAATGCTATCGCCTTGTTCGAGCAGCACAGCACTTTGCGTAGCAAGATCATTGAGGCGTGAAGAAACCAGGGCGTTGATATTTGGTGAAGGCATGAATAAAAAAAGTTGGGGGGAGTGTGGGGTTTCCCCCGACTAAAGTGCGACTACGGCGACGCGCGATGACAGTTCCATCATCACGTTCATGTAGGCATCTTCATCATCTTCGTGAGCATTTTCGCCGAGAAACTCAAGCATGGTGTCGCCAACAGCGTCATGGACAATGTCGCTAAACTCAAGCTCGAGTTTCTCGCGGATTTTTTCGGCGACTGCTTCCGCCATCAAGCTCATCACTTTTTCAGTAGGCATCGTAGTTACTTTCATTTGTTCAGCGGAGATTTTGCGAAGGCGCGGAAGATCGTCACAAGAATGACGGCAGTAGAGGCCACACCGAGGAGACCGAGGAAGGTAACAGCGTCGCCAGTGAAAGTGAGAGTGTCAGGGGTTGTCATCAGTAGCCTTGGTTGTAGATTTGAAGTGAGGTAAGACGTTGAACAAGAACTTTGGCAGGATCGTCAGCGGCAAGTAGTCGCCCTTCGAGAACAGCGAGTGCCTCCGTCATAATACCAGGCTCGGTTCGCCCTTGCCAGAAGTCGCCGACAGCATCGACGCATTCTGCGTAAGTTAGAGCGGAACGGTTTTCCATGAGTGTATTATAGATTATTTAGTTACCACCACCACCAACCGTTGTTACGGGTGTTGATGGGCAACCCCAGGGCAACCCAAAGGAAAGGCACGCCGATAGCAGCGAGCAAAAGAAGAAGAGCGGTGATTTCGTTTTTCATAGGATCATCATAACCCATCGGGTGGCCCTTTGGGAGTTTTGTGTGCCAGTTCCCAAACTGGCCTAGGCCCCTCCCAGAGTGTGAAAACTAAAAGGCGAAGCGATGGTTACATCGCCCAAGGGTGCCCCGCATCCCCCGCCTAAACTGCACAGAAGCGGGTTCAGTGGGGCACTGGGGCATGGGTGGCCTCAGGCAAACTCCACCACTTCGCCCAAAACCCCATCGTAAAGCGCCAGTGCCGGGGCACTGTTGCAGAACCACGAACGGCGGGTGCCGCCGCAACCTGCATCGATGAGAAGTGAGCGCTCATCTCTGAACACTACGTGATAGTGGCCCGCTGCACGCACCCACTCCCGCTCTGTCGAGTTCTCCCACCACAAACGACGCCCACCATCTTCTCTCTTGGGGCCATAACGGCAAAGTTCCCGCACTTTACGCCCACCCTCCCGAAGTAAAAAGAAGTCGGTGAAGTCGGGAACTTCGATAAAGCCTGGGAAGTAAGCATGTGCGGCGCGGAACTCCTTGCCGTTATCATCACGAATAACCACACCGAGTGGGCACGCTTGAAGCCACTCCATCAACTCCTCCACAGGAACTCCCGCTTCGCGAAACTCCTCGACGGAGCGGCCGAGTTCTGGCACAAGATCGATGCGAACTTTGCCATTGAGGAGATAACGGTAAAGTTTCTCTTGGTGGTTGCTGTCGAGAATGATGGCGCCGTGGCGCTCTTGGCACTCACGAGCAAAGTGATAGACGGCAACCGTGTCGCTGGTTGCACAGCGAGAGTCGAACATATCCCCAAGGAATATGGGGAGGAGAGAGTTGGAGATGCAATATTCCACTGCTTTGCGCATTGGCGCAAGTTGCGAGTGGATATCTCCGATAAATGCGAACTTTGTCATTTTCTTAATCTACCACGCCTGAATGCCTTCTGGGAGAAGCTTGTGCCAGTTCATGAAGTGGCCTCAGTCTAATCCCAACAAACGATCCAATTGCTTCGACGTCAGTTGCGCAACAAACTCGCCAAAGTTGGCAAACTTACCGGAGCGAACTCCAAACGCCGCCGCTTGCACAGTCGGCGCAACTTCGAGCACTTTTAGGGCAAACTCCTTCTGCGGCAACTCAGCGAACTCAGTGCAAACCCAATCAACCAACTTTGCCCACGTCTCTAACGAAATGGTGTGAGTTTCAAACTCCGTAGTGTATTGGGGGAAGTGCAGCAGAAACTCTTCCAAGTCGCCATTGAGGAACAACTCAGAGAAGTCGGGCGAGCCGTTGCCCTTCAGACGGTGCAGTTGCACATAGAGACTTGACTTTACCTTGATACGGTTACCGTTGGCATCACAGACGATAAAACCTTCGTGGTTTGCCCCACGAGCATTTACAGCATCGACAACAGTTTCGGCGCCAAAGTTGAACGATTGCGCCAACCAAAAATATCTGCGAAAGTTTTCCAAAGGCAACTCTTCAAAACCGTTCTCACTATCGCGCACTGCGAGCAGACGCAACATTGGTTCCTCATAGCTGACGACGATGTGGTTCTTCGGAGTGCAAAGTTCGAAAACGTAGCACAAATCTTTCTCTAAGTCGGAGAGATTATAGTGCATGTAGCGCCAAGTATCCCAGAAGAGTTGCTCAAAAGTAGTATTGTGCCCATCTACATCACCTGCACCACCGACAGAACCCGAAGTTGAAACAACCCACTGAGTTTCGTGCCAAAACAGTTTGATAAGCGAACCATCATATTTTTCATAAACAGTCGCGGTATCCCAATCAATATCAACGGCGCCAAACTCCCCAAGATTGAAGAAACGATCGAAGGCGTATGCCGCCAAGAAGAAGTGATTGCCCACTTTCTCAACCACTGCGCCACGGCAAGCGCAAGTGATCGGATCAGTTTTATCGGCGAAGATGCCGTATTTCAGGTTATATAAGTTTGGGAAACGCGCATCAGTTGCAACACGAATATCGCGCTCTTTCAGTGCATCAAGGCCGTTTTCATTGAGCCAATCAATGAGATTTTCTTTGAGGTTGATTTCCATATTGTTAATCTACCACAGCCCAAAAGCTTTTGGGAGAACTCTATGCCACTTTACGAACTGGCACAAGGCTCTATGGTGCTTTCATCAACACCAAAACGAAAAATAGCATCAGATAGACGAAAAATGTTTGGAATACGGGGTCGTGCATGTTCCGCATCAATAATAAACTCCCCCGCCTGAACTCGAATCAGGAACCTTAGAGTTAACAGCTCTCTGCTCTGCCGGTTGAGCTACAGGGGAATGGTTGGGGCGCTGACCTTGGGCGTCAGTCTTTTACACTCGAGCACGCACCGTGCTGAGGCCCGCTCAGTCATCAGAACTTCACGGCGAGCCCTGTTGAAAGCACAGGACTATAAGTGCCGTTGGTTGCGCCATAGCTGTTGGCAGCATTAGTAGTTGGGAAGATAAGTTGTCCGTAGCCAACCAAAGAATCAGTGATGCGACCTTCAACACCAATAGCAAGAACGATTTGACCGCGATTGCCAATGGCCGACTGATAGTTAGCACCGGTGTATTGCGTAAACGGAACCTGATAACCTACACCGCCATAAACGTTAGCGGAAGAAACACCGCCGCGCTTAGCGATAGAATAGTCATACGTGGCGAGTAGGCCACCTGCAGCGCCGAGTTGGCTATTTGGGCCAGCGGCAACGTTCAGATAAGGACGAGCAGAGAACTCGCCTTTGAATCCGTTGGCGAACACGTAGCGACCCTGGACGTTAGCACCGCCGACAGTTTTGTTGGCAGAGAAGCCATTGCCAGCGACACCTTGTTGGTCGAGCAGCACACCGGCACCGATATAGTTACCGATCCCGTTGGCCTTGGTGGCAGCAGCCACTTCAAGAGTGCGAACGCGGTTGCTTAGGCCAGACCACTTAGCAGCTTGGGCTTGGAGTGCGGCGGCAACGCGAGCATCGTCGGCGCTCTGGTACTCGCTAATGCGATCGAGGCAGGCATTCACGAGAGCCGCCATCTGACCGCGAGTGGCGGGTTGACCGGGGCGGAAAGTTTTATCGGGGAAACCTGCGAGGCAGCCATATCGTGCGTTCAGGTTTTCGATGGCCTGGTAGGACCACTCTTGAGGCTGCACATCAGAGAACTGAGTTGCAGGGGTTGAAGCCAGCGCAGGTGCAACCATCGAGGATGCGATCACAGCGGTGGCGACAATAGAATTGATTTTCATACAAAGATGAGAAGTTTGTTTCTGCAGAATGCCCACTAGAGTGGTGGGCGAAGCGAACACACGGATTTGAACCGAGGATAAAAGTTTGGAAAACTTCTGTGTTGCCACTACACCATGTTCGCGTGATTTATTTTAACCGGTTAGAGAGAAGGTAAACCGCGATTTGTTCGTGAAGATTTTTTATTCAAAGCTCTGAAGTTTGAGGTAAGAGAATGGCAGTTAGGGCATAGAATTTCTAAGTTTTCTGGTTTGTTATTCTTTGAATCCCCATCAATGTGATTTACTTCAAGAGGCGCTTTACCAGTTATAGGGTGAATTTCCCCCCATCCACATTTTGGGCACTTATGATCACATTGCTCAAGTAAGTAATTTCTAATAGCCGAAGAACAACCTCCGACTACAGCTCCGTCAATTTCTCCATTTAGCCAAGCTTCAACATCAAACTTATTTGATAAACCGGCGCAAGATTGCCCACAATATTTTTTGCCTCTCTTTGTTTCTTTTCCGCACACCAAACATGCGCCTATTTCGCCAGGGTTCCCGTGGCGCCTAACTCCTTGATTTCTTGCTGTGGCCGCGCAACTCATTGAGCAGTTAGGGTTTTTCTTCTTTTCGAAGGGGATAATGCCATTACACACTTGGCAAAAATTCGGTTCAGCGTAATAAGCTGATTTTATCTTCTCGCTAAGGGTTTTCCCCCATTCTTCCATTGCCGCTTGATGTTTTGTTGAAGTTCCCATAATTTTGAGTTAAAAGCCCCTTCCCGGTACCTCCCCGAGTTCCCGGCGTTACAAAGGCCGTGCATCAATTTAATGCTTAAGGGGCAGAAAAGGTGGCGAACCACCTGAAGGCATAATAGCATGCCAGAAAAGAAGTAAACTCAGGCGCGAGCGTAACAGACGCGGATTTCTCCGCGACTTGGAGAAGCAAGACGGTCAAACGCAGCGTAGGACAAATCCAAATCGCGGCCACCGTAATATGGTCCCCGGTCGTTAACGCGCACCACAACTGAGTAGTTTCCGCGTGTAACGCGAAGACGAGTCCCCATCGGCAAGTAGGGGTGAGCAGCAGTCAAATCGTAAGTGTTGAAGCGTTCACCACTTGCCGTTCTTTGACCATTGTAACCATCTCCGACCCCATAGTGACTTGCGTAACCACAGGATTGAGCGGAGGCAGGATTAGCACCGAGCAGTGTGAGTGCGGGGAGCGCAGCAGCCAGAAGAAGGGACTTGAGTTTCGTAACAAGCATGAAAAAGAATAGAGTTCAACATCCCGTATCCGAGGGTGGCATTCCTGCATTTCAGCAGCACCTCAGCGGGCACAAAGAGTTTAAGCTCACAATATCAGGAGCCGAGTCTTACCTTAGATTGTTTCCAAGAAGCCCTCATAAGACCCGCACGTTTTGTGCAAAGACACTACCATTATAGCATTATTAACTAAGTGTAAACTTCACAACTTCAATTTCGGCATTAACACCAGATGCGTTTTAGCCTTCGGATCTTTGGCATCATCTGTGTCGATGTCGATGCGCGATGCGACCGGACGAAGATAGAGCGTGTCCTCTGACGGCACCATCATGATTTGTGCAGTTGTTCGCATTTTCTTGTCCCCAGACGACGTCCGCGTCGCATTCATCTGTGGGTCTTTCGAGAACTTTGCCGTAAGTAAATCCATGATCTGCTGAGGGGATGTGGCTTTATTGACCACTGCCCGAGCAATCTTCAACCGTGCCTCGCTACTTTTCCGCGACAGCTTCTCTGCGGCATCACCCACTGGTTGATAACCAGCCCACTTCAAGTCGATGCCGTGGTTAGTGCGGGCCACCGTGTCGTCTTTCTTTATCTCTTTCAGTTTGAAGGTGTAATCACCGGTTTCACCTTCTTTGCATGGTTTTGTGCATGCTTCAATGAGGAATAGGCGATCTCTGTCGAAGATGATGGTGTTGCCCGTGAGTTTGCTGTCGATGCACGACTTCACAGCGCGAGTGAGCGTCGGTTGTGCCAGTGCTTTGCTAATGCGAACACCGTCGCCACTGTGCTTCGATGAACTTTTCTCGATTTCTTTTTCGTCGTCGGTAACTTTGAGAGATGCAGAGAGAATGCAGATACCGTTGCTGTTGAGACCTTCACGGTAGCCGGTCATTTCATCGTTGTACATTAGGCGTTCGACGCCATTTGTGGTGTCACGCTGAAAATCTAGCTTGGGTACATAGTTGCGATCACGTTGTTTCACGCCAACCCAACCTGTGTCAGGGAAATATTTTGCAGCGATTACACACACGACAGAGGCACACAATTTTAGTGATTTTACCCGGCATTTGCTATTTGCAAATAGCGAATGAAAGAAGGGGACCGAAGTCCCCGGTGTCGTTACGGATTGGTCGCTCAGGCGGCGACAGCAATGCGCTCGAAACGAACGATGTTGTTGGCGTCTAACCAGTTACCCTCCAGCCCGTCGAAAGCCTTTATGCCCCTTGGTGCCGTGTGATTGTGAGACTAAATGGTTCTTGTTACGAAGTGCCCCACTGGATCTTCGTAAGTCAAACCAACCACGACGAGTGGAGCATCCAGTAATCGAAACCGGGTCCGAACTGGATTGTTGCCCCGGAGGGCAATTGGAACGGCGGGGCTCGAACCTGCATTACTGGGGCCTCCAGTGTCTTAGTCCATTAGACCACGTTCCGGTTTCCCCTTCGAGACAAGAGTTTGGTTGGGGAACCCCAAGCACCGGGTATGAGCCGGGTTGAGGTGGAAACGCCGACAGGCTTCACCATTCAGCAACGGGTTCAACGTTGCCCATCCTTACTACTTCTCTTGTTGAACCCCCGAAGGGGGATCGGAACAGCAGGGATCGAACCTGCGTTGCCTGTTTAATCGACAGGTGTTCTACCACTGAACTATGTCCCGGTGTGGCAGGAGGGATCTTTCGGTGCGGCTTCGTCCTCTTTACCATCATCCAGCCGTAACCAGCGAGAGGGTTGCACTTCCTGCTTTGCCATCTTCTCCCTCGGGCGATCCGAAGAACGCGGGACGGTGAGGCTAACCGCAATGGAGGCACATGCACCTTTAAGGCGATTTGAAATCACCGGCTTGATACCTCCAGATAGTTTAACGTCGTCTCGGACGATTCACTTAATTCCCGTTCAGAAAATCAGCGAGTGCCTCGTTGTAGTCAGCTTCGGTCTCAAAGGTGCGACCGTAGATGGTCAGAGGGAACTTCTGCTTAGGGGCAGGAGTGCGACAGTCGTCAAGGTCGTAACCCATCTCAAGGAGGGTTTGAACGTAGGGGTTTGAGTTGGTTTCCATGATTCTAATATAGCGCGTTTTGCCGGTTTTGGAAAGGGGGCGAACCGCCCGGTTTAGGGCGGGTAACCGCCCCTTAGGCGTCCTCGTCCTCGTCCTCGGGCTCAAGCTCGTCCTCTTCCCACATGCCGTCACCGGTCTCGATCTCAACGTGAGCAAAGCACAGAAGTCCTTTATACTCGTGAACGTCGTATTCTTGAAACTCAGTGTCAAACTCAACAATGTGGGCGTGACCACGAGCAACAACATCCTCAAAGTTAGGGTCGCGGATGTCATCCACTTTGATCGCGCCGATCAATCCTGCATCCACACTGTAAGAGCGACCGAAGTTGTCGAGGTAAGTGCCGTCACCATATTTGGTGCTCAACGAGAAAAACTTACGACCATCAGCGAGTTGAAACTCGCCGTCGATGTTGTCGTTCGCTTCATCAGATGGGAAAAACAAGTTGCAAACCTCATCCCACTCGTCGTGCATGACGTAGCAGAGATCTCCGATGTAATAGCGAACCCAAGTTTGTGTGCTCATTGCCGTTGTTTCGTTCATGGTCCTATAATACCAAACCTGGACCCTTTGGATACTGGGCCCTGTGCCACTTCCTCGACTGGCCTAAGGCCTCGAGTGGCCACCCAATAGGGGGGAGGGCCTCTGGCGCCCCCAGGCACCCGGTGCCCCACTGAACCCAGAAGTTACAGTTTAGGCGGGGAGCTCAACGAGCTCCAAAGGCGTGTTACCACACGTTAGTGCTTTTGAGATTCATAGGAAAATGCTAATCGTCACAACGATTACAATATTCTTCTGCCAATCTGAGATTTTCTTCTGCTTTAGCTTTAGCGCAAGGCTTCACGCAAGATGATGGTGCCGGCGAAGGCTTCGATGGAGAGTTCGGTGCCTTCTTTCCAGCCCATTTGTTCAAGAAGGACGTCAGGAATGTCAAGAATGATTGAGCCATCTTCATCTTCAGTGCAGGTTGTTACGTAACTCATTTGAATGCGTTGTTTTCAGTTATGATTAGAGTTTTGGTAGGGTGAATAAGGAGTATATCGTGGCGGATGTTTTGCATTCGCTCACGGTTCCTTGACGATGTCGGCAACTCTTGTAGTAGTACTTTTTCACCACCGGGCAATGTTTCGAAGAGTTGTAAAACCCCCGGCGGAAAGATGCGAGGTGGAATCATTGCTGAAGTAGCAGTTCGGACGATACAATGAGTGCCTTTTCAACATCTTCGCCTTCTTCGTGAAGAGAGCGAATAGCAGAAGCAAACGACAGGAACTCTTTACCTTGCGCTGCCCATCCCGTGCCAGTCCAAAACTGGTTCGAGGAGTTTAGAACGAGGAACATGGCTCCGAAGTTGAACTGGTCTTATTATGGCCAGATGAAGCCGAAGTAAACTCAGTGGCCGGCCCATGCTTGAAGGAGGTACAGGTCGTTCAGCACTTTTTCGGCCATTCCTTGGAGGTGGTTGGAAACACCGATGAGACGAGGATCATGAGAGTTTTCCTCAGCGAAACTATAGAACATACCGATAGCGCCGTTCAGCGCCATGAGGTAGTCCATGTTCAACTCAACTAACGAGTTGGCATCATAGTCCATCATTTCAATGCCGGGGCCGCTAAACAACTGGAAGTCCGGGTTGAAGCCACACGCCCTCAAAGTTTCGATGAGGCCATCCATCAAATCTGTAAGATCATCGTAGATACGATCGAACATTTGGTGAGCCTCATAAAAGTTTGGTCCGCGAACATTCCAATGCGACAAATGTGCCACAATAGTTGCGTCGTTAAGATATTTTACCGCCTTACTCGACAGGACCGCAAACTCTTCATTCATTGGGGTTGCCCTATTGAGGTAGTTTTACCCGGATCCGTGTAGAGTTCCACGGACACAGAAGAACCACGTTGATGCACTGCGAGGTATTCTGTCTCTGGGTCGTAGTTGGCGAGTGCCTCTGTGAGTCTCTCGGCGAAAGTGTCAGGCGTCGCTTCCACAGGAAAAGTCTTGAGAAACTGAATAACTTCGTTCCAGTAAAGAAAGTTACACGTCACCTCGTCGTAGAAGTGTGTGCCACGATGGCCAACATGCTGTTGAAAAGACTTAATAAGATGCCTCATTGTGGATCCCTCCGCATAGGCACCAGAGCACCGCGAATGCGCCGTTTCATTACCGTCCCTGGTTCAGAAATCATGGGAGCATTTCTGAAACTGGCACCCTTGCCGTTCAACTCTTCATTGGACTCGCAACCTACCGTGGAGTCATATTTTGATGATGTATCGCTCATACTAATAAGAAATACCCCACTTTCCGTTTGTTTCGCTGATAGTAAAAGGAAATGCGGTTGGTTCGTTTTGTTTTCCTATTGGGCCATAGAAAAGCCCAGAAAATGTTTTTCCATCATCAGATAGTAAGTAGTTATTATTTTCGTTAGGCGGATCACCACTTTTATCTGTAACGTTAGTTACGCCATTGGTATAAACTGATGCAATCACTTTCCTTAAGAAGGTCTCAATTTGCCCTGACAAATCTTGCTCAGCGAAATCAAACTCTTCGAATGCTTCGAACTTCAGTTCGCTGAAGAGAGCGTCAGAATCAACGGAAATGACTGAATCAGGATGTGGCCAATTCGATGCGTCAGTGTAGACGAGCGCATCAAAAACTTCGCAATAATCATCGTATGATGCGTCAGGACCGAGGTCGACGCGGTCGATGAGTTCTAACATCGACACTTTACCATCAGCGAATTCGTGACGGAGCGTTTCGAGGTAAGACTTGGGTGCTTCAGCAAAGTTACCACCTGTGGTCTCCCACAGTAAATCAGTGACTCTTTTAGCGGTTTCGGCGAACTGTCGGTCCACACCAAATTTGGGGTTACGGTCCATGACAGAAATGCTACACTGTCTCTATTTTACCCGTTTTTGGCGAGTGTAAACTCACAGCACTAGGAGCAATGGTAAGACCACGATGAGCAAGGCGATGAAAAAGCCTACCACTGAGGAGACAGCGGTAGGCCAGGGACTGTGATAGTTCATGGACTAGTTTTACCCGCTTTTAAATAAGCAATTGCATTTTCAAAAAAGTCTATATTTTCCTTAACTTGGCCTATTGCTCTATTGCAAGTGTTGCAAAGAAGACCACGAACATTTCCAGATTTATGACAATGATCTACAAAAAACACATTTACTTTGCCACGCCCACTTTGTCTTCCACCTGGATCTGATGTTCCACAAAGTTTACAAACGCCTTTTTGCTCAACTAGCATTCGATCATAGTCATCTAAAGTTATTCCATAAAGACGTTTTAAATTTGTTTCACGATTTTTGACGGGATCATAGTTTTTTTGTTGATGCGCAATAAAGCATTTTTTGCATTTTCCATGATAGCATCTTGCTGCTTTATAGAATTCTGTTAATGGTTTGTTTTCACCACAAATTTTACAAATCTTCATAAGAAAAAAGTCCTCAAGGTCATTATAACCTTGAGAACCCAAAGTAAACTTAACCGATAGAAGGAGCAGTCAGAGCCACCTGAGTGGTGGTTGCAGCTGCGAGGTCTAGGGGGAAGTTGTGGGCATTCATTGCTTCCCTTGTGTGCTGGTGTTGCCACCAGGATCGGACTATATCATCACTCTTGCGAGTGTCGGGCGCTAATCTGGTATTACGTAACACGCTTGTTACACCCAGTAGTCTCTGAACCTTCCGCTCAAGCGTGGGCGGCTTGGCTGCTGATTACCCGCGCGGGGCTTCCAGCAATTCACCCGATTTAAGCGAGCGCAACGCCTAACCTACGCTCGTGCATAACTTCCATTCCCAAACCAGCACCGTTAAGGATATCAGCCCAAGTTTTAATTACGCGTCCTTGATGATCAAGGATTGATTGATTAAAATTCCAACCATTTAGGTTGAAAGCCATTGTAGATACACCTAATGCAGCAAACCAAATACCCACAACGGGAAGTGTGGCCATCGCAAAGTGAAGACTACGGCTATTATTGAAAGAAGCGTACTGGAACAAAAGGCGACCAAAGTATCCGTGAGCGGCCACAATTGAATAACTCTCTTGCTCTTGCCCAAACTTGTAACCATTATTGGCACTTTCAAACTCTGTAGTCTCACGGACCAAAGAAGAAGTTACCAAAGATCCATGTAGAGCAGAGATGAGGGCACCACCAAACACACCAGCGACTCCCAGCATGTGGAATGGATGCATTAGAATGTTATGTTCTGCCTGAAAAACCAACATGTAGTTAAACGTCCCTGAAATACCCAAGGGCATGCCATCAGACATCGACCCTTGACCCAGAGGATAGATAAGAAACACCGCAGTGGCAGCAGCTACAGGAGCACTATAAGCTACGCAAATCCAAGGGCGCATCCCTAGTCGATAGCTAAGCTCCCATTCTCGTCCCATGTAAGCGAAGACGCCAATAAGGAAGTGGAACACGACGAGTTGGTACGGCCCCCCATTGTAGAGCCATTCGTCAAGGCTAGCAGCTTCCCAAATTCCGTAAAAATGGAGCCCGATGGCATTGGAAGAGGGAACGACTGCTCCGGAGATGATGTTGTTTCCATACATGAGAGAACCGGCAACCGGTTCGCGAATCCCGTCAATGTCGACAGGAGGAGCGGCAATGAACGCAACTACGAAGCAAATCGTAGCAGCAAGAAGGCAAGGCACCATAAGTACACCGAAGTGTCCAATATAGATGCGATTGTTGGTTGAAGTAACCCAACCCAAATAACGATCCCAAAGATTCTCAGAGGGACGTGAAAGAACTGAAGCGGTCATTAGTCATAGGATTTCGAGTGTGCAGTAAGTACTCAGCGGTATCCGCCTACACATCTATTTTACCCAATTGTGTTGATTTGTAAACTTTACTGGGCTCGGTCAAGCAATCGCTGGCCAAACTCCCTTAGATCTTGGTTCTTTTCCATGTTGCCAACCATCATAGCCATGCGACCCACTTCAGCCTCTCCGTCAGTTTTCATCGCTTCTTGGACCAAGGGGTCCGCTAAAAACTCTTTGATCGTTTGTTTGTTCACAGGATGATGTCTCCAACATTTGTAAATGATCTGTGTGCGGCGTCAAGGAGTTTATCGAATCCGGGAGTGTTCTCCATCTCACGGTACTTGGCAATGAACTTGGCCGTGTCGGGCACGCTGACGCCATCCTTATTTGTAGTATAGTACAACTTCATGTCCGCGTCGGAGATTTGGTTTCTACCGGTAAGCAACTGAATGTCTCGTGTGATGTATCTCTTTAGGTCATTATCAGAGAGTCTGTAATCGTCACCGCGACCTTTGAGCGCACCTGCGCGATGCACCATATTGACGAGGGTTTCTTCTGCGGGGGTAGGACTCTTTGGTCCCTGTCCAATCCACTCGCCAATCTTGTGAGGACCACCCAAGAAGCTGTGCGTAAGCGCATGCACTCTGTCATGCTTCCAGTCATTAGTGCCAGGAGCCGCGTCCAAACCTGATTCTTTCCGCCACTTATCGGCAGCCTTTTCTACTGCGGCAAGGTCAACATCAGCGCCTTTGCTGAAGAGTCCCTTGGGTGCCTTTGGCGGTTTGGGGGTTTCCGCTACCCCTGCTGCTTTTTTGGTGAAGCTTTCGCCTTCGCTGCTTTTGCCTTTCCCTCCGCCTTATTCTTGGCGATTTTGGCCTTGATCACGTTCGCCCGTGCCGCGTCCAGTTTCTCGGTATTTACATAATGGGCATGCGCAAGAGGTTGCTTCAGTGCGCGAGATCGGGCATCGCGTCCTTTATGTGCTGCAAGCGCAGCTTTCGACTCAGCATGTGCCTTTTTGGCTGCTTCGTATGCTGCTTCGTGCTTAGCAACGCGAGCTTCGTGGTCGATGGGGCCCCGGCTTCTGCGCCCGCCACCACTACTGCGTGGTGCTGACGGTTCTGGTTGTTCTTTTGCGCCCGCTTGAGAACCCTTTTTGCAACTTCCGCGAGTGCCATAGAATGAGCCGTCTGCTCTCATACAGCGAGTGAAGTCGTAAGTGCCCTCCTCTGAAAAATCAACAGTTTGTAATGAGGCAACAAGTTCCGCATATTGCAGAAGTGCTTCTTCAGAGATAGATCCTTTCATGAGCGTCAGATTCCGTGAATAGTTTTACCCTCAGTATGCCTGCAGCGCATACACCTCATCAGTGGTTAGCCCACCTGCTTTTTGCACTGCTTCCAAAATCTTTTCTGCTTTCGCATCAGCTTCAGGTGTATCTTGACGCACCAAAGCTTTACGTTGAATCATCAACTTCAATTGTGTTCTCATAGCGATTCCAATCCTTTGATGTACGATTCTGCAATTGCAAGGCGCTGTGCTTTTGCCTTTTTACTCTGGCCTTGAACTTCATTATAAGCGTCAAGGTGTTTATTAACGTGGGCAAAGTACGGGTCGTTAACCAATTCAGGGTTATTCCAACGAATGAGATTGGATATTTTAGCAATATCCTGCATTACTTTGACGGGATTGCTCGAAACTTTGCCGCTTAAACCAAAATCAACAAGCTTTACATCATTGCCATTCACTAAATATTGCAAAGCGTGGTTATCGCCATGAAAATAACCAAGTTTGTGCAATGCTTTGATGGCATCGCCAGCTTTTTTAGCTTGCGCTGCGTTCATCACCGGTTCATCTTTACCGCGTGCATAGGAAGCCCATAACGGTTTTCCCGGTGCGATATCCATCTCGATGTGATCGGCACTGTGAGAGTGAATGACGGGGGAGTGCCCGAGTTTCCCCATCTTTTCCGCGATCTCTACCTCATAAGGCCCAAACTCGCCTTTTCGCCCTTCGTGCTCAAGCAATGTTTTTACTACGCGCTTACCGTCAGGGCTTTTTCTTACATCCCCATAGTTGCCTTTAGCGAGGCTTTCCCAATTGGCATAACCAACTTCTGTTCCTTTCCTACACTTACCAGAAGTTCCATAGTGGGAACCATCTGCGCGTTGGCAGCGAACAAAATCCCACACTTGTTGTGCTGTTTCGTTGAAGCTGCCAACCATTAGCTCTTTGCGATACTAAATCTTACCCTTCTTGATGAACTGATACAAAAACAGTTCCAGTTTTAGTTAGCGGGCGAAGATGATCCCTTAGATCCTGATTGTGGAAGCGAACACAACCATAAGTGGTAAGTAAAGGTTGCATCGGCTCCCAGGCACCTGGCCAACCATCGCCTGAACCGCCACCGTGCATCATAACCCCAGCTCTACCGTTGCCGGCTTCCTGGTTCTCCAACTCCACAAGATCAAAACTGTACCAACCATACGCCTGAAGAGTACGATCGTAGGGAGGATTATGGTTCAACTCATAATCGGCATATACGGTGCCCACTTTGTAGAGACCGGGAGGTGTATCGCCTTGATTCACCTTCCAGTTGGCAAATTGGCCGTGGGGCAAACAAGGGATTTCCCACAAAAGTTTCCCTTCAAAAGAGTATGCCTTGGCGGTATTGGACTGACCGTTGATGACAACGTGGGTGTCGCCGTGCTTGAAACCGAAATCTTGAGGCTTTTTCTTAGGGGAGGTCATTCACTTTCTCTACAGGTTTTGGTGTCGGCTTTGCCTCAGCTTTCTTGACTGGTGCAGTATCATGAATGCTCACTTTGATGGTGCGAGCCTCAGGCAATTCTGGTAGTGGAACAGATAGAGTCAGCATTCCCCACAGTATGTCTGCTTTGATTTTAGAAACGTCAATAGCGGGATTGATTGGAAGAATCAATTCGCCTCGATCACAGCGAACTTGAAGAAGATTATTTTCGAATCCGACTTCGATGGTAGAAGGATCTACACCGGGCACTTCGATTTTGACTTCAGTGTGATGATCGTTTTGAATAATAGCGTGCGTTAGAGCCACGACTTGAATATTGTCTCCTTGTCCAGCTTTAGGTTGGGAGAGAATCAGGTTTCTTGTGCTTGTGCTTGACATGTTGTGCAGTTGCTTTAGTGAGTTTTACCCCGGCGTAGGAGTCTGAGGAGTAGTGGGCTGCGGTGTGCATTGCTTCTTCTTTTCCTTCGCGTCCTTTTGAGCCTGAGTCTCAACGGGAGGTGCGGGTTCAGGTGCAGGTGGAGCAGGCGGATCCGGTTTTTTCTCTTGTTGTGGCTCTTTTGGTTTCTTAGGGGGGCATGTGCCACCTTCTTGTGTTGCTTCTTCGGCATAGAGAAGTTCTGCAACTTTTGCGAGAGAAGATGCTGAGAAACCGGGAATGTTTATCATACTCTCCTTCGATTTTTTCTACCATGGGCGTAACCCCTTCTTTTTTGCATGCCCACAAGCGTGGCGGCACTTTGAAACCCCAACTCTGGGTGCTCCGGGTCCTCCCATCTCTGTGATGCTGCTTTCTTACCTGCAGCACTCGCCGCTTCAAAAGATTGCCCAAGTCCGGGATAACCTTCTGTTTCCATTTGTTGTGCTCTTGCCTGTCCCGCTAAAGAGGTCCACTTTTTTCGTAGAGGTGCCCATTTTGGGTCAAAAAACCCAGTTTCAGTCTCTTTCATAGATGCGCAAGATGCCCTCCCTGCGAAAGAAGAGTCTGACACTTTTCCGCCTTTTCTTCCTGCTTGCCTGCATACCTCCAAAGACATAAAACTACCGTAATGCTCATTCAGACACAGGGGGTTATTGAGGTCGGGTTTAATGCAGCGGTTTTCTGTACTACACGCCTCTTTCCACCCCTCATCGGTGTAAGGGAATATTTCGCAAATCTGAAGATAAGGTGTGTAAAACTCCCACTTCCAGGCATGAGTAGTGGGTGATCCTAAATACCCATCGTCAAATTCGCTTTCTTTGTGAGCACCCCAATACCAATCAGGTATTTCTTCAAATGTAACCTTATAAACGTAAATTCGTGGTTGCATAAAACTTTTGCCGAGTTTAGTGGGAGGTTGGGAACTCGGCAGAGAAACCAACCAACCCTCAAGGTTTTACCCTAACATGCGAAGTCCCTGGACGTCTTTTGAGGAACCACCCATGGGGTTGGCAGGCCCTCTTTCAAGTGCCACAGGTGCCAGCATCTCTGCATCACTATTCACTTTGAGTTTGTGCATATTGCCTTCACCTTTACCCTTGGTAATAGTGAGTTGGCCTCGACCAGCATTAGGATCGATGCCAGTATGATAGTTTCCTAGTTTTTCTGGTCCTGGCCCTTTACCATTATCAAATTGTTTTGCCCAGTCGATTTCTGCAAAGTCGAGCATTGCTGCGACTGCATTCGCAGTCTCTTCGGAATAGCCCATTGACTGCAACCGTTCGGAGTGGTCACTCTTACCTTTACTCTTACTCTTTCCGGCAATGCTCAAAGCCACAGCAATCGCCTGTTTCGGGTCAGTGACTACTTTCCCTTCCTTACCTTTCTTCCCCACACCAGAATGCAATGCTTTTGGGTCATGATGCTTAAACCGATGCATAGTTTGCCCAACAACGTCCTTGTGGGCAGAAATGTGGTGTCCCTTAGGAAGTTTGGCCATCGGAGGTGTCAGGTTTAGAATTTGAGCGCCCACGGCTTGCCGCGCCAGATGGAGGCGTCACAAGATAAGCAAGGAATGTTGTCACCATGCCTGTAGCAACGGCGAACCCTTGTGTCCACATTGTGTCACAAGTTTTCCCCTTGAACTCGCAAACGGCAATGCTAGCTGTAGAAAGACAAATGGAGTAGAGGTAGCCTATGATAAGGCCACGTTTGATGAAGTTTTCTACGCCGTTTGAGGACAGTTTCGGAAGCGCCATGACCATGTCAGTGCTGTTCAGTTTTACCCTCCAGTTCCTCAATGTAGTCGCGGAGTTGTGTCACTTGATGAGCAAGTCGTGACATGGTGTCAAGTGCTTCAGCGAGGAACTCCTCAAGTTCTTCTTTCGTCAGCTCTTTCAACTTTTGTTTCACTTTGATAATGCGAAACTCTTTCTCCATCGGAAACGAGGAGAGTTCAAACTTCTTCGATTTGTCCATAAGCTATTGCTCGTAACTCATAGAACTTATCAGCACACCATTCATGCTCTGCTTTACTCATTTGGTTTCCATCAACATAGCGCTCCATCATCAACATTTCAGCCTCAGTCATTTCTTTGAGACCGGCCAGAAGCGAAGGGGAAATGAGGGTATTTTTCGCCTCATCCACATTGAAGATGAAGTCGCGGGACATTCCATCTTCTGGGCCAGAGTCATAAGAAACGTGGTAGTTGAAACTGGACTCTTCGCACATGATAACCATATCATATGAAATGCCTAATGCTTCAGCAACTTCTTCATAAGAACGGCCCTCTTTGAGTAGGTTATCAACACGCTTTTTGTAGATTTCGACCCAACGGGGAGTTCTCACCATTCGGGAGAAATCTCGAAGAGCATGCTGAATGTAACCACGAGCCGTGTTCCAAGCATAAGTGCTGAACTTGAACCCAAACTCGGGCTTATAACGACTAGCCGACACGCAAAGAGCAAAATAAGCCACCGACTCAAGATCTTCTTTCGTCATAGTTCCAGTTTGCCCGCCTGTGAGGCACTTCGCGCTATAAGCGAGGCGCCCCGCAATCCACTGATGCTCTACAACCAACTTTTGTTGCTCTCGTGTAAGCGGAGGATGCCTTTTCACTCTGCGACGCGTCATTTTAGGCCTCACATGCTGCGCAGACTTCGTAGACTTTTTCGGTTTCTTGGTTGTTTGAGGCATAAGATGAAGATGTTTGACGTTGAGCTACATAATCATTATAGCCACCAATGTGCTGTTTGTAAAGCCATAACTGAGGCACAGTTTTCCACTCATCTTTCCAATAACCTTTCTCAATGGCCTCGTCTTTGGTGATTTCCTCATAGATGATGTTATCTTTTGTGAGAGCCTCTTTGAGTTTCTTACACCATGGGCACTCCTCTCGAGTAACAATCAACGCCGGGACCACTTTTTTTGTCAGCAATGAGCTGGACTTGAGATAGTAGAGAGACTTCAGTCCGTTTTTCCATGCGGACAAGTGCAGACGCATAAGGTAGGCGGGATCTGCTTCAGGATCAACAAACAAGTTCAATGATTGACCTTGGCAAATGTAAGGTTGGCGATCTGCCGCTTGCTTGATGAGTTCAAATTGGTCAATCTCCCGTGCTGTCTTAAACACATTTTTCTCATGTGGGGTCAAACAGTCTAAGTCTTGCACACTGCCCTTAGCGTCGAGGATTTTGTCCCAGATTGAGTCGTCAATGTTCCTTTCGCAGAACAGTTTTTCGAGAGAGGGATTTTTGCGGACGTAAGTGCCTTTGGCTTGCTTGGCGACGTAGAAGTTGCGGTCTTGTGGTTCGATGCCTTGGGAGAAGGCGCCGGAGATAACAGAGTTTGTACGAGTAGGAGCCACAGCAGTGAGGTGAGTGTGACGCATACCAGAACCAATACACCACTCGGGCTCTCCAAAACGTTGTGCCAACTCTCTGCTTGCTTTTGCTGCTTCATCCTTGATGAATTTGTGGGTTTCTTTGTTGAGGGCTCTTGCTTCAGCGGAAGCAAATGGTAGGTTACGGTGCTGGTATAAACTGTGGAGCCCCATTGTTCCGAGTCCGAGTGCTCTGCTTTTCTTAGCAAATCGAACAGCGCGACCCATACCAACGACACCTTCTGCTTTGCGAATGAACTCAGAAACCACCGCGTCAAGAAGGTGGATTGCCAGTTCAGGCGCGGAGCGACCAGTTGTGGGTGATCGCCAATCTTTCCATTCGTCATAGCGTAGCAGGTTCATTGAGGATAGAACGCACACAAACGTGTGGTTCTCGTCGGTGTGCAGGAAGATCTCAGAGCAGAGATTTGAAGTTTTGACGGTGAGGCCGCGATCTTTGTAGCATTCGGGGTTTTGCGCGTTGGCGTTGTCAATGAACACCAAATAAGGAGAACCGCAAAGCATCCGTGACTTTAGAACTTCTCCGAACAACTCCTGTTTTTGACGGTCTCCCGCAATCATTGACTCGATCCACTCGTCAGTGATGGTCAAGGCAACGTTGCTGTCGATGAACTTGCGAGGGTCACCTTTGCTGTGGTCCTTGGAGCGAAGGAGTTCAGGGACGTCAGGGTGTGATATAGGGAGGTAAATTGCAAAACTCCCACGTCTAACTCCTCCTTGAGACACAACACTAGCTGCAAGATCATATTGCTGACACCAGGGCACAACTCCAGTTGATTTACCACCACCAGTGATTGGGGCGCCAGCAGGGCGAACATCACCAAAGAAAACACCGACGCCGCCGCCATTCTTGCTCAGTTGGGCCACTTCTTTGAGGTGGGAATACACCGACGCAACCGAGTCCCCAATGTGAACAGAGTAGCATGAGATTGGAAGTGCCCTAGAAGTGCCAAAGTTGGCAGCAACCGGACTTGCAGGCCCAATCCACCCTTTCCAGAAGCAATGGAAGAGATCTTGCTCCAGGGTTGGGTCTTCATTAATTTTCGCGGCAGTGGCCGCCAAACGCTCAAACATTTGTCTGGGCGTTTCTCCAACCTGGAGATACCCGCCTGCCAAAGTGTGCAGACCCTCCTCAGACATCCACTCGGGTGCTATTTCATTTTGCATCTTTTTTCAGTCCTTTGTTCCAGGGTGTGCAACCTTTTTTAGACTCTGAGATTTTCCTTCTGGTTTCTTCTGTGTGGGGTACTCCCTCGTTTGGCGCTTTTCTTCCCTTTACAGCAGCTCGAAAGTTCTCTATGTGCTCGGGAGTTTTCTCGTAACCCTTCAGCGCCTCTGATATACTCTTTTTGTGGGAGTCCGTAAGTACTCTTCCTGGGAATCGCTTCCCTTTCATTGAAATAGACGTCCTCTGGCGCGTTTGCTCGGAGACCTCTCTTTCGGACATTCGTTTAGATGTTTCTGCAAGGACCGCTTCTTTCAAGTCCGTTGGCAATAGTGGCCACGCCTCGTGCCGAAAGTCAAACCGTGGAGAATGCTCAAAGAGCACAAAGTCAAGAGCGTGCTCGTAAGCGTGGGCGTAGGGGTCTACCTCTACAAGATTCCAGTCTTCGTTAGTTCCCCCTCTTGATTGAGGGATAGAATGGTGTCTGTGAATCATACAAGTGAGAGGTCGAGAGTTTTCAGATTGACGCCCATGAAATCCTGGGTCGGTTTGGCGACATAGTTGCTGCCGTCTTTGGATTGAGCGAAGAAGTCGGTGCTGGTGAGTCCTGCGGCCAGAGGATTGAACCATTTTTTGATGTTGTTTGCTCTTTCTTGCTTGTAGATGTATTTGGGTCGGAGACCAAGTTTTTCCAGACGGTCGTTTGCTCGATAGCAAATAAAAGCACGGAGGTCTTCCTGGGCGACAGTGTCAAGATTTCGCCCGTTGAATATTTTTTTGATAAATGCAAACTCATTCTCAATGACCGCATCGAATCCTTTGTAAATAGTCTCCGCTTCATCGTGAGTCAAAGGGTCTTCTTTGACTAGCTCCTTGAAGAGAGCGATGCCAACGTCAGAGTGTTGCTGCTCGTCATTGATCGACCACGAAATAATTTGGGCAATTCCCTTGAACCGACCAGTCAAATTCAGCGACAGAAGCACTGAGAACGAACTGAAGAGTGAGACACCCTCGCCAGCACCGCTGAAGATCGCCAACGACTCCTTGACACTTTTCTCGTTTAGGAAATAACCTATTTTCGTCTGAGCAATGAAGTCACCCAGAAACGCCTCAAACTCGTTAATGCCCAGGGTATCCGAAAGCAGATTATAAGCCTCTGCATGCACAATCTCGGAAAGGGAGAACATACGGGCAACTGCTGCTACTTCATGCTTGGGGAACCAAGTAGGAATGTTCGACCAATAATCACTCACATGGCACTCTAGCTGAGTGAAGCCCCGAAGAATGCCACCGACCACTTCTTTTTCCTCGGGGGAGGCATTATGCCAGTCGCGAACATCACTTTCTAGCGATGCTTCTTGTGGGCGCCACACAGATGCAAGCGCTTTTTGGTACTCGGCAAAGAAGTAGGGATACTCGAACCCTTCAGGCGACTTGTAGGCTTCTCTGTACGTCGTGATGCTCATGGTTCCACCATTCAGGTTCGTTATTGTGTTTCCATTTTGCATAGGCTTTTTCGTGCATAAAGCGACGATAAGCTTCTACAGTGGTGATTGTTGTATCTAGTTTGTATTCATCGAACATTGCCCGAACAAAAGGCGTGTGCTCGTAGTACATCTGTAATGATCCGCCATTTTGCTCAAAGAGGCGCTTTGCATCGAGGTGAGCTTGCAAGCAACTGTGGATTTTGCCGTAACGCCGATGATACTCAGCGCAAATAGCAAGGCCATGCAAAATCATCCACGCTACATTTTCAACGCTTTCGCGGCCCCATTTGGTGCAAGGGTGATTTTTGTGGGTGGGTTTGTAATATCCTCCGTCTTTTTTGTGGAGGCCGCCGTAGTTGAGAAACTCCTCGCTGAAGTTTGCAGCGAGCATTTGCGCATTTTCCAAGGCCATCTTTACAACTAGCTTATCAGGCAAGTTGTAAGCAGCTTGAAGCGGGCATTCATCGGTGACGAACAGGTTCATAGTAGTTTGAACTGCGTGGGTTTATTATAACATAGAAAAAGAGGAGTAAACCGGTGGTTCACCCCTCCATAGCGGCGTAGCGCTTCAGCCGCTCATTTTCTTTTTGGGCTAATGCCAAATATTGGTTCTGCAGCGCCTGCAACTCAGCCAGCTGCTTCTCCTGTTGCTTCTGAGCAGCACGGCCGATGAACCAAAGAAGGGCACCGCCACCGACGAAGATGCCAAGTGCGGTGCCTGCGAAAACGGCAAAGAACATCATTTCCCCTGGCCACGGTAGCGACGCAGCTTACCGCGTGTGGGCGTCGCTGCAAGGTTGGTGCGCTTACTGCGCCCCTGCGCCGACTTTTTCGGTTGCGACACAATCGTCTTCTTGCTAGTCGGTGAGGGTGCTTTCGCCATCTTTTTCGGTTAGGGTTTTGAGGTGGTTAAGAAGAACTTTTTGGAACTCCTGAGAGAAGATCGCTTCGCGCTCTGGTGATTCGGACCAGAAGGCGAGCCAGTCGGAACACAGTGTCCCGTCGGGGGCTGAGAGTAGGAGGCCTTCCTCGGTATCTTCAACGACTAGATCATCGAAGGCGTCAGGGGAAGGCCACCAGAACAGCTCTTGGGCTTCGGCTGCTTCGGTCATGCAGGATCTACCAAATGCCAGGGATCAGTTGGCCTGACACGGCATAGGCTCCCATTGCGGCAATAATCGCCAACATTGCAATTCTTCCGTTGAGTTTTTCGGCGCGTTCGTTGTGGGGCACGTAATTTTCCTCGATAATCATTTGGGGTTCTTTGGCGAAGAGATTTTGCCTGTCGCCGTCTTCGTTTGTGACTGTCATTGTTTCTTTGTGGTTCTTTTCTATTTTAGCACTTTCGTCAGGAAGTAAACCTCAGGACAAAAGAAGCATTCGCTCAAGTTCGAGACGACGAAGTTGCTTTTTTGCGGCTTTCCGTTCCTTATGCCCTTCTAGCCATTTTTTGAAATAGGCCAACTCAGCTGGGGCGTACATATGGGAGTTCTTTAGTGCCCGCTTTACCAGTTTCACTTTGCTCATCGTTTTACTTCCTGCATTGAGATTTCGATTGGGTTGAAGTACTCCACAAACATTTGAGCGCCGAGTTTTGTGTTCATTTCTCCGCAGGTATAACAGTCTATGGCAACACTTCCGTCTTCGGGGAAAGAATGAAGTGAAATATGAGACTCTGCAAGAGCAAAAACTACGGTGCATCCTTGTGGTTGAAACTTATGGCAAAACCGATTTAGCACGGTTGCGCCCACAGCATCAGCAATGCGATTGAACAGTTCCTTAATAGAAACCATGTCGTCTAAGAGGTCGAAATCTACCCCGTAGAGCGAGAGAAGAATGTGTGTGCCCAATTCATAAATACCCCAATTATTCAGAAGAGTTGTCAGTGGTTGGCGAGAGTGATTTTACCCACTCTCTGAGTTCAACAATAGTGTTCGCGCCTTGAATGTGACCAAGGTACTCGCTTTTTTTGTTTAATGCAATGTAAGCAGGAAGGTCAATCGAGTAATCAGGATTTAGGCAATGTCTCTCAAGGCATTGATAAATAGCCCGATTTGTAAGAGGTCGTGCAGTGTCTTGTGGGTTTATAACCTCATCAAGAGAAACGCGCCGATAACTGATTTCTTTGAAGCTCTCAAACGTTGCTCTATCATGTTTTTCCATGTGATTGCAAATATCGCAATCATGGTCAAACACTTTAGTGATGATGATGTCTGTCATTTGTCATTTACGTAGGTGTTTTTACGTTTAACGTTACCACACTTTTCGCATTGAAGGTTGTAGAAATATCCAATGGGGGCATTAACCGGATCCAAAATTGGTCCTTTGTGGAGGATGACCCACTTGTGCTCGCAATACTGTCGCCCATGCACCAACGCAAACAGTTTCTCGAAAAAAGTCATCAGATCAACTCCGCAAGTTCAGGGCGAGCGGTGCGCACTTTGCGGTGGAACCGCGCAAGATAAGATTGCACCGCTTGCTTAGTCAAACCATATTTTTTGGCGACATCACCTTGGCGCATCGCTTTTTTACCAAGAAGGCCGAAGCGGTCACACACAATTTGCGCTTGTTTGTTGTCGAGTTTGCCACAACCAATGAGGAGAAGTTCTTCGATGAGTGCTGCTGCTTTGTCATCTTTGACCTCATAAACATTGAGGTCTTCGAGATTGCTACCCCAGTCAGACTGTTCGAGTGATAGTGGATATTTGGGGTTTTTATTTTCGCGACGGGCAAAACTTGAGACTGCTCCGCGAACTTGCGGATACACCCACGTCATGAACTGATAACCACGTTCGGGTTCGAAAGTGCGCAAAGCACGAACAATACCAATGAGACCTTCTTGGATAAGGTCTTCGCGACTATGGCGAGGTGCCATAAATGCGTATTTTGAGACGATTTTGTGCACGAGCGGAGTGTATTGCTCCACGATGGCACTGATGGACTTTGCATCACCTTTGATAGCGTTGTGCAAAAGTTCAGCTTTGGTCATAGAATGTTCGAGTCTTGGTTTGTCCACTTCTTAATCCTACCACAGTCGGGGTCCTTTGGGAGAAGCTTGTGCCAGTTCGGTAAGTGTCACAAGCCGTCAAGTCCTTGCTCGATGATTTTTTCCCGCTCTTTCCATCCGATGCCACCCTCTTGTCCTTGGCAAGGATTGACGCATCGACCTTTTTTCTCAGGCGGCAGATTGTTGCAAACTAGGGCGGCAAGGTCGATTTCCCGTCCTGCCTTGCCGGTTGCAAAGAAGAACTGCCCGTCTATCCAAGTGCCACCGCACACTTCACATTTCTTGGTGTCCAAGGTCTTCCTCCTGATAATAAATGACTGTTAGACCTGCCTCGTACAACAAGTCATTGGCAAGGAGGAAGTTGTCCCTCCATCTTTCCGGTGCAGTGTGCGGATCAGGGCAAATAACCCTGGCAACACCTGCTTGAATCAAGGCAGCAGCGCATTGAGAGCAGGGGTGGAAAGTAACGTAAGCAGTGCTATCTTCTGTAGTAGATCCATTTTTGGCCGCGTTGAATAAGGCATTTTTTTCTGCGTGCACAACTGCGGCTAACTTAAAGTCGCGATTAGCGTAGCGATCCAACGAATCAGAGATACGCTCAGGGAAACCATTGTAGCCCGTCGCAATCATTCGCCGATCTTTTACAAGAACGCATCCACACCTTGTAGAAGGATCTTTGCTCCATGAGCAAACTTCATGGGCAATCCGAAGAAAACGCAAATCCCATTTCGTGAGATTTGGGTTCGAGATAGATGATGTACTCATGGAGAGCTTTTGCGAACTCATTGCAGAGGTGTTTCCGTGTTTTGAACTCGACGCTATAATGTTTGGAGGTATCGACGAATCCGTCCCATGAGGCCCGCAGTTCGTCAAGACCATATTCGACTTGCATGAATGATGTGGCTTTTGCTAAGTCAGGATTTCCCGACGCAATGGCCATCATTTGGTTGAAGGAGCATTGAGTGATGTTCATAGGGTCATCTTATCAATCGGACTCTAGTGTAAACTCAACCTGGGATTTCAATTTCTTGGGCTTCTCCTCTCTCTACCATGTCATCCCACGCGGCTATCGCAGCGCCTATTACAAACTTGAGAGAATCTGGGGTTTTCCCCGCAAAAGATGCGACTTCTTTTAGCAGACGCTGAAACAACGTGACTTCGTATGGAAACTCATCGAGCATCACGCTAGGCAAAAATACTAATGCCGACATATCATGTGCTTCAGTGATAAAATAAATAGTGACTGGCTCTGTTCCCTGAATGAATGAAATAGGATGCACTATTTCTGTTTCATTTCGGCGAGTATCGACAAAAAGACGGTCCCAATCTGAACGATCTTGTTCAAATAAACGAAAGAGTTCTCGTTCAATGTTCCAGTGCGGTTCTGAGTATCTGTAGTCTTCGAGTGCATCTGCTTGAACATTCACTGCAGTGAGCACTACTCCGTCAACATCACTACGTCCTTTGCGAGTGACTAGGTTACGAAGGAATGTGTAGGGATCAACTATCTTTGCCATACTTTGGTTGCGATGTTTGCGGAAGATTGTGAGTGATACGGTAACCCCCGTTTTCTTGGGTGATTGTGGGATCGTTGGGCATAACTTCGCGAGTATTATTGCGAAGGCGATTCATACGAATACCGACCTTCTCGTCGAACTTCGGGTGTTTATCGAGTAAATCCCAGACATTGCGTTTGGACTCAATAGAAAAGCTTCCGAACCATCTAGATGTAGCATCATCTTGTTGTGCGCCCCCTGTCGATAGGGGCCCCTCTTGAAACTCCGGTTGTGAAACATCAGGAAGGTCAGCTTTCTTATCTAACATTCTATTGAGATCACTACGCGACTTTACTTTTCGCTTGAGGGACTTTCTTAGGTCAAAATTACCGGAAGCATTGCTGTAAGGCTGAGTAGGAGCACCTGCTGAAGAAATAGGCGTCGGCGCATCTTGAATGCCCGATTCTGTTTCCGAGTCTTTTGCGCCGGGGCGATGAGAGTGAAAAAGAAAAGCGCTACTCATCTAAATTTCGTGCAAAATAACCCTTACTAGATTTTACCCCGGTTTTCTTCATTTTCCAAAATAAAGTAGCGCCGACACCTACTACTTGACGGGCCTCTTCACAAGTTTCAAAAATCTTTTCAGTGCCGTCGGGGAAAGTCACTAACACCCGCTTTCTATGCACTTTTGCAGCAGCATCGGCTCCAATTTTTGCTCTTGCGCTTCGCTCTTCTGGAGTTAGCTCACTCCAAAACTGGCTAATAGCCCTACTTGCAGCTTCTTTCTGTTTAGGAGTTGATGGAAGGCGGCAATATTCCAAAAAGTTTTCTGGATTGAACAGCCCAACTCCCTGTTCCATTTTTTTCAAAGCAGTTTTACGGGACCGCGAAGAAATTTTTTCATGGACACTGGCAATGGCTAAATCCCATAACCACTCAGGAAGATGTTGTTTGTGCCATCCGCATAAGCAAGGATGCCCGAAAGCCAAAGTCTGAAGTGCCGTGGCAATTGCATGTTGTTTCAATGTTAGCCACTGACCAGAACCATGCCCTTTGAATAAACACCGGGGAAGTGTGTGATTCCACTCCATTTTGTCATGGGCAGGATCAATAAGATTTATCTCGTTGAAGTTTTGACACCAGCGAAGATAGGCGAAGTAGGTTTCCATGGGTAACAACACAGCAACTTATTCTAACAAAAAGAAGTCACCTGTAAAGTTTTATTGCAGGGGAAGTCTGAGCGACGGCACAAAAACCTTATCTCCTACTCGCCGAATCCCAACAACATATTTTGTTGTAAAGTACTCACCCGGTTGCGGGATAATGTATCCAAATTTCGTGATTTGCCAGAGCGGAACCAAAAAGAAAGAATGCTCAAGGTGTTCACACCCCTTGGCATAGAGTTTAACAAGAAGGCGAGGTGTGTAAAGTTGTGCAAGACACTCAACCTCTTGAACGGTTCCAATATGCGGATACAACCCAGCAGGGTCATCGCAAACTTTGAATCCTTCTGATTCAAGTTGTTCTTTCAATCGTGCCTGTTTCTGGCATTCGTAAGAGAGGGCATCCACGGGGTTTACATCTTGGGGCGTTTCCACCATTATTTTACCCCCATTCGTGCATAAAGTTGCTCGCGCGCCGCCTCGCGGTAAACTTCCGCTTGATCAGGTGAATAACGTTTGTTAGATTGCCATGCATCAAAGCATTTTGCATCAGGATTGGTTAAGCGAGCTTTATCATCATCATCAGTATCAAGAAGAAGCCTCTTACTTTCAATAACGAGTTCTTCAGTAGCGTGCCGAGTGTTTTCCCAGTTCTCGATCACATAGTTCATCGAACCACCAATCTTGAAGCCATCCCGCATCACCAACTTTTCCATCACATCTTTAACAACTTCTGCGGAAGTTCTATCGCCTCTCTCTCCATTTTGGATGTAAAACTCTACGGCCTTTTTGATAGAAGCCCATCGAACTTCTCTAAATCCTTGATAGTAATGTGTTGATGGGCGACCAGCGGCTTCCCACTGTTTTTTCATTCTCGTCATAAGATCCAAACCGGAAGGATCAACACCGACGAAGTAAAAATGGTCGAGGCACTCTTGCAAAATCTCAGGCGTAAGTTCTGGCATGGTAGTGTCGCCAGTGCGCATCAACCATGAGAATGCCATCGCATTGACGAGCGCTTGCGTAACATCCGCTTTGAAGCGAATGCGCTGGCGAGTTGTCCAATAGCGCACTTCGACTTGGAGACGGTTGATGGCAGGATCTTTGGTGTCATTGATAACTTCCCAGAACCTATCGGTAGCAAGACGCAAACACCAGAGATAGAGCGCCTCTGGCGACACGCCTAGTTTATTGGCAAGAAAGGGGATGTGAGCACGAGGACGGAGGTCTGGAGAACCTTCGGACACTGTGCCATCAAGATAAGCACGATTTTTTGCAACTTCGTACTCACGGTACGTTGAAATGATCTTGATGCGGTCAATGATGCCGGGATCCAAATCATAAGCAAACTTGCTATTCCAATCGTTGGAGTTAACTAGAATGACGCACTGTGGCCAGATTTGCTCAGCGTTTTGAAACTTTTCCTCAACTTGCAACAAACCGTTAGTAATAAGGATTTTGGTTTCTTCAGCAGCGAGAAACTTCTTCAGCGATGCCAGAGAGGTGTCATCTTTGTAGGCGATGTTACTCAGCGCCGCTGTTTTGAGACCGAAACGGTCTTCCGTGCTTTTGAAGGTGTGTGTGACGAAACCGCACTGTTGGAGGGCGGCGGTAAGTCCGTTGAAGAGGGTTGACTTACCAAGACCGGCATCTTTTCCAACGATGACTCCTGCCATTCGAGCAGTGTGGTCGACGGGGGAAGTCCGGCCAGGGGGGAGGTGGTTTGCTCGCCCGACCCCAATCCGTCCCAGAATGAGTCGGAGCATTTCTTGCTCGGCTTCGGGGAAGATTGTGAAAACGTCTGAAAAAGTGACATCGTAAAGGACAGGGTCAAACCAATTCCGGTCAGGAACCCAGACGCGAGGACTGAGAACAGTTTCCCCACCCCAGCGGCCAACTGGATCAAATGTGTGTCCATAGTCAAGTGTTTGGTGAATGTTTTTGAGTGCATTGACTTTCCTCATCTTGAGGAGTCGTTCAGTGAAACTTAGGAGGTCAGAATCACCGGCTTTAGGACGAAAGAATGGTTGCCAAAACTCGCGCACCTCGGGGTCGCAGAGGTCAGGATGGAATGCTGCTTCGATTGACTCAAAGTCGGTGTCTGTGGAAATGTCTTGGAGAGGGTTGAAAGTGTGGGGATATTTGATGCCTTTTACCATCGGCGGGGGCGACGGTTTCAGAATGCGGTGGTTGATATGGTCACCTGTTTCATCGAGTTCAACCGTAAAACCACGCGTTTTGAGGAGCCCCACCCCTGTGGCATAAAGTTCAGAGACGCGTGTGGGCGCTTTCTTCGTCTCTTCTTTCTTCTTTTTTCCTTCGCCGAATGTTCGAGCTTTCTTTCGCTCAGACACTTTCTCTGAAATCTCTATCTCTTGACGAGTGCTGCCTTTAGGGCCAGAAAATGGATCGCTCACGTGTGTTGTTTCAGTGGTTTCCGGTTTATCATAACAAGAAAGGGAGACTGTAACAGCCTCCCCAATATGACTAGAAGTCTAAAGCAAATGCATCAGCATCTTCAGCGAATGTTTGGCACTTCAGCGAAGCACGCGCACAGTCAAAACCGTTGAACTCGAAATGTTCCGTCACTTTAAGGGTGGCGGGGGTTTCAGGAGTGATAATGGGCTCTGCCGCCATCACTTTCTTCAGTGCAGTGTTGGGTTTGATGATCGCCCAATCGGAGATTTCCGTTTCAACATCTACCCATTCGCCATCAACTTGAGTGCGTACGTTTGCGACGAAAGGTTCAGAAACTTTAACTTGCAGATAGTATTGCGGGCCATAATCATTTTCCTTCATGCGGTAAGTGGTTACCACATATTCGCCAATGGGGAGTTGTGCCACTTTGAGGAAACTACCGAGGAGGCGCTCACCGCCGCCGCTGCCTTCTCCGCGCTTGGAGAGATCAGATGCTACTGCCACTTTTTCAGCGATCGCTTCAGGGTTTTCGTCGAGAAGGAGATCGAGAAGATCAGCGGAAACCTTATCTTCGTAATCGGCGCTACGAATAGGAATAGGCAGAGAATATAGCGTGCCTTCGAAACTTACGGAAACGCTGAGGACGGCCTCGGTGTATTTACCGATGGTTTCTTCTTTGAAACTGAACTTTGCGCCTTTTGGAGCGGCAGCAGTGGAAATTTTGCCAGTGCTAACAATCAGCTCAATATCGCGATCACCCCAGCGAATAACCAAGCCTTTGTCTTCGGTTGAGAATACGGTGGGAGAGTAGAGCCTTTTGAACGTTCCATTAGCATCTGACCTCACGGTAAAAGTGGAACCAGAAGGATCGAGGTTTTCGCCGGTGAGAGCCATATAGATGGTATTCAATCCAACCTTGTAAGATTCTGGAAGTGCAGAGTTAGGAACGTCTGTGTAAGCCCGAGTGTATGTCTTTGACTCTAACCTTGCCCTGTTCCGTTCATCCAGTTGAGGGTTCAGTTTGTGTGTAGTAGGTGCCATGGTCTGTTTGTCTTTGGTGAGTTACACGTAAGTCTTGACCCTGTTGTCAAGCGCGTAACAAGGGTATTATACCCTGTCCGGAGCGAAGTAAACTCACCCGATGGCCGCAGTTCGCGTTGTGCTGAACTCGGCTTGCGCCTGTTGTGCAGGAGTGGCAGGAATACTGAGTGCGGGTGAGGACTCGGATGCAGTAGTGGCAGGTTTGTTGGACTGACCTGAATCTTCTTGGTACCATGCATAGTTCTCCCAATCCTTCAGCGTTTGAAGATGATTCTTAACGCTATCCTGAAACTTCTTCCCTTGCTCTTTGTTCATCAAATCACTAGAACCGTAAACACGAGAGGCCGAAATCCCTAACGACACACCACCGTCTGTCTGATTATAAGTCACATCGGTGACAATCCAGTCCTCAATAAAAGTCCCGCTCAAGTTAGGAATGTAGACGATGTCATGCGGTTTGATACCTACAAGAACCGGCACCATGAAGGTGCTAAATGTTAACTTGGATGAATGTTCGAGTTCGAGTGCTTCTTTCTTCTTCGCAACCATCGGATCATTCGCATTATTCATCGTGATCGAGATACCGGCCGTACTACCTGCTGGCGCCGATGTTGAGGTGGCGTTCAATTTCTCAACTTGGGTGCTTGGGACTGAGTTTGCTTCTGGTTTATTCGAACCTCTGTTGTTTGCGCCTCTTCTGAGTTGCGCTCTTGATGTTCTTGCGGGATTATTTGTGCGACTCTGCTGTGGTGGTTGCCACTGAATAGTCCGTTGTATGGAGTTGATGAGAGAGGGACCAATGATGTATCCGTAGCGTTGGCCTGGGTTCGGTGAGGCATTCTTGGGTATGAGACGTGCGTCAATCACAGTCTGTGATTTATCCCATGTGAAAGGACACATGAGAACCAGGCCTTCGCCGTCGATGTTGTGGGCAAATACGGTGTTGCCGTTGCTTCCAGCAAACTGCACTACTGCGGCGCCAAACGACAGATCTTTTGCGTAGAAGTTGTTGAAAGTGGCTTTGCTAAGATCGCGTCCAACGCAAGGACTATAGCTAACTATTTTGGGGTCGACACCATAGAACTTGGGTAGACTCTTCATTGTGCGTAGCTTGTTGGACGGCTTGTCGGAGTGGCTCACCGCAACATTTCTGATGGTGCCGTTTGCCATGCCTGCGAGTTTAGACGATAAACTCACTCGTACTGTCATGTCGTTTCCGTACATTATAGATTGACCGCACCACACCCACTGAAATGTTATGGACTTGCCGTTGTCATAATAGAACCGAGTGGTTATGCCCTTGTCCATCAAGTTCGTGAGACAATATTCATACACTTTGAATGCAGCGCCCGCTGGACTCCACATCATTGTGCCCGTGGGTCCATTAGACTGCCCTTGAAGCGATGCCTCCACCTGATACACAAGTGGTTCATTCATCGGATAGTCAAGATTGCCGATGCCGTTGTAAGAGGTGAGGTTGAGATCCCCCCACCGTACGTCAATCCGTGGTATGATAAGATTGCCTGCCATAGTTTAGGAGTATTGAATCATGGATGAGTTTGCTTGCATTATAGCCTCGCTGAGGCGCAAGGCAACGATGGAAGCGAGTTGTTCGGCATCTTGGCCGGGTTGTTGGTTGATGGTGATGGGGGCATTAACAGTGGTGGTGCCACCGAGGTTTTCGCTAGTGTTACTAGTGACTGAACGAACTTGTGCTCCTGGCGGCATCATCTTGCTCTCCCACATCATCGCGTCGGATTGAGTGGGGAAGTAGGTGGGATTGCCTAATCCTCTCGCGTAGGCAACATGGAGGTGGTCGTAGTGGCCGGGAACTTGCCACAGAAGTTCTGTGGGGTTGGAACCTCTGAGGGCGGCGTATGCGGCATCGAGCTGAGCATTGGTGCCAACAACATCGAGAGCACGGTTGGCGTAGTGGAGAGAATGCGGAGAGTGTTTCCCGATGTAACCACCGCCACCAGGGAGGAACCCTATTCCGTACTGGAAGAACGAGTTCATTCCGACTTGAAGGCCTCTTGCTAGCAGCATTTTGCCGACTTCAATAAGGTTACCGCTGATTGCACCACCACCACTGCTCAAATCAGCAAGCGCCGACAGAGCATTAGCCCCATCAGTAAAGCGATTCAAACCAGCGGCAAGACCCCCTAGATTCAAACCACTGAAGGCTGGAATGATGGTCTCGCTGCTGTTGGCGATGACGATTTCACTTCCGGGTGGTTTGTGAGCCATTTCCTCCTTGATGGCTCTTCCCAGGCCCATACCTAAACCAGGACTTCCAGCCCAACGAATCGGTGGCTGAGGGCCATGTCCTCCTACAGCCCCGCCCCCGCCGGTGGTGGGAGCCAGCCCCGGCCTAGCGCCGCCGGGAGAAGTCTGCCCGTTCCCCAGATTTTTAGTTATGTGATTAGCCGCTGTATTTAATGCGTCTGCAAGGGCACCAGCGGAATGCAGCAAACCTTGTTGGGCTGTAAGATTCGTGCTTTCCCATGTTTTCTTCATCTTCTCTTCTATTGCTTTTTGCTGCGTTTGGGCTGCAATTAAAGCAGCACGGTTTTTATCTTGGTCTTTCGTGTTGTTTTTCACAGAGGCACTATAAGCAGTTTGAGCTGCGTGCGTTTTAGCCGTTGCGTTATTTAGCAACGTAAGATCATTTGCTATTTGTTTTGCTTTTGCAACATCTGCGGGGCTTGTTAGGCCCATTTCTTTTAACTTTGCGGGGTCCTTCAGTGCTTTCGATAATCCCACGCCCCCGCCGAACTTTCTATTTATAGCCTCAACTCCTCCAAGTGATTTGTATTTGAAGTATTTAGACGCAGCACCTTTGTTTGCGTCCTCCATAACCTTGGCTGCTTTTTCTTGAGCTTTGGCGGCCAAGACCATTGCATCTACTGGAGCAAATAATGCTTCTCCAACTTTATCGCCAACGATACCACCTGCTATGCCTCCGATGGCTGCGCCAAGACCGGGAACCGGAATAAGCACCTGTCCCAATAATGCACCAAGCGATGTCCCGATTGTCGCGGAAGCAGCTTTTCCAATTGCCGTGCCGGCATTTTCTCCGGCAGCAATGCGCATCCCAGCGTCAATTGCGCCAAACGCAAGAGCCTCACCAGGAATGAATCTTGCCACACGACCAACCCCCCTTGCCAATCCGCCCAACCCTCTAGCTGCGCCCCCAAGAGCACCTGCACCGGGCATAAAACTAAATGCAAGACTCGCCGCTCTCCCTAACGCACCTCGCGCTCCCTTAGCAACTCCCATGGACGCCGGAGTGGCAAAGAAAGGCAACTTTTCGGCTTCTACGCCAAATCGTGCCGCATTGAGCATCACTCTGACTTCTAACAGTTTTTTCAAGACGCTGCTAATAAGCCCTTGAAATGGCAAGAGTATGAGCGTACCAATACCGATCAAACCTACAAATGAGCTAAGATCTTTGTTTTTGATACTCTCAAATATTTGGCCGATATAAGTCTGGATGACAAGCTTAATGGCGTTCCAGAGTAGTTTGAAGAGAGATGAGATGATTTCAGTGAATCCTTTCACTCCGCCGGCTTCTGAGAAACCTTTCATAAACCCTGACTTTGCGATTTTGTCGGACCCGTTGGCAATTGCAGTCAGAGCGTCACCTATACCCTTGACTATAGACCCAGCGACAGCCCCTATAATTTCTTCGAGCCTGTCTAGAAACTTGGAACTTAAGAAAGTGTCCAAGATGATTTTACCAACATTTCCTAAAGCATCTTTATTCTTAAAGTCCCGCAGTTGTTCCATCACTCCATGATATTTGTCGTCGTCCATCTCACCCATCCCCTTAAAAATATTGGTAAGAATGGCCAATCCCCCCCGCATTGAGGCTTGAGGGTCACCCTTAAAATCTGGCATTCCCTTTGCAAGTTCCTCGTAATACGTCGTATAAGCCTGAAACTTATGGAAAATCATATAACTCCATTCTCTGAACTCTATCAAACTTCGCGTCAGTCCTTCAAAGGGACTGAATGCGTCAACCATTGCAGGGAGTAAGTTAGAAATAATTGGACCAACGTTACCAATGATATCCTCAATAACCTGCATGAGGTTCGCTTCCATAGTCCTGATGCTGCCATCAGCTTCTCTAATGACCTCGCCAGTCATAGAGTCAAACTGTTTCATTTGGAACCCGAGCATTCGTGACAAACCGAGCATCCCTGTGTTAGGGTCAAGGAAAGCAGATCGGACACCTTCGACAAAACCATTCATAGAGCGTTGCAAAAGGTTAATCTGCTCAGCCGGAATAGCCTCTTTCATGATTTTCACCATGACAGCTACTCGCTCGGCAGTGCCTGCAGTTGTTTTATTTAACTCATCCTGGTGACGCTTCATTGCCGCCACAAAAGTGGTGTTTTTCTGCAGCATAGCATACTTCTGCTGCATACTTGTGACATTAACTTTTTGTTGCGTGGCAATGTGCTCGGCAACCATCGTCATCGATATTGCCCCACCGCCACCACCAGCGAGTTGGTCCATCAGGGTGGTAGCTTTGGCCACCTCTTTGATGCCACTTTCGAGTGCCTCGGGATTTGTTTTTGCTGTCGCCCCCGTCACCGCGTTCATGGCATTCATGAACTTCTTGGGGTCTTCAGCCTGAATGTTGATCATGAAGTCGGTCAGCTTTCTGGCGTTGTTTGTGTAGTCAATAGTGGCGCCAGGGAGTTGTGCGGCCAATACTGCCATGTCTTGGTTGATCTTGCGCTGATAGTTCATCGCATCATCAATTGTATCTCCAAAACCACTAATTGGTTTGCCTTTGGCCCTCTCAGCTTGCAAAGCCGAGAAGAGACCACCAGCTGAAGCAATATCTTCTATCTGTGATTCCATTCGCTCATGGAATGCTTCTTTGAACTTATCAAATACATTCTCTATGATCTCAGCACCTTTCTCAAATCCCTTTATGATGCCTTCCGTAATCAGCTCAGCGCCTATCAACTCGTGCATGTTTATTCCACCACCATGCTTACCACCACCGCCATGCCCTCCTGCAACACCACCGTGACCGCCACCATACCCGCTTGGCGTGGATCTTGCCAATCGTGCATTAGCAGAGATCACACGCTCAATCTCAGAGCGATAGTTGCTCAGCGATTTGATACTTTTGTCGACGTTATTTGTTTGCAGCCGGAAGTTGCCAGCAATCTTAGACGAACTCTCTGCCATCAGCGCCATATTTTTCGACACTGGTTTCAGATTGTCATTCAACTTAGTGAATGCTGCTGTAAGAGTTTTTATCTCGGCATTGATTTGTTTAAGAGCCGGTGTGATTTTGTCGTCAAATTTACCGACAAGCGTGAATGTTTTAGTGTTGTCAGTCATCGTATCTTCAATCCGGGTGCTGGTGCAACTTTATCGCCTTCGGGGTTTATTCCCGCTACTTTTTTAGAAGGAGTGGCAACCGGTGCCCCTGCTCCTGGCCCGGTCGTATTGGCTTTTATATTAGTTCCTTGATGTAGTTGGGAGCTGATGGGAGCTTTTGCTCCAGCTGCCGCCTTCGACGCCAAGTCTCGGCCATTATCAACTTGAAACTCTGGCACTTGCATTAGAGATATGTCAACCTTGGCGCGAGTCATGTGTCCGTTTAGATCTCGCAGTTGCTCCGTAACCTTGACCGACTTAATCAAGTAATAGGCATTAGGACCACCATACTTCTTATCATTCGCATTTACTTGGTAAACAGGAACATCGACAAACCCGAGAGTGCGATTCACACCGTAGTCGAGCAAACTCTCCAGTGCCGCAATCTTACCTTCAACCTGGACCCCCCGAGTGAATCCTTCGACCAGCGAATCGTTCAGAGTGAGTTCGGCCATTCCTTTGGTACCGGATACCGCTGGCGGATTATTCGTACCGAACATGTCTATGCGATTCACTTGGTTATTGACATCCCACGAAATCTGTTGCGGTGCAGTAATGAATGTCCACGCTGGAGTCGGTTTTGGGACCCCGTCAACGCCATCGACGCCTGTGAGACCAGAAATGCTGAATGAGTCGGGGGCCAAAGAGTACAGCGCTGCTGTATTCATACCATCAACACTAAGGGCCTTGGCTAAATCTTTCCACTCGGATTTGAGGGAGAATCCTGTTGTCGGCAGACCACTTGTGAATACTTTAGAGGCTGCCTCGGCCAAGGCACCGTTGCCCCATACAGCAGACATTGTCTTAGCCGCTTTGAAATCAGGGATTACGGTATTTTCATTTGCAAATACCTTTGACCAGACAGGGGGATTAGCAGTGGCCATGTTAGTGTGAGTATTGGTTCTAAATGTTGATGCCCTTGTAGAAATAATCCGCGTTGCTTGGGATTACATTCTCAGGTAGTTTGTAATTAGCCGCGCTTGCCGCCATGCTGGCATACTCGCTTCCCTTGAACATAGATCCCAACTTGGCTTGTATGGCCGGTTTGTATGCCTGTGAGAAGTAGTTCGGCACCTTATTAGTGAACTTAAAGTTACTGAGAGTGTTCTTGATGGTGGGAGCATTCGACGCAGCAGCGGCAGCATCTTCTTGGGGACCCCTATGCGCCCGTGTTAGCGTGAAAACAACGTCAGGGCCGCCGTTACCCAGAGTGTATTTATTATTATTGTAGTTTGCTGGAGATTCGCCATCAGTGCCAGCACCCGGAAACTCCAGTTTTCCCCAATCTTGACCAGTTTGTGTCTGGGCACCACCGAGGAATCCGCCAAGAGTGCTGAGAGCACTACCAACCGATCCGCCAATGAAGTTGTTTTGAAGGAGATTAGCGAAACCACCGGCAGAGTTGATGGTGTTGCTCAGAATGTTATTGATGTTGCCAGAGAGGAGACTGGGAACCAGAGAGGTGATTGCTGAGGCGGGGAGCCCGGTGGCCTTGAAGAGATCCAGCCCTGTGGCGATATTCACTGCGGTACCCACAGCAGCATTGATTCCGATGTTCACAATCGACTGCGATTGTCCCCCTTGGAGAGTTTGATTTATAACTGTATTTATTGCACTGCCCAAACCCTGATAGATTTGGGTCTTGATATTTGTTTTCTGACCACCAGCAAGATTAATCGGAACACTCGGCGAAACGCCGACCATAGGTACAGGACCGGGAGTGAAAGCCATTACTTCCACCCCCTGTTCCTAGTTGATTTTTTATTTTTGGTTTTCTTCTCATCGTCTTCTGGACGATCTTCGTTGTGTAGCGGAGGAAGACCGTCTAATGTGGCAGCGTCGAGACGATAGGTGCAAGTCCAACCATTTTCGTCTGGGAAGATTTCAAAGTCGAACTTATGCGAATCATGAGTGAAAGACCCCGCAAAAGTTCCATCAGACTGTTGAAGGAAGTTATTTGAAGGGCTCGGGTAGCTGCCGCCTTTACCACGGATATTATCAACGGATTCACCGAGAACCGATTTGATAACAGCAGCGAGTCCTTTCTCAATCTTTTCCGCAGTTCCTAAGTTATCCTCCACAAAGTCTGCAAAGTCCTCCTCAATTTCATCGTGACAACGAAGGAGTTCTTCGGCGTTGATGCTAGTGATGTCTTCGATGAAAGGCCAGTCCTCCTCAGACACTTTACTGAGAAGTTCGATTGCTTCGTCCCATTCTTCGGGTTCTAGAGCCTCAGCACATTCAAACCTGTCGATTGCAGAAACCAAACTGATGTCGCCGTCAGTGTAAGAATGAAACAGATGCTCAGCATAGTCACCAGGAATGTCTTGAGGATTGCCCTTAGAGCAATCCCACAAAGTCCGCGCTGCTGCGAGGTATCTTGCTCGGTATGCCGCGTCACTTGACATTTCCTAGTGCTGTGTCTTAGTTGGATAGTTTTACCCTCAGAGTTTTACGGGGGGCTCCAACATGATGGCGGCAAACTGACGTAAAGTTTGGTCGAAGTGATCGGGTCTGTCATTGGGCTTGGGGTTATTCACACACTCAACAAGATCAGCGTGGCGCTCAACAAGGTCGATGTTGTAAGTGGGGTGGGGCTCGCATAAGTCAAAAAGATCCTCTGGTGTGCCTTTCGGAAGGTTGTCACCTTCGTCCGAGTGCAATGACTTGTATTTCGGTAGTTCGCTAGGATGGCTAATGTCATAGCCCATAC
>Ga0007796_10000005_pt1 | contig 51762 bp, 100 predicted proteins | sample CryBogmetaGMA0M_FD_60373 | JGI IMG/M metagenome (GOLD analysis project Ga0007796, IMG submission 60373) | Freshwater microbial communities from Crystal Bog, Wisconsin, USA - MA0M | ecosystem: Environmental > Aquatic > Freshwater > Lake | place: Crystal Bog, Wisconsin, USA | collected 2009-07-06 | reverse complement strand
CCTTCACAACTGCCCCCCAGTTGGTGAACCGGAATTTCTTCTCCGGCTCGAAAGACGGTTTGCCGCCCTCGAAAGCGGGCCGTCCCAGCCGGTCGTACTTTCGACTTCCGGCCCGGTGAAGGGTCCAGCTTTCATGCTTGAAGCTGAAAAACCACCAACTGCCATCCGCCATATTGATACGGATGCCGATGCGGGAAAAGCGGGTCTTTTCCTCGCCGTTTTTCATCACACGGGTGCCGATAGGCGCCCAGCTAACCTTGCTTTCGGTGACGGTATACCACGTTGCCATGATTGTTGTCTCCGGGGGTTGCGAATCGGGCACCCTTATAGGGTACAATATGTTTTATTATTTCTTATTGTACCCTGATATAATTTGCCGGGATTTCGAGCCGATGGCTCCCGGTGGCCCCTGGATTGCGCCGTCTCGAAGGACGGATCAAGCATGGCTCTCGACGTACCCTATAGGGTACAATAATTTTACCAACTACCCGTTTCCAGATAGTTCGCGTAGCGGCGGAGTTCCCGCACAAGAGCAGCGGTAGCCTCTCGTCTCGAATACGGATACTGGGTATTGAGGCCGTTGCCGATCTGGACCGTCTTCACGAGCGTAACGTCATCGCCGTCGATGTGCCGCTCGATGTGGCGTATGCTGTCACGGAAGGAGTGGGCGGTCAGGTCGTAGCTCACGACATTAAGGTTGGTCATTGCTATAACTCCGTTGGGTTTAATCGAACTGACGCCTTTATAGGGTACAATGATTTTAAAAGTAGAAGAAAGGGATATACACGAACATATATCCAGCCCAGAAAGCGAGAAAGCCCAATATTCCCAGACCTAGTACCATGCCATAAGCATCCACATCATCAGGATGCTCGCCAAACAGGTTGTAGCAAATCCAGTTTTTCATGGTTGCCTTTCTTTTTTGGGATCGGACACCCTATTAGGGTACAATTATTTTTTAGCTTTCTTGCGTAAAAGCCCAGTTAGCAGGTCGCATACCGTTTAAAGCGAACCACAAACTATCCCATCTATCTGCTTCTATGGCTCGCCAACAAAGGTACAGAGCATGAACATCACGATTTTCTGTGAAATGCCATTCCATGGTATATCTCCTTGTGTACAATATATTTATTGTCGAACGCATCCTTAGGTTTTTTAGAGAGTTTTTCCCAGTATTTGTTTTGCAAATAGCTATCGATCATGCCAAATATCTGAGCAAATATCCAGAATGATACATTGCCAAACAAATATAAACCAGCAATTGTTACAATCCAAATTAGAGCAATAAAAAGGCTGGTCATGTTATTTACTTTATGGTTAAGGGTACAATATTACACATATCAACCGGTAGCCCATATAGGGTACAATATGTTTCAATAGTCTTCGGGATCGATTGTTTCACCGGCTTCGATTAGACGCTGGCGACCGTCTAGTGTACCGTCTAGCGTCCAACCGCAGTAGCACATCACTAGACCTTTATGGTTTCCACAGTTATCGCAAACTAAAACCCCGCATTGTCTGCTACGGGTCCAGTTTTCGCAACCGCAAATGCACTTGGGATTATTCATTGCATTCTCCGTTAGAAGAATCGAACAATTCTATAGGGTACAATGATATTACTTACCGATTGCGATGCTCATGTCGCTACGGTAGTAAGCTCTGCCATTGTCAGAGTTCCAGCAACTTTTTCCAAAGGCCTATTAGGATATAGGTAAACCAATGGGAATAGCCGCAGAGGGATTCGAACCCCCGACATCCTGCGTGTAAAGCAGACACTCTAACCAACTGAGTTATGCGGCTGTAAATAGTGGCTGGTTGAGGAGGCAACCATTTAACCAAGCCCAACACCTAGCGAATGCGTTGGCACCACTATAAGTAGAGAATGGATTTTTTTATTTTTGTTAGAGGCTTTTTGCTTCGGCCTCCAACTCTCTGATCTTTTCTTTGAGGAATTCGATTTCCTTGCTTATTTCGGCCTGGCGGGCATTTCTCTTTTCCAGACCCATGAGTCCGCCATGCTTCTCGATTACGCTCTCGACCACCTCGACCGGAACTCAGCCGTACACCGTTCCCGTGGGATCTTCGGGATTCTCCGCGTAATCCATGAATTCCTCGACCGCCACGCTTGGGAAGCCGATTTCCACGGAAACCCACGGCCCGATTCCGTTTCGGGGGCTGCAATAAGCACCCTCGTTGGCTTGGGCGGAGAACGTAAGACCATCCGCACAGGTGATCCTTTTGAATCGCCTGAAGTCTCCACGCTTGTCAAGGTGATTCGACGGATTCTGAAAGTGAAGATTGAGATTCATCATTTCTCCTTTAGGTTATCGAACGCTTCTATAGGGTACAATAATTTTATAACTCTTTTGCCCCATACACTCTCCCCCCTTTCGGGGTTGTAGGCGTGGACGTTTGACGCCTCGTTGTTCGGCTGTTTTTGCAGCCTACAGTGTATGCTGACCCTGGCGGGATTCGCACCCGACCTTTCTAGTACCAAGCATACGTTCCCGGGAACGCTGCCTCTTGGAATTAGTCCGGACTATGCCAAGATAAGGTAATAGCTGTGCTGTACTGATCTACACCACAGGGCCATATGTTTTGTTCTGATGCTATTATAGGGTACAATTATTTTATTATTACTATTGTGGAGAGATAAACTCATTTCTCTCCGGTAGGTCGTTTAGCCGGTTTACCCCACGGGGCAAACTTGTTCTTTCTTTGGGGGTAGTTGCCGCCACCCGTTGAACTTGTCAAGGTTCCAAGCGTTGCGAACCGGGGCATCGACTTGGATGCCGCTGATCTGGCAACCGAACCACTCGTTATCTCTGACAATCGCACCGGCAGCTTTGGCAGCCTTTTCGGCCTCTGCAAAGGTGCTGTAGATTCCTATAACGTCTACTCGATTGTGCCACGAATCGCCACCGACAACGATATAAACCATCATGGCGTTTTCTCCGTTAGGGTTATCGAACACTTCTATAGGGTACAATTATTTTAGTCATACTCTGGTGTTGAACAGGCGGGCCTTGATAAAAGGGGTTCGGCTCCCAGGATCAAATTCCATCGTCGTTTCTCCGTTGTCAATCTGACGTTCTCACGTTCTTTCAACGATGTTATAAGGTACAATATGTTTTAATTTGTATCCAGCAAATATAAAATGACCGGGAGATTTTTTTCTCCCGATCAAGTAGTGCGATTGGCAATCGCTTAGTTGCCTGCTCCCTCTCGTGGTGGAGATCGCACAGTGTTTATTTAGTGTTTAGTTTAACTAATCCTCAAGCCTTTGCAGCCCACAGGCTGTCCCTTATCATCCCTGACCAGTTCGCCGGGCGAAGCAAAGTCCGACCGAACACCCTTCAGGGCTTCCAAACATTGGCCGCTAACGATGTAGATGGTATCAGCACCCATGGGAGGAAGTTCACTGGAAACGACCTTCTTAGTGTCGTTATCGATCATTTCGAGCTGGCCGTAGGTTGACTTGTAAAAAGTTACCCCATCTGTTTCCTTCACGGGATTCATTTCTTGCGAAACCCGCAGGCTCTTGCCGCTGGGACCGATAGAAAGGTTGATTTTATCAATAATGTTGATCGTGTGCGGAGTAAGGTTGATCAATTTCATTGCTAGGGTTCCTTGGGTTGATGGTATAGGGTACAATATGAATTAATTAGTATTCGCCACCGCCCATGCGGTCTTCCATATAGGAATCGAGGAACTGATCCTCTGGTTCATCCTTGTCATAGTCTTCATAGGCTTCGTCTTCTAGACGATCATGATATTCGCAATAATCATCGTAGTCATCCATCATGCCCCTTTTGAGGCATCCGTCGCAGATGCTGACGGGGTTGTTGACCGGAAGCCTTGCACCGCAGGTGCAGACCATATCGAGTTGCCGACCGGCATCATCGAACCTAGGGCAGCAGCCCATTTCGTGACCGCAGCAGGGGAAGTCTTCGCACATAGCCATGATATCGTTCTCCGTTGAGGTAGCTTTCGCAACGATGATATAGGGTACAATAATTTATATTCCTATGCAATCGACTCCATTTACCTTTTTGACTTTGATTCCATCGTAGAAGGGTTCGCCTTCGCCAACGTACCAGTAATGGTTCTTTTGGCTAACCCTAACAGGGCTATAGGTGTTGATTCGATCCTTAGTGGTAACGGTCTGCCACCCGCCGCTATTGAGCGTATAGGTACCATTAGAGTGGATTTGGACCACAATGGTATTGTGAAGTCTAACGCCAATGGTTTCGGGGTCTATGCGAACAAGATAGGTATTGTTGCCCACCTTCTTGCTTTCACGTTTCTTGAGAGTAGCAGATGCTGTAGCAAAGTCCATTTTCGTGTTCCTTTTGGGATAATCGAACACTGCTATAGGGTACAGTTATTTTATATTCATGCAGCATTGGCATTTTGATAACTGCTATGCACCCTTACTTCCGCACCTCCGGCGACTTCGCTAACAACAACCATCGCATTAAAACTCAGGGCAAGGGTTCCGACCCAAACGGCCGATCCGCCGCCGGAAATGTCTATGATGCGGGTCTGTCCTTCGACGGTCACATGACCACAATAGACATTGTTAAAGGCAAAAGAAACAATAACCTTCGCCCAACCGTACTTCTGAGCCATTTCCAGAGCAGTCATCTTCATCTTCGTAATCTCCTTTTGGGATAATCGAACACTGCTATAGGGTACAGTTATTTTATACCCTATGCGTCAGGATTGTGAATCTTTTCCATATACGCATCTTGCAGGATATACAGAACGGTTAGCAGGTTGACTGCGGGGTTTTGCACACACTGATCGACCGGGCGGTTGTTCTGCTTGTTGTCCTCGACGGCCTGCTCGACCATCTTCATCAGAGCGTGGATTTCGGAGCGGGAGAGGTTCATTTGAGAATCCTTTTTTGGAAGGGTTTCGATCACACCCATATAGGGTACAGTTATTTTATAGTTATGCAGTTTCTACAGGTATTGGGCGACGTTCTTGTATGAACTTGCGGGAACCTTTTCCTCGTCGCTCATGTCAAGCAGTTTGAGGATGTTCCTGCTTCTTCAGGGCGACCTTTAAAGAGTTGATCAGTTTGATTCGGCAAACCTTGATTGAGGCCATTTTTCTTACTCCGATCCCCCGAACAAACGTTTAGGGTACAGTTATTTTATATTTATGCCGCTGCCAACTTTGCCCACTGCTCAGGCTGATAGATTGTGACTGAAACAATTTCGGGAACGCTATGGGCCAGACCCCAATATTTGAAAATCTGGTCGCGGTCCAGACTCTTGAGATAGGCACAGTAGCCATTCTCGTAGTGCATTTCTAAAACATAATGATTGTTCGCAGGCAGACCGTCGAACCAGTTGATGTTCACGGCATGATTCCTTGTGGTGTGATCGAACAATGCTATAGGGTACAATTATTTTATACTGGACGAATCTGAACCTTGTTCTTCCAGTAAAGCACAGACTTACGCAGTTCGTTCACAAACTCGCTATCGTTCATTTTGGTGGCCGTTCCGCCACTCAACTCGAAGTGATTAGCGATTAAGGTTTCGGGCGGCATAGGAGCCGGTTCAGTATCTTCGCTGGGGCTGGCATTGATACTAACGATTTCGTAATCGGATGCGCTTTCGTTCTCATTTTTCTCTGCGAGAACGCTATGGGAGTAAAGAACAACCCAAACGGTTTTTGCGGGAGATTTAGCTCCTTTGGCAAAGATGTTTTTTCGGGGTTCTTCTCCCTCACGACGAGAAACGTATTCGCCGGCGAGAGTATCATTCGGATTCAATGCTACGGTTGCACTGAAAAATCCCTCTGGATTTACTGGTACAAGAACAACCCCTTCTCGATAGCCCGGATGGGCATTATTGAAATTGTTTTTCACTCGCTGGATTAATTCATTGTCACCGATAGTCCAGTGAGAATACTGAGATTCCGGCTTCTGACGACGAACAAAATTGGTTATGTGAATGTTCATTGTTATCCTTTCGTCAGATAAGGGTACAATTATTTTATAACCCAAAGGGCCGGGGCGGCCGACAGTTTCACGGGTTTATCCCGCAGGAGCCAGCCGCCCCGGCATACCGTTTACTATCAACCGTTCTCGTACTGAGCGAAGATCGCCGCAGCCTTATCGGCCACGCTGACGCGATTATCCTCACCCTTCAGGTGAGGCAGATTCTTGAGACGATCATCCTGACGCAGCTTGACCACCCGCTGATAAATCGTCAGGGGCTTAACACCCAAACGATCCGCAAACTCTTCCTTCGTCAGACCATTCTTGACAGCATCGAGATACAGGGGCAGAAAATCAGCAATAGACCAACGAGCCATTTTACCATCTCCTTTTTATAACCATTGTTAGAGACTCTAGCGAGTCGTTCCCAACGACAGTTTAGGGTACAATCATTATTTAAAAACAATCAACCAGCAGCATCGTGCGGGCAAGCCCAAGAGTTGTTATCAATATATCGTGTCAAATAAGACAGGTTGGGTCATAATTCGTGATAGGGTACAATTATTTTAGTCTTAAAAATGACCCCACGGGGATTCGAACCCCGATTGGCGGAGCGAAAATCCGCTGTCCTGAGCCATTAGACGATGGGGCCGTCTACCCTATTATAGGGTACAATTTTTATTTTGCAAACAGAAATAAACTATATCGTCTTTTTCAGTTCAGGATGCTTCTTTTCAATGTCCCGAAGCAGTGTTTTGGCGGTACTGCCACTATAGCCAAGTCGTTTGGCACAGGCGACAGCACTAATTCTTGACGCTTTCATGCCGGTTTCCGCCTGCAACTTGAGTGCCCTATGCAGAAGTACCAGCCTATAAATACCAACACCATCAGGACCAGTGAAGCTCATGGAACCATTGGAATGGACTTCAACGGGCATGGTTGGTTATCTCCAAGAGTTAATCGAACACTCCTATAGGGTACAATATAATTTTATATTATTTATTGTACCCCTTTTTTATATCTCTTTTTGAGATGGAATCATCTTTGCCAGTTCTATCATTGATCGGTGAACTACCCACCCGCTAAAGCGAGTGGGCTTCATGGTTCAAAACCTCAACTTTTACATCCTGTATGTTGACGGCTCCCCATGTTTTTGTTTAACGAGCGAGTTGGTCCCCAACACACTCGGTGTTTTGTTTGGTGTAATACTTGGTTTTCGTACTACAGACTAATATAGTGCTAAATTCAATTTTTTTTCACAGTTTACCGCCATTCATCCCAGCCCCTAAAGGGACTGGGTTTTCTGGCGGGAGACTATAAAAATCTGGGTTGGGTTTGGTACTCTCTCTAAAAAATTCGTAAAGCTCCTCACAAGTTTCACGCAGTTTCTTATTTTCATTACGGAGACTATAAATCTCCTCGATCATTTCATTGTAATCTTCAAAAAGATTGCTGAGAGTAGACATATTTTTAGGGTACAGTTAGTGCTTCTTCTTTGGTTTGATATCCACTAGTATGGCAATATTCACCATCTTCTAATCGTTCAAGTCTTACCCAACAATTTAGATCATCTGACCAGTAGGCAGAAATTTTAGTATTCATTGGGGAAAAGCACCGTGGTAACAGATCGGTCCCATTCGGTAATAATCCAGATTTTATCTTTTCCCTTAGAGTATGAGGAGAGAATCCTGGTTCCTTCCTTCAGGGCTAGATTGTTGCTTTCCTTGTCATTGTCACAAACTTCGCCCCAATCGCCGCTAGAGTGACGGGCGATGCTACCGATAACAAACTGAGTATTCTCTACAGAGCTAGTCATCCAATCACTAACGCCAGCGGTAGAAACAACTTGACCAAGTTTGAGAGTCATGTTTATTCTCCTGTGGTTTTATAGGGTACAATTAATCTAACTATGCGTCTTGAAAACTTGTTGACGAATCATTTGCTCCCGACACATAGTCAGGCTATTTTCAACTGACAAAAAATTACGCCTACTGGGATCGCTGTGATAAATAATCGTCAACTCCAGCAATCTTTTCACTTCTTCCAGATAGACTTCGCCGTAGAAATTTTCCATCCTTTTGAGTGTTTCAACATGAAGCCCTTGAGAGTTGAATTGTGATTCCATGTTAACTCCTTATGCTCAAAGGGTACAGTTACTTTGATTGAACTCTCGTCCAAAAACTGTTCAGAATCACAACCGCAAACCAATTAATTAGATTGTATTCGATATTGAGTTTGAACAGGGTGTTCAATGCCCAAATTTGTACTAATGGAACAACCAGCACAGTGGCCGCTACTAAGACCACTGCAAGAAATGCACCAAGTAAAATGTAAGCGTCTTTGCTCATATAGGGTACAATATTAAATTGCTTTTCTATTTAAAGCAAGGGTGGCATCTCTACAAGCTGCGAAAAGCATAGGAGTTCTAGCGTTTAGAGAATCTCCCTCGCAAGGGTAATAGCTAGGCTCATCAAATTCTGGCTGTCCTACATCATTATATTTGAAACTTACCAATCCTGAAAACTGGTTGCCGTTCTTTATATCGATGGCATGAATGTTAAGAGTTTCGATTACTTCGCTAAAAGGATTGTTCTTGAAATCCTTTTCCATCTCACCCCTTCGGTAATTCTCTCTGCTACATTGAGAAGCATAGGCTTCTGTCATGATCATTACGAATTCTGGCGTTCCGCTCTCGATTATTTTACCCCAAACCGAAGGGATTTGATCTATAGGGCTTCCGGGGCCAGACATTAGAACTCCACAATAAGAGTTTATATGACTGTATTTGATATGGAGCATAGGTGCAAGATCGTATGGGCCATTATTGTTCTTGCACATAAGAGCCTTCATTTTCATGAAGGTCTTCATCGCAGTTTCGACTTCTTGGATAAGGTTCATGGTTGTATAGGGTACAATTAAAATTTAAAATCTTCGGGTAGTTCTTGCTCGCTAGAGTAGAGTTCTTGCTGATCCAAATCTTCCTCAGAAATGTCTTGATTAAAGTCCAGATAGTAGTCGTAGTTGATGTCCATCTTTTTTGCTCCTAGTGACACTCTACAAGGGTACAATTTTTCTTTTTATTTGTTCCTTCCACGTTGAGTTCTGGCTGGAGGTTGTGGATAAGATCGATTTCCATATCGTGAGCGGCCTGTTTCCCACGAACAACCTTCATCAGTTCGCACCTAAAAGCATCGGGGCCGTGGTGGCGGATGGATTGCTGTAGGGGATAGTTTCGACCCTCGATCATTGCGTGATAAATATGGCCCTCCCAGCGGGTCTTGATGCTTCCCAGGAAAGCTCTTCCACGAATTACGGTAATACCAATATACCGCTCTCCGGTAGGAACGCAAGTAATCATGTAGATCGCATGATTACGGTCGCAACGCTTTTTTCTAGCCATGTTTTTCTCCACGAGTGGATTGAACATTGCTAAAGGGTACAAATAATAAATAGGCTGGTTGATTCGTGTCTTATGGGGGGAGACACAGCGGCAACCATTCAACCAAGCGGAACACCGCGAATCGCTTCGACCGGCATTGGCACCTTGATGGAGTTAGAGTGGCCTGCTCTTTCCTCCATCAGTCAGTTAGATACATAAGCCAAAACACAACCCATTATAAGGCTAATAAAAAGAATCATTCGATCAGTATGGGTCAGCTTGCTTTCCATTTTTTCTTCCTTGAAAGGGTACAATCTCAATCGGTAAAAGATATCAATCCCATCAATAGCAGCTCTTGCATTCCGTAAACACCGTTCTTATCACAGCTTTCGCAAGTATACTTCCTTGCGTCTGGTTCAACACCGTAGGCAGGCTCTCCACAAAAAACGCAAAGTCCTTCGCTATTATTGTCACAACCCGTGAACTCTGTTTCGTTCATCTCGAAGCGATAGTAGTCATTGCCTTTGTTGGTTTTACCCTTAACGATGGACTTCATAGTTATTCTCCATGATTAGGAAGGCGACAACCCGATAGGGTACAATATTTTTATTGGGCTGGATAATCCTTCGGATATGGTTCGTTTGGTTTCTCTGGCTTGGGCTGGCCCTCGTATGGCATCCACCAAGGAGCGTCCATGCGGTCTACAACAAAAGTCAAGTTGTTCAAGCCATAAGCAGCAAGAACATCATTGGTTTCTTGATCTTTTTTTTCTTCACAAATAATAATATGTTCGCTAACAGGATCATTGCGGTCTATTTTATACCGACCCTGCCAGACACCGATACTTTCACCGTAGTAATAAATCTTTTGTCCATTGATGGGACGACGATGCCCAAAAAAACTAATCCATTCCATTTTGTTGGGAATGAAAGGCATATTTTTATTCTTTCTTGAGATTATTTGCTCGAAGATACACAATGATTCTATGTGCCGTGTTGTTGATGTTATTGTGCTTGCGAAATTCGCTAACAATAATATCTGTGATATTTTGTCGGTGACGGTAAATCATAGAGTAGTCATCAACTCCACATCCGGTAAAGTCTAGAAGACGATCTACGTTTACATCCCATTCGATATCGAGATAGGAGAATACTCCGATAAAAAATCGGGTAACGAGATGCCATTCGGCAAGAGGACTCATGCCGGTATCTGGCGTATTCTTGAGGTTCTTGAGAAAACTGAAGTAGTTCAAATAGTTGTTGTCGTTCATGATACCTCCTTTTATACTATTTAGTGGTACAATTATTTTTTACCACCAACTATCATAAAAGACTGCCATTCCCCGTGCAATAGCTTCTCTGGCCTTGACGATAAAAACAATATCATTTGCGACGGTTTCTTCATCCGGTGGATTATTCCCGAAGAAAAAGCCTTCGGTGTGAGGAAGCTGGTTATCAACAACATCCTTCTTGAGCTTGTCCAAATCTTCCTCATAAAGCCTTACATTGACGCAGTTGAAGCTCTCTGCGTTTCCGCCCTTATCACGATAAAGATTTTCCATCCACCCATGAAGATTATGATGCTTTCTCCAATAGTGAATATCTTCACGAGGAATGTTCTCAGGAATCTTTACATCAGTATCGTTGTGTCCTGCTTCCTTTTCAGGAATAGCGTAGCAGTACATATCAAGTCCCATTTGTATTCTCCTTGTGTGATAAAAGGGTACAATATTTTATAAAGAGGCGTATTGATTTGGAAGTGAAGTTGTAGCCGTTTGTTCCTTATTTTTTCAATCAACCTTGACAAGCAGTTGGAAGGCGTCCTCAAAGGGCATGAGGTTGAGTACGCGGGTCACATCGGGCTGTCCCGCGACTTGCTTGGCGAAGGCGACGACCTCCGCGGGCGACTTGCCCTTCAGATTGTAAGTGCGGAAGGAGCCGTCCTTGTCGCCCTTTCGGCTGAAGAGGACGGTCGTGGAGAGTTGCTTCTCCACCTTCTTGCGTTGCTTCTCAACCCATTTGGAGCGGATTGAATTTTCCACGAGTCTGTCCACCATGTTGGTGAGCGAGTCCTCATTGAACTTTCCGTCGGAGAACTCGGGGATTTGGTTGGCGGTGACGATTTCGGGGATGGCACGACCCTTGTCGTTTAGGTGGACGAAGGTGCATCCGCCGTGGCCGTTGTTCTCCGCTGTTCCGATGGTCACGCCTTCGTAGGAGATGTCGGCGTTGAAGGCTTCCGTCTCCTCCGACATGCGGGGGTAGTGCTGAAAACGCTTGAGGGTGATGGAGAGAGTCTTTGTTGCGGGCATGGTTGTTTCCTTTCGGGTGGGTTATTGTTGTAGCCGTTTGGGTCGGGGTTTTCAGACAACTACTTGTGTGATAAAAGGGTACAATATTTTATAAAGAGGCGGAAGGGGCAGGGTTTGATTGTCCTGCCCCTTCCGTTTGCCTCTAGGGAACCATTACGGCGGTCGGGGCAACCACCATCGTAACATCTACCATCGTCTTGCCCGTTCGTGTCACAGGGGGCAGGGCATTGGTGGTGGCAACAACGTGTGCCATCGCGGCATCGATGTCTGCGATGTATTCATCGATAGCATCATTACTATCCTTGCCCATTGTCAGAGCATCACTCATAGCAACAATCAGAGCAGCCTTAGCTGCCTCCCGCTGAATGCCCATACGGGAGATCAGCAGGGCCATCACCCTTTTGATAGGCATGTGGGTCGTGGGGGGATAAACTTCATCATTCATCTTTTCCACGATGCCTGAAACACGAATAGTGACGGTTTCATCCACTTGATATGTGCCGGGAGCAATGGGACCGTTGCTCTTAGCCAGCTTGCCAAAGGTGCTATTCAGAGCAGTGACAACAACCGGATTCATGTCTAGCCTCCAAAGGATAACCGAACACCCATATAGGGTACAATATGTTTTATACCTAACGCTTCAGGACGCCCCTCCCCTCCCCTAGTTCATTGGGGAGGGGAGGGGATTAGCGTGGATCAACCCGCCTCTGCGACCGTATCCTCCACATCCGCGAACTGGGCGAAGATCGCCGCAGCCCGATCCGCCACGGTGGGCCGATCCTCACCCTTCAGGTGGGGCAGGTTCTTGAGCCGAGAATCCTGCCGCAGCTTCACGACCCGCTGGTAGACCGTCAGCGGCTTGACCCCGATCTGCTCCGCAAACTCCTCCTTCGTCAGACCCTCCTGCACTGCCTCAAGATAAAGGGGCAGGAACTTCTCAACCGACCACCGAACGCTATTGGCATTGGCCATCTTTCTCTCCTTCACGGTTACATCAGTGTTGGAGGCTCGCATGAGCCGTTCCCAACACTGCTATAGGGTACAGTTTATTTTTAGGTCAACTCGCATTCACAGGGTGTTCCCACCCGTACTTCTGGATGTCGAACGAATATCGCTTGAAACCATCCTCGTCCATGAGAATCGCCACGCCCTGACACATATCGACGTAGGTCAGACCAATATCACCCGCTAGGCTTTCCAGTTCATCGACGGCCAGATTGCTTCCGCCGCCGTCATAATGAATGACAACAACATGATCCCTCGACAACCGCCGCAGCACCCGCTTGGCAGGCAGACTGATATTAGCGGGACACTCGTAACCAGCGACGATGATGCTTTCCATCACTGTTCTCCTTGGGGTGAAACCGAACACTGCTAGAGGGTACAATTAAACTACTACTTCACCACCTGATACCGCCGCCCGTTGATAGTAATAACACCGCCGAACCAACTCCAAGTCGGCTCCTCCTTCATAGCCCTCTTGTGGGCAGCAAGCATTTCATCACCGCATTCTTGGGAGAGAGCGAACTCTCCCTAGTTGGGGTATCAAACCTTGTTGGTATTGTCGGTCATCATCCCTTCAACCTTTTGAAGGGTAGTAATCAATTTTGTGATGGAATTCTTGGTAGGCGACCATTCAAAACCATAACGTCCATCCATAAGGTGAAAAAACATAGCATCCGGGCACGAGTCCGGATTGCCATAATCACCAAACCTTGCAATCAGCGTAACAACCTTATCCAGTTTAATCTCGATGTTCTTTTGTTTAGTCTTCATCATAAACTCCTAGTTGGTATCAACAAGACCCCGATCAGTCAAAATACTATACGCCTCAGCCTGCTTACTCGTGCCGATTATCTTCAGCAATCCACCAACAATCAATCCCAGCGACCTGCTTGTAGTCGATCTTTTGCTGTTCCGCCGTGGCCGTAGTACTGATAATCCTCATCACTGTTCTCCTTGGGTGAAACCGAACACCGCTAGAGGGTACAGTATTTTTTTACCAGCTATCGATGAAAACTTCACAGCCGATTTCGGTGAGCTGCTTTTCAAGTTGCTTGACTGTGCCATGCGATGCTGTGAGGGTGTTAGGGGTTCCATTGATATACCCATTACCAGAGGGGCTCCAGCTTCCCCGAACAACATCACAAAAGTCCTTGCTATCCTTGAGCCCCCATCCGGTAGCCGTGCGAATTACCTTTATGGTAGAAATGATCTTGTCTTTAGGGATTTTCTTGAGAGTGAGATTGAGATTGCCAGCGGCAGCGGTTACACTGCCACACTTTTTCTCAATCTCAGCAATGATCTGCTCACAGAGAGTGTTGGAAATCTCTCCTCCTGAAAGGAGCAGGATCGCTTCACGAACTGAGATGGTGATGTTGATAGACATATGATGTCCTAGGTACAATTGTTTTTATTAAATCGTTTCCACAGTGGGAACGCCGTCCTCATCAACAATCTTGAGAAGACCGTTACTAACCAGCATCTTTACGATACGCTTCTCAAGATGGGTCAGGTCTTCGACCATAATACTGTCGAAAAGCGGAGCGATGTCCTTAGCAAAACTGTTCATTTTTATCTCCTTTGCTTGGGCAACCAATCCACACCCCTACAGGGTACAATTATTTATTCATCCTGCTCATCATCTTCCTGCGATTCCCCGAACAGTTGATTCCATCCTTCATCGCTGGTTCCACTGATAAGAAACTCCCGTTGCCCTTTATCAAGATAGGGAAAGCAATTCTGAATATAATCGCCCTGACGATAGCGGAAAAGGTCGGGAGCCTTGACGGTCACACGCTGCAACTTGCCGGTGATAACGCAAGGTCCAATAAAAGTGTAGGTTCCCATCCCTTCGGCATCCGTACCTTCAACAACTTCGCAACGAGCATCAGCATAACGCATTGGTAATTCTCCTTGGTTCCTCGACACCAACACCACAGGGTACAATTAAATTTTTGGAACACATCCTTTATAGGGAATAAATTCTATATTTGAATCTTGAAGAGATATATCATTTTTTGTAATTTCGTCCCATTGTCCCATTGTATCTCGATATATTACTCTTTTGTATGGAAATAAATTTTTAATTTCTACATATACATTTTCTGCATCATTTGTTACTGATCTAGACCCTGGTAAATCTAGATCAATAATAAACACTTTATCGTTTTCTATCTTTACAATATCATAAAAAGTATTATGTAACATTTTCTTTAAGCATTCCTACACAAGAAATTACTTGTGATAAAAGCATATCAGTTTCTGCTTGAACTGCTCCTTTATGCCATTTTTCATATGTGTCAGAGCTATGAGCAGTATCAAAACCAATAATCCATTTGCCAATATCATCTGGCTCTAACTTAAAGCGGTGTATATTTTTTCCATCACAAAATTCAGAATATGTAAGACCGCCATGAACATTTACATAGTTATTTAGAATCATGTAATCGATACCATAAAAAGGATGCTGTTTGGGGATAATAACATATCCATTGCCCCATCCATGGTTATGATCTCGAAGCCAATTAAACTCTACAATAGCGGTCTTATAATTCATTTAGATGGATATGCTTTTAAGATTGTTACACTATTAGGAACAATCTTTTTAGCTTCTTTCACAGCATCTTGTGGTGAAAAGGCTTGTACTCTTAGATATTGAATAGGAGCAGACTTTTTTTCATCTCTAGTTACAACAACGTAATCTTGAAGTGATTCTTGAAGTTCTTTTTCAATAAGAGCAGAATCTTTTAACCTACTTTGATAGTCTAGGTTTAAATCCTCATAAGCATCACGAATGCTGTAGCTAACACCGCCAATATTTTTGTTATTGTTCCTATACCACTTAATTTCTCTACCTTCACACTTTATAGTGTATCCTCGTTCTCTAGCGAGAGTTTTTAGCTTTTCTATTTTCATAGTATAGCACAATTTTTTGACTTGTAAAATTAAACTTTAGTGGCAGCTATTTTGTTCTTATAATCCTGTTTTTGACGCCACCAATTAAACGCTGCTTCTTCATCTACTGTTCTTCCTATAGCCTTGAACAATCCTTGAAGCTGACGATTTAGCCGAACTCTCTTTGCGTTGATTTGAGATGTAGAGAGTTCTCCATCGCATGTGAGACTTTCAGGACTAAGTTCATTATAAACCATATTGATAGCTTCAAGAATAGTCTGTTCGACTCTATCCTGAAAAGGATGATATGAAATCTCTACGACAGGAGCGGGAGGGGTGGTAGTTCCACAGCTTGACACCCCGCTGATAACAATTGGAGTCATAAGACTATAAGGAACATTCCACAATGTTCCTACGGTCGTTCTGCCACGGTTTTCAGTAGTACGAATCTTGGCTTTAGCCCTATTTAGCTTTTCAATAACCCCACGGGTCTGTTCGCCGTTACCACGGCCAAACATCACTTCCATGCCAATACGGCAATCGGTAATCAGCATTTTCTGGCTCCAAAGGTTGAAAAATCCACTTATCAGGGTACAATTGTTTTTTGGAAATTATCCAAATAACTACAAAATTATTGAGATATTTTTATTAGACAATTTTTTGTAAAAACTATTCCTTTTTTGATAGGAGGATCGACTGGGCTATCAAACTTAACAACTTTTGTTACTACCCAACCATACTTGGATTTACTATCGTTCCATTTATAGTCTTTATTGTTTTCTTCTACTTTGTGTCTTTTATAGTCATCGATCCATGATTGTTTGTCTTGATATGTAAAAGAGTGACTAAAAGTAATAACACCAATAATACGACTCTTGAACTTCCCTTTTTTGCCGGGAGTTTCTATGAGTGCTAGTGGTTTATTTTTATATTTGTCTGGCAGTTTATACGTTCTAGTTTCAACGGTTTTCAAACCATTTATTAAAAGAAAGCTCCATGGAGCTTGAACATTTAAACCAGTCATAGTAACATTAGTAACAATAAATGTAATACATTAGTAACAATAAATGTAAGTTACAAATTAGTTTACAAACTATTTAAATTCAATCTTCAACTTCTGATTTGAATTTAATTTGAGAGTAATTAATATCTTTTTCATCTAAATCAGAGCGTACCCCAAGATAAGTTGGCTGATATAGTGAACCATTTTTATAGGCATAAAGATACCTAATCTCTACAATATCCCCAACTTCTGGAATAGGATGACTTACTGGAATAGTGCAATTGCCTATTCTAACAGGGAATCTAACAGGGACTCCGGTTTCATACACAATTAATCCTACGCTTCTTTTAGCATTGATTTCACTAACCATGCAGCTACAGGTTTTATAAAATTTATGCTTTAGATAGTTGCCACCACTAGCAGGTCTGCCGGGAAGATACTGGGCAAAACGATACTTATACACAATGCCTTCTTTGTTATCGAGAACCTGATCGCTGTAAAGTTTTTCTTTTTCATCTTGACCACGAGCGGTTTTTACACGAATAACATGATCGCTCTCAATTTCTTCAAGAAGCATATCTAGCGTTTCAAGTCTATTTTCCAGAGCAATTTTTCTTACGTCTTTGTTATCATGTTCAAGAATATCAAACACATAATACTTATTGCCAATTAGCTCGCCGTCAACAAGAAAGTTTGAGCATCCATTTTCATAATAAGCATTGGATGTTTGCACACTTTCATGAATTTCAATAGGAACAGCAATCTGAATTCCTTTACGGTTATACCCAATAATATGGTTATCTTGCTTTTTGAGCAAAAACCTTACACCATCCAACTTGGGTTGAGCATACCAATCGGAATTTTCTAGCACCGTCTCTGAATCATCGATGGGGTTTAGAAGAACGGGTAGCACTTCTGGAATCTTGGTTGTGTTTTGCACAATTGGAATAGCACTATTTTTATTATTCGTATTGGTGAATTGATAGCCTTTGCTGGTTTTTTCAGTCACCAGACGCTCGTAAATCTTACGGGCCTCGCTCAGGCTGGTAGGGCTGGATGTTTTGCTTCCTGTCTTTAGGGAGCTTCCCCGGCGTCCATAAGCGAAATTCACAACGAAACCAGCCCCGTGTGTTTCAAGGGTGGCATGATAAACCTTGTCGCTACTACCTTCTTGATACCAAAGATCGGCTTTTTCAATTACGCTCATAGAATTCTCCTTGCTGAATCAGGGTACAGTTATTTTTAGGGCTGAATACTCTGCAAGGCTTTCTCAGCCTCAACCATGAATACTCTTCAAGGCTTTCTCTGCTTCAAATAGCTCTTTTTTGCCTTTGACAGTTTTGGTCAGGGTCGCAAAAACTATCTTTTTGACATTCAAATAACCTAAACCTTTGTCAAATAAAGACTTAAGGCAAAAAAGTTTTTCTTTTTAGGCGTAAGTCCTTTGGTAGCAACATCTTTGGTTAAATTTGGTCAAATATTCCAAGAAGAGGCCGCCAGAATACATTGTCATAAGTCAGAGAGCTTCGAGTATTTCCCTATATTTTGAAATAGCCTTATCTTTCATTTTCAGCTCGAAATCAACATCACAATCCTGATATATCTCAAATGGGTTTACAGCATAATCGGCATGGGCTCTTGGATTTTTGCCTTCTCTACTTTCACTGTAATGAAAGAGTGGGGTCGTCCGCCATGTCGAATAACATATATCAAACGCTTCTTTTTCATTTAACCCGTCGTCGTGACATTTATGATGCAAGTAATCGAAAGTGATAGGTAGATTAGTCTTATTATGAAATTGCTCGATTAGCTCTTTAACGCTCCAACAACCAGCTTTATCATCGTTTTCTATAACGAGTCTAGCCCTGCAGTTTTCGTCTAATTTTGCAAAATTTTCTAAAAATCTGTCAATAATTTCGTCATAAGAACCGTCTTTGTTATGAATGTGCAGATTCATTGGGCTCTCTTGACTTGCCGGACATCCAATTCTGTCCATGAAACTAGAGTAAAAATTCAGTTCATCAATAGTTTTATTTACAGCCGCCTGGTTTTTGCTTGCTAAAACGTTGAATTCTGAAGGATGGCAGCTAATTCTAACTTTGGTTTCCTTGATCGTATTCTCAATCAGGTCAAAAGCATCTTGAATATCGTCATGGTTGGGCAGGTCCGTGAGATCAACTCCGGCAGCATCATAAGTAACAAGCGGGAAAAGATCTGAAGAAAGGCGATAGCACAGATTGTGCTCGTGGCAGTATTTGATTGTTTCGTTTGTAACAATCAAATTGTTCAGGATTCTATCACCTAAAATTGTCAGCGCCTCGTCGCGCTGTAGGGAATTAAAACGCTTATAAGTGATAGTCTGGAACTTGAGAGGCGGATCACGATCTTGCAGGTCGAGACTAATGCAGCAAAGGCCGAAGCGTGGCATGATTTCTCCTTGCTGCTCTAGGGTACAATTTTAATTTGGAAAAACGTTTTTAAACCAATTCAGGAACTTAACCTTTTCTACCTCAAAATCACCGGGCGATCCGGGTGCAGGATACGGTTTTCTAGCATCCCAAACATGAATATAGCCACAGCCCATGTAAACAACAACATCGTCCTCTGACAAAAAGACTATTGCTCCCTTATGTTCGTCTTTTATTTCAAATCTTTCGTTTAGCTTTTGAAAAGATTTGTCCAGGCCACGAAATTTACTTTTGAAGTAGTAATGCGGCACAGGGTTGGCAATCTTGCCCAAATAATTTTCTGCAAAATTTTCAGCTATGTAAAACTGAACTTTAGGCTCGGATGGTCTTAAAACTATAGGAACAAAGTTCTTCATTTGTTTCTTCTAGCAACTTTAAAAGAATCGTAAGTACTATGTCTACCTCATTCATCTCACTACTATAACTATCTAATAGTGGTATATCTCTCCAATATCCAATAACATCTAAGGATGAATTCTTAAGAATTCTTATTGCGAACTCTGCCCCATCCTCTCTTATAAAACAAAAGGTTTCTCCTTTTGATATTGTGCTATCCCAATAGTTTGATCTAGCTCTTTTAAAAACCTTGCACAATTTGTCTAAGTTTACGGCACTGGATTCTAATAGAGGGTTTAATTGAGCAACAAAACCGCTACTACTAGATTCAAAATTATAACAAGGATTGGGCAAATAGATCATACCTGATCTAGAATCCATCTATTGAAAGCTGTAGTTTCTTTTCGACTATCAGAAATGTTTGGTGGATAACGAGTGTTGTTATCGAAATAGATTTGCCAAATTATTGTCGCATTTCCTTCTGGCATTCCAAACAAAAGAAAAATTAGTCCGTCCTGAGAAATAAAGCTGACTGTATCAGCAAATATCTTTTCTTCTTCTTCTTGTAATTTACCAACAGATAGTTCTAGCTTTAGAGGATCAAACTTTTTACAAACATCAGGAAAAGAAACCTTTGATGTAATTTTATCTTTGATAAATGAGGAAGATATTCCAAAAGAAGGATCTAAGCAATACTGACCATCGTTGTCCCACCAAGGGGGACTATAAATAGCATAGCTTTTTACTTGCTTCCTGACCATGCCATGTATTCCTTTGCATTTTCGTTACCTGCAATAGCAGCAGCAGAGAGTTGATTGTGACAAACCTCGCACAGAGGCTCGCCACCCAACTGATCCATTAGCTTCGCATAGGCAAAAACAAAATCGTATTCCCTATCCTCATTTTCGTAGGCGTCTTCGTTGTTTTCTCCTTCATCTTCCTCGTAAATCATTTCTTCCCAAGATTCTTCGCTGCAAGTTTCTTCTTCCTCTTCTCCGTCCTTAGTCTCATGGTATTCGTAATAATTATCTGTTCCTTCAATCCAAGCAGCCTTCTTTTTAGCACTATAAACCACAGTGCCGTTTACGCTATATCCACCACCATCAGCAAAACTGCCGTGACGGTCGTAAATCGGATTGCCGAGTTCTTCCTCGAAAACATCTTTGAAAAACGTAGAAATAATCCTATTGTTCTTCTTGTTGTCAAATTCCAGCTCGATATTATCAACGCCCCCGCTATCGCCGCCACCACTGTATTCGACGTTTATCGTAGAAATCCCAAGTGAATCACAAAAGGCAAAAAGGCGACGGCAAAAAGGGCCGGTGGTCATGCGGTCAAAGGTCTTGGCGTCCATGTTTTTCTCCAAATTTAGATTTAGGTCTGCCGGTCAAAGGGTTAGGGTACAAATAAAAAATTCTGGGTCGGGGTCAAAACTCATCATAATATTGTGAAACGGATCTTTCATTGAATTCGAGTTTTATTTTATTTTCTTGAACAATAAATTCCAAAACTCCATAAGAACCTTCATCTGTTTCCCAACCTAGTTGATGAACTCTTAAATAATCATAGCAAATTGTTTCTATAGCTTCTTTAACTGTAATATCTTTTTTGGTTGGCCACACAATAGCTGGCCAGTGAAAGCCCAAAGCTGGTTCTTCAAGAAGTGGATGGGTATTATCAGGGGTAAACTCAATTAAATTAATACTACCGCTGTCCCCTGAACCGTCAAAAGTAGCAAGCACAAGTTCAACATTATTCTTTTTCAAAAGATTGAAAAGAATCTTTTTGTTCGTGTTTGCACGGGCTATGGTTTCTATCTTCTCTTTCTCCATATTCGCCAAAATTGATTCCCAACTGTAGTCTTGCATCGTTGTCCTCAACATAAATTTTGAGCGGAACATCCTGCCACGGCCCACGAACAATAATGGGCTTTTCGTTTTTGTTATATTCCCAGATAGAAAAAATCATGAATCTCTTTCGATTGGAGAGGAAAATTCAATGTTTAGTTCTTGAGGAGTAATTTCGATTTGAATCTCATTATACTTAGAAATAATAGAAAGCCAATTCTTATCGATTGACAAAACTTCTACAAAATCATCACCGCCCACAAGATCACGGCTGGTTTCGTAAAAATCTTCATCGTTTTTAGGATCGCAACCCTGAGCATAAGCAACATAACAACGTTCTTCATCAGGAATATAATCTCTCGGTATGCCGTTGCTCATGATGTAAACTCCATTATCATGAACAAGTTGAAGGCCAGGAGTTTGCTCTTTTTCTTCATATCCCATTTCCCACTTTGAAGAAGCAAGAGCGTGTCTCACACAGCGAAGAACATCGGCAGATTTAAAAATTAACATTTAAATTTCTCACGGATTTTTAAAGAAATAAATAATATCGTCAGGCGTCAACTCGATATGAAACTCTTTATATTTGCAAACATCATTTCGCCATTCCTCTGTTATAGGAATAACATTGACAAAATCATCTTTGCTGCCAACTAATTCTCGACCAGTTTCGTAATAGTATTCATCTTTTATTGGATCACATCCTTTTGCGTATGCCAAATAACAAGTTTCTTTTTCAGGAATCCAATCGATGGGTTTTCCGTTACTTGTGATGTATACGCCTGTGTCATGAACCAAGCAAATAGAGGGTATAGGACCGAGTTCTGATTGAATCACACGCCAGTCTTTAGAAGCTAAGGCGTGTTCTATACATCTAGCAATTTCAGAAGATTTAAAAATTAGATCCATGGTTTAAATGGAAGACTTATTCCTCATTCAACTGTTTTGCAAAACATAGTGCTAAGTTGAGGCATCGTGACGGTTTCCCGGAGACAACGCCGCACTAAACTCAATGAGAGGCTTCTAGCACACCTTGCCTCTTCGACCTCCACCATATTTTCTGATCGGCCGATTAAAAAATATAGCTTCAACAGTCGGTTTTAGTGCATGAGAAATGAAGTCTTAATTATTGTTAAGCCGCTTCAACATCAGCAGCAGTATTCTCCTGCGGAAGTTCAACAGTTTGAGGAGCAGCAGCGAGTTCAAGGCTAATCACACGATCAACTTCAAAAACACGAGTAGGCTTGCCTTTTCCATTGGCACTTTTACGGTTTTCAACGTGCTTTGCAACACCCTTTTCAAGAAACATACTCATCAAACCAGCAGCAACCACATAATCGACTCCAAGGTGATCCGCAACTTCTCTAGCAGTAATCTTCATAAAAATAATCTCCAAACAGTAAAAACACCCTCAAAAAACGACTCTTGAGAGTTTAGGGTACAATATTATTTTGCGAGCAACCGAGAACCAATAACTTCTTCCCACTTTTCCTCATTTGTATCATCTTCAATCTTATCCAGCAATCTTTCCAGTTTGACAGGCGGTTCGCCCATCCACTTTTCGGGTTTGATATGCTTGAACCAATCCTGCATAGATGGAATAAAGCCGCAATCTTCTTTCACATGCTGTTCGCCAATCCAACGAACAGGAATCATACGACCAGTTTTGATGTTCGCACCAAAAAAAGATAAGGTTTTTTCAAACCAACGAAGCGAACGATTACCACTAATACGAATAGCATGACCAAAAATCTTTTCGGCCATGAAGATTCCTTCAGCATGATGCCTCAAAGCACGATGCCTGAAATCGGCCCACATCATTTTGCTTTCATCGAACCAATCGTGAATGTGCTGATAATCCTCGGGAACTCCGCCCCACTTCTTTGCTGAAGAGCAGGCATGGTGATAGGGGTTAGCCATGATTTTCTCCAAGTTTGATTTTGGCACACCCCGATAGGGTACAATAAAAATTAGCCCAGCGGGGTCACTGTTCCCTTGAGAAACCATTTAGTAGCGTGGAGATTATGTTGGGCTCTATCGTAATACATGCTTTGACGCTTCCTATACCACTGGTCATTATTAAGATCATATTCTAATGCAGTTGTAGCATTGCTTTCTGCATTTGCTATCCACTCTGTTAGAGTAAATGCTCGATGAATTGGTGGAATAACATTAGCAACTCCCCAACGATTCTTATTTTCCGTATCTACCATCACATCAAAAGCCTTTGATCCCTTAATTTTAATTCTGTGGGTAGGCTTCCAAGCAAAATACTTTTTAGCTTGTTTTGAACCGCCAATAGCTTCCATAGTAATTCTACTCATGAAATCCTTGGTTTCTTTTTCGCTCAAAACAGAAAGGTAAAGACCAATATAAGAAGTTTCTACAATAAAATGTTCAGCTTCTTTCCAGCTTCCTTTAATCACATGCTTAGAATAAAAAGCAATTGCCTTTCTAGCACAACTTCTGCGATGGGCTGCTTGCCAAGATGAACGAGCTGCTTGCCAAGATGAACGAGAAGCCGGTCTACACAGCGGTTTATCATTTAAACCAAAATTAGCAGCACAAAGCAGAGCTTCTTCGCCTTTTTTCCATCGTTTCTTTAGAACATTTTTGGCATAAAGATAAATGAATTCAGGATCGCCCTGCAAAAGAGTTTTTTCACCTTTTTTCCAAGGCTTCTTAAGAATCTGCTTTGAGTAAAGGTATGAATATTTAGAATTCTTGAGAATAAGAGGTTCCAAATATGGATTGGGGCTTTTTATGTTTTCATAAATGTTGCATTTAAAGATCATTTTTTTTAGCTCGCTTTATATCTTCTATTTTTCCAAGAACTAGTTTAATTGGAGGGCAATTAAAATGATCGGCCATTTCATCAACTATATCGTTTAAACTATCTCTAATTTCTAAGAATTCTACAGGATGGCTATCTGCGACTATGCCAAGTTTCAATTTGGCTTCTGCGACTTTTTGAGCAATTCGAATTAGAAGTTTGATTTCATCATCAAGCATCAAAAATCTCGTAGTTATCCTTATGGGGGAAAATGTTTAAGGAACTTCCCTCATCCCAGTTTACGCCAATTTGATCGTAGTCTTTACTACCATGAATAGAAACATAAACAATAGTTCCTTCAGTTCCAACAGGAACTCTTTCTACTGGCATCCACTGAGAATCTGGATTTGCCATTGGAGAAAGTAGGCGAATCCTTTTCCCTACAATAGCATCTTTATAATTCTTCATGTTACAAAGATTTTAAATAATCAAAAATTTCTTTTAAGGGAGCAATCAAAACTAATTGTTGAAATTTTTCAAGATTTTTGTTTATAAGATGACCCCAAATGTCATCTTTTTGATAATGAATATTAACAATTTCGTAGTTTAACTTATTCATTATATCTTCCTTGAAAAAAAGACATAAGTCTGCCGGGAGGCAGCACATTCCTCCCGGCAGACCGTTTAGTCTTTTACTACTAAGCAACCTGCCGAGGGCCACGGGCGAACTTCACGCCCCGGCGAGCCGCAAGCTGCTGGAGGGCCGGAAGAGAAAGCGTAACACGCTCCTCCTCACCCTTCAGCGGGCCGCAGCCACGCACACCGACCACCTTCGTCTTACGAAGATGGTTGTAGCCACCCGTCAGGCCATGCTCCTTGAGAATCGCAACGATATGTCGCTCCGTAGCAGCGTCATACTTGAACGTGCCTTCGGGACGAGCGTTGCTCTTCCGACCATCAGCCTTACGAGCCATAGTTATTTCCTCCTAGGAATAACAATCGAACCCCCGCAACAACGTGCTGCGGCCACCCTTTCAGGGTACAATTATTTTTTAGCACCATTTTTGAGTTTGACAAGTATTTTTTTGAAAAAAAGTGTCAACCCTAATTTTATCGGGCAAAACCATTATTTTTTTGCTTTGCCTGCTCTAAAGAGTACAATATCTTTTTACCTGCTTTATTCTAAATTAGAATTAGACTCTTCTGCCATCTTGCTATAAGAAACATTTTCCCAATAAGATGAAACTGTATCATTCCAAATTCTATTCAGAAGATGCCCAGCAACAATATCTTCGTTCAAAGAATATTCAAGCTCTTGAACATCAACATCTGGTGGCTCCCAATAACTGCCCAAACTATGAACTTCAAAAGTTAGCTGCCAAACAGGAACTTCTGTAAAAGAACAAAAACTCTCAACCTCAACAACTGCTGGGCCAATAGTGTAGCCTTCGCAAATAATAAAATGTTCTTTATCGTTAAACTCAATTTTCCTGTCTGGAAAGAATTTGAGCATACAGTCCGATACTGTCTTCTTTAATTTATCCCAATTTCGATTAACAAAAACATCAAGCTCAGGCCAGCCTTCCACATTATGCTCAATCCTAATCAGTTTTTTAATGTTTTTATCTGGAAAGGTTTCGGTAGTACCTGTCCAGAATTCAACAGCATTGTCGCCTAAGTAAATTCCTTCTACCCAGCGATGATGCTTTTGAAGTCCTAACTTCGCAAAAGCTTTAACTTTAGTTCCAAATTCAAAGTTTATCATGATAATAATTATTTTTTACTTAATGAATATTCCATCTCTCTTATAAGATCTATTTTTTGCTCATCTGTAAAAGTTGGATAATTACCACTCACACAAAACACCCTTTTAATATCTTCGAATAAACCTAATTTAACACACCTTAATACGGCCATTCGCAAGTCATTTACTATAATCACTTTGGGAGCATCGAGTGCTACCAATCTTATACAACATGATTTATTTTTTTTAGACATAAGTAGTTCAAAAGTAGGGCGTGAGTGAATCGAACACCCATAACCAGTTAATAAGACTGGCGTCTTTTACCATTAGACGAACGCCCCATGACCAAACAGGGTACAATAATTTTAATGCGTACCATCGACCAGACTTATACCATGTTTAATTCCAGCAATTAAACTTTCCACCTCATACCCCAACTTATCTTTGTTCACATACTTACCAATAGCCAAGCCAATTTCGTTGCCAATGTCACTAAGATCACAACCAATTCTAAGTTCTTTATGATTTAAATATTCAATTACATCCCTCATTATATCATTAGGATGCTTTTCATTTTCAGGCAATAAAACAGGCTGATCTGTACTCTTTATAATTTGCTCAGCAATCCATTTTAAACCATCAATGGTTTCGCTGCCTACAGTAAGATCAGAAGACCCGATAACATTATTGTTTTCATCATAGTAAGTTTCACGAACTTCAAACCAATCTTCGCCACCATTTTCTTCTTTGAGATTAAAAACTCTATGATTCCAGTGAAACACTTTTAAATACTTTCTTAAAAAGGATCTTCATCCTCAAAACAATCTACACCAGTTTGATGTTCCCAAGTTAAAAGACCAGCACGAGGAGCATTTTCTTTGCTACACACTCCCCAATCGGCTCCTCGACTTCCTTCTAAAGGAATAAAATATTTACATCCACAACTACAATCTGGATATGGTTTATTTTCTTCTTCCCAACGAACAACCTCTCCACCATAACATGAATAATCAGTAGGGAGACGTTTAAGAATCTTCCAAAGATCAGCGTCGTGTTTGGGATCCATAATATCTAAAAATGAAAGTCAACAGGAATTAAAAATTGATCTTCAGGGTTCTGTTCAATTCTTTCAAGAAGATAGTCACAAGATACTGAACCTCCTTCTAAATCATAGAAATAGGATTTAGAATTCCAAGTATTCATTAAAAGATTGGTGATACAATTGATACGATATGCAACCATATCTAAAATCTTACCTTCACCCTTTAAAATGAAATCTGTAGCATTAATGAAAAATTGAGCTTGACCCTGTTCAGCATCTAAATCATTCAAAAGATCCTTCATTTCTTGTTTTCGGCATTCTTTCGCCCAATCAAGCTTTTTAAGAAACAAATCTTTATTGTTATTATAGGAGATTATGCCTTTGCCCTGACCGAATCGTCCCATTCCTACAGTATGCCAATCGCTCCAAGAAGAAGGATCAGATTCTAAACTATTACTAACTTTATTAAAAGCTTGATCGGGACAATCAGATTCTACAGCGATAAAATGCAAAACGTGCATATTCACAACCTACAAGAATAATTTGGTCCTTCTTTTTGGACCCACTCATAACCGTTGACTTCTATATTAATCTTATTATTCTTAATGCAAAAATTACATGAACCACGCCCACCATCACCATTCACCCAATCAATAGGCAGTTCATTGTAAACCCAATGCTTAATAATAGTAGAGAAAAAACCTCGCAAAGAGGTTAGCTCATCCAGCGGCTCAATTGCCCGCTCACCAATCGGGCCGCAGTAAATATTTTCTTTTACTAAAGCATCGATCACATATTCTGGGATTAAAATTTCATCCTCGCCAACATCATTTATGTTTTGAGGGAAAAATTCTGGGCACTCAATATCACCATCATCGCCACCACCACTAAAATTTATATTGACACTTTCAATTTTATTTTCCTTCATAAGATTGTAAAGATAATCCTTCACAACCTTGGGCATCTTAGTAGCCTTCTTAACTATGGGCATATGGTTCTCTAGATAAAAGTTTCTGAAAGCGAATTAAAAAGATTCATATCACAATCAATAAATGCACTGCCTCCGGGCACACCAATCATACAGCGAACATGAGGATCAACCTTGACCCCACAAGCGTGTTCATGAAGCAATGTTAAAGTAATTGGAAACAAAGAATCAAAAGGAAAATCAACAATATCATCAATAAGCTGACGATTATAGTTACGCTTCTTAGCGATTTCGTTAGCCGCTACCAGCTCATTAAGAGTAAAAAACTTATACTTCTTCATAATTATTTTCCTTGATTAAAATGCGGCCCCGCCAACTAAGGGTACAATTAAAAATTCACGGCCCACCGAGGGGCGTTCCAAACATGCCCGTATACGAAGATTCTTTTTCGTCCCTAGCAATATTTGATCCTCGATCATATCCATGATGCCAAATTTCAGCATAATGGTTAGGATTTTGGATCGCAGCCATAATACCCGCAACAAACTGCTGAGAACCAATTGTGGAATTATCGTTTTTAGCATTACTAAGCTGAATTATAAGATCCTGAATTAGATCTTTCTCTATCTGCTTTGACTGATTAACAATTTCCACATTCTGTTTCAGATGATTAATCCATGCCCATTGGACAACAATAATCTGAACAAGAATAATTACAATGCTAAGACAAATAGAAACCAACCATTTAGCCCAATTAGCCATTTCAAACTCCTTTTGATGCTATCTTTTTACTGGGATAATCATGTAAATGTTATCGCCATAAAGACTAAGATCACATTGATTATTTAACTCTTTAGGTTCGATTCGAGTTAAATTTGAACGCTCAACTTGGTTTTTCTTGAAAACCTTTTTACTTTCAAAATAAGAGTAAACATTGTTGTCGGACTTTTCAATAATTAAATACATCACTTGCTCTTGGTTTTACGAAGTAATTTCTTGGCCTTGCGAAGATTAACAAGAGTCTGCCAAAGCTCTTGAGCGGTTCCCTCTTTAAATGTTTTCTTGTAATTCTTCACAATTTCGGAAAATTCCTTGGTATAAGGCAGTTTGTCTATACCGAGTGGCTGCTCATTATACAGTCTAGCTAAAAAACTTACTTTCTTGCTGTTTGACATATCGTTCCTCCTATGAACAGAATATAGCACAAAAAAATTACTTGTCAACCTAGTCAATCTAAACGCCACTCAGCATGAAGATCGCCAATTGTTTCAAAAATTTCACAAGCAGAAAAACCAGAATAATCCAATTTCTTCACTCCAACAACGTATCCTTCAGAATGAGAGCCAAGATATACCCCAAAAACATCGTCAGGATTACTCTTGCTAAAATCATACGAATTTCTTTTCAGATTTAAACCAACAGTAGCATCATCACCATAGTCAAAAGGAGCATTTGGTGTTCTTTTACTACCAAAAACACAACTATTCATCCAGTAATCAGCAGCACTATTACCATCTAAACGAGTCATATAGCCTCACTCAAAAAGTTTATCCCACTCAAACATCACTTTTGCAAACCAGGGTACAATAAGTTTTTTAAGAAAAGATACGAATTTTTACGCTAAATTAGACGTTTTTTCATGATTTTTACGCTAAATTAGACGTTTTTTGGCTTTTTCCATGAGGTTCTATGTCAACTAACGAGGAATTCTCGGTAGTTCCACAATAAAAGTGCTGTCTGGCAAAATCATAGACTCATTTATAGCAATTTTACAAATTTCCTGCACCTGTAATAAAACATTTGGCGGTTGCCGGTCGATTATATCATAAATTTCTTTGAGATTAGATCGCAATTTATAAATATTACAACACAATTCCTCTATTGTAACAATCAAATTTTCTTTAGATAGATTGCTCATCGCTTAAAAATCCCTGCGGGTATGGCTAAGAAAATTTTAAATAGCGAAGGTGGGATTCGAACCCACACTGTAGACTTTTTGAGAGTCTCGCCTCCTGCCGTTGGGCTACTTCGCCATATTATTTAAAACGTACTATGCGTTAACTGATAATTATCGTGGAAAAAACATTAAGTAGGAGCGGTGGGACTCGAACCCACACTTGAAGGATTTTCTTACCACTATAGTTTTCACTACCATTTCTGTTTGTGGTCTGGACTTTACCTTCACCGTGGCTTTCGCTTTAGGTGCTGCCCGTCAAGTCTCTACACCTTCCTATCTCTAGGCTTGGCTCGGTATTAGCAGTTAAGCCTTCACCGAATTTGAGCAGTTCTACTCTAAAAGTTTCCTTTTAGGCACTCATTTTGATAAGTCCTTTGACTCTGCCGTTGGTCTACGCTCCCGAAATATGGGTCATCTAGGACTCGAACCTAGAACCAATCGGTTAAAAGCCGATTGCTCTGCCAATTGAGCTAATGACCCGACACCTCTCAAGGGTACAATATCTTTTTTAAAAGTCAATTCTAATTAAAAAAACCCACCTATCTTTTAAAATAGGCGGGCTTGCCTGCACACCAGAAGAAAGGAGAATGTATTCTGGTCACAAGCTGCGGGTGTTTAGCCTAGGAGCGAAAGGCCGACTACCGCCCGCTGAGTCGCCATTTCTGCCGTTATGGACAGCAGCAGCACATCCATGGCTAAGTGATCCTTGATTTTCCCCGGAGGCTACGGGCATCCTCAAGGCAGGATGAAAAATTCAAACCCGCTGCTGCTTCAACAAAGCTTCTGCAAGAATAGACATATTCTTGACAAGATCGCCAATAGCAACAGAATTTTCTGAGGAATTTTTAATGGAATGTTCCTTAATGGAATGTTCTTTCGACCACGGAATCCTATGGTTATTGCGATATTCCCAAAGTCCCGTTTTAATACACCTAATCAATTTGGCCGCAAAACCCTGCCGCTTAACATTGTTTAATGCATTAGTAATCTTCCTCTTTGTAATAGAAAGATTTTTACGCTGAATCTCTTCAGTTGTAAAAACAAGATGACCATTCACCATGTTATTACGAATGTAGTCCTCAACCGCCAATCGAGCTGCTGCTACAGCTTCCCGACGACTACGATGACCCGATAATGCAAAATTATCAGGAGCAGGGTTAATAACAGGAGAAACAGCAGGAATAGCAACCGCTGCAACCGGAGCCGCTACATGAACCTGCTGCTGAATAGCAGCATGATCCAAAGCTGTTCTAGTGTTGATGTGAAACTTGCCCTGAGCAAAAGATTTGGTGGGACTGCCATTCTTGTCTAAAACACAAACCCTAACAAGATCCCCGTGACGAACCAAAGTTCCAAGAGCACTATTGATCTTTGCCCTTGTCCAGTTTTCATTAGGATACGCAGACAAAAGATGAGGAAAAACAATCTCTGCGTTAATGCTATCTCCCTTGCCACCAACAATACCACTCTTGATAACAGCCAAAATCTTGTCCTGAACATTCTTGCGAGAGGAAATGTTCACTTTATGAACAGAAGTCGAGGGAATAGTAGCCATTTTTTGCCTTTCTTGTAAATAACCCTGAAACTTAGCGTCAGGAATAACTAAAGTATACTTTTTGTTGGAACTCAAAACACCATTTATTTTTCCGTTGGCAACATAATTAACAATTGAATCGTTACCTTTTCCAAAAATACTAGCTGCCCAAGCAGTATTCTTTAAAAGATTAAAGAAATAGAATTTGGAAGAAGCATATTTTGCAAAAACTGCATCGTTTGCATCGTCCAATTCTTCTGAGGAAACTAATCCAGGAATATTTTCGATTTTTTGCTCGTAAATATTACTCTGAAATCTTGGGGGATTATCATCGATGCTAATAAAATATTTCAGTGCGTCCATGGGATTCTTTTCCATGGTAAGCAAAGCAATATCTTCGCCAGCAACATTTTTGGGCTCAATAACCAAAACAGAATGTTGGGCAGGATAAGAAGCCATCAGAGTTCCTCATCTTCCTTCTTGGGGATTAAATCTTCACTAAAATCTATACTGGGGAACTCTTTAGGATTAAACGCAATATAGCATCCAACCACATTAGGAGCATCCTCCAAACACTTGACTGCTCTCTCAAACTTGGTTTCTTTATTGAAGCCAACACTGCCAAACTTTTTATTCCAACTAGAATGAAAAACAGCGTCGTATGTGCTGAAATATTCCTTCATGCTGTTTAAGTCTGAAACATTGTCAACCTCATAAGCAATATTGATCTTGTATGTGCCGTGGCTCACCAACTCCACCGGCTCGTAAACAAGACCCTGTCTGTATTTGTCAATTATAACCGGCTTTACGCGTTTGTCAATGTTTGACACTTCTTCAAAACTTTTTGCTTGCAATTCGATGTTTGAAGATCCAAGACCATCAAATTCCTGATCAATCTCGTCAGAAACACCACTAAACTCAATTACGGCAACCTTGTCATTAAGTTCCTTGTTACTCGGAACTACCTTCAAAATATCGCCGTAGCTAATGTTGGGATGGTAAAAAGGAGTTTCAGTTAACTTGACGTAACTCTTACTAATCTTCTCAGCCTTCACAACTTCTACAACTTGATCAACCTCGGGAGCCTTTTCTTCCTGCTCTCCAGAAAATACAATCTGACCACGGAAAACGACCCATACTTCGTTCATAAATGTCTCCTTCTAAGTAGTATATCATAAGTTTCAAACTCCGCAAGAGAAATTATCGGAACTGATAAGCCGTATCGTCACTCGCTGGCAATTCCTCAAAAATATCCGCTTCGTCACCAAACCACGGAGGGATTTCGGGTAGAGCATCCCCCTGAAGTTTTAGGGTACAATAATTTTTAGCACGGATCAAAATTTCGCCTAACAGCTTCATAGCCAAGTTTTTCAGCGTCATCTATGCATAAGGTCTTTAACCAACTACCATTGCTACAAAGCTGACCACTCTTGCCGCATATCTCACAAGTCATACTGCTCAAATGCTCTGCCATTGAAATAACACCATCAATAAATTCATCACCACCATTATCGTAAATTCGAATCGTTGCGAATTTTTCTTTTATTTGAGCATATTCAAAATCTAAAGGCTTGCAAATATCCTTCAACCTCTTCAAATGACCACTAATAGCTTTACTAGCAGAATAAACAATATTAAACCAACCATCATAAATATTACACCCACCAGACATAGAACTTTCTCTGCTAGAAAGCTTTGTGCCTCTAAAAAGATCCGGAAACTCAACAACCAACTTCTGCTCTAATTCTTCTCTCATTTGGTAGACCTCATTAAATAGAGCTGTTTATCTCCAAAGCCCATAAGAGTTTTAGTGCATATCTTCTCTGATTCAAAAATATCTGTAACTTTTTGTTCTGCTGAATTTTTAGCAAATAAAATGTTTTTTGCAATATCTTTAATTATCGTTTTTCCATCTCTAACAACTTCCCATTCAACCCCATCTGGAATTATATTGCACCTTATTAAACTGTTCATAAAAATAATTCCCCGGCTGGTAGGTTAGTCTACCAGCCGGGGAATATAAAATCAACGCCAAGACCGAACGCGATACCAAAGACCATTACGGCCCTGTGCAGAAGCATCGCCAGTAGGAGTCATGTTGCTACCAGGAGTGCAAGTATTGCAACTCGGACTATGACCATAGCCAACACCCTCAAACCTACCAATACAACCCCAAACGTGACCAGTAATGTTGTTGGCAGCCATATAGTTGGCCTCGGCCTGACAACGCTCCTGATCACTTCCAGAAACATTAACAGCATACGAAGCAACAGGGGAACTATTCCCACTATTATAGACCTTTCGCGGCTTCGCAAAAGCAACACCGCTAAAAGAACAAACAATCAACGCAGTCAAAAAAACACGCTTCATAAAATCCCTTTCTTGAAAAAAGAAACCAAACTACTTCTAACCAATTTTCAAAAAAAGTCAAATCTTTTTATTTTACCCTACTTCTTCATCTTCTTAAAGAAATTACGCAGACTATTCGTTAAAACATTAAGCGTAGTCTTAACATCATTGATAATAGTGAAGTTGCCACTCCCGAAAAGCATATCACCAACATTAGGTCCAAAAGCATTAGCAACACCAATACCATACACCTTTATACCACGCCTACGCAAAAGCTCACAACAATGCTTGGTATGCTGATAACCGTTCATCGTAGGAGTAGGAGTCATATTAGGCTCACCATCAGTAATCACAAACAAAATCTTATTCTCATAGTTAGGATACTGAGAAACCATCTTGTCGCCAACATGAGCAATATGAAAACCCATACCAGTACCACCACGACAACTAGCCTCAATCATAGATTCCAACTTGCGTACCTGAGTGTCTTGATAACAGTAAGTGTCAATGATGTTCCCATTAGTAGAAAAACCATACAAACTGAAATCAACTTCCTTAAGACTCTTGATGGCCTCGGCAAAAATAATACTCAGGTTCCTAGCTTCTTGAATCCTACTAGATCGCTGAGAAACTCCACGCTCGTCCATGCTACCACTCTGGTCAAGAAGAATCGTAACAAGCCACTTCTTACGAGCCTGAACATCACGACGCTCATAAAGCCTTTCACTCTCACCCATCGCCACCTTGTGAAAACTACCATCATCAATACTGCCCGAACTCAACCCATAAGTTGACAAACTATAATCAGTATTGTGAAACTGAAAACAATTCTTAATATTGTTAATCGCCGCTCGACTACCGCGAACAAATTCCTTATAAGCCTCCTTAGTAGAAGAATTAACAGGAGGAATTACCTTGCGATAAACAGCACCGTCAATCTGAGCATCCTTGATTGTATCAAGCTTGTCACGCTCAGTCTTTGTTCTCTCAAGCAACTCTTGAGATGGATCAATATTGCCCATCTCGAAGTCGCCTTCAACAACACTGTGATTATTGTAGCTGTTGTCCCCAGTGAACTTCCTGTTAGGATTGCTAGTACTATTAGTATCAATAGAACTTATATCAACCTTAGACTGACCAGAATCGCCACCCGACTGATCAGCATCAGAGCCTCCATCAGTATCACCCGACTGATCGCTACCAGCATCATCATCTGATTGATCACTACCATTTTCTGATTGTTCAGCATCAGATTCGCCTTCAGACTTATCTCCAGCACCAGAACCATTGTTAGAGCCATCATTGTTCCTCTCACCCTTATCATTAGGGTTATTGCAACTAGAAGGAGGAGGAGGCGGATTGTTAAGATCAATGATCTTCTGAATCTCTTCAAAGATATGATTGGCCCTATCAAACCTTTCATCGTTAGCAACAGGAGCGTCAAGAAGATCGTTAAACAACTGATCGGCTGCAACCATACGATCCGCAATATCCGACTCAAACAGTGAACGATAATCAATACGATCACGACTAAGACGATTATAACAAATCAGATCAATTAAGTTGTCAATATTCTGATCAGGATTCATCAACGATGAAATAACCTGCTCCTTGCTAGAAGCAAAAGTTCGCTGCTGCTGATCAATATAAGATTCAAACCCAGGCCATTCACTACGAATCTCATTGCCCGCAGTAGTCTGAAGATCTGTCATGTAAATGTTGCGAACAGCCCAATTAGTGCTGCGCACATAGTTCGTATTAGCACGAGGAGTTACACTCTTACGCATGAATGAACAAAGCATAGCCTGACCGTTCAAAGCATCAAGGCAAGAATAATAATCATCCGTTAACTTGTCGAAAACTTGCCCCTTCTTATCCATCATCACCTGTGGCGAGATATAAAGAAGATTAGAGGTAAGATCATTGTGGACATAACCACCGCTATATCGAACAACAAGACTCTGCTCCCTCTTACCACCCTCACTATTAATCGTAAGATTAATCGTCTTGTTGACTTCCTTAAGAACCTCCAGCATATCGTCGTTAACAGAAGAAGTCTTACTAGTCCAATCACCCCAACTAGAAGTAGACCTTAGATAAGCACTAGTGCTTTTAACCGGCGTGTAAGAACTGGTCTTACCCTTGCCCATATTATGAAAACGATCCCACCACCCCCCACCAGAAGTCTCCGTAGACTCCTCGCCCGGCCAATCATTAGAGGAATCCTCAGAATCATCCCACTTCTTAAACCATTCACTCTTCATTGATATGTCTCCTGTAACCCATAAGGGTACAATAAATTTTTGGCCCAAATTTAATTTTGCTTTACAACGGTCCTTTTAGAAATATCTTCTATCCATTCCCACTGCTTATTAGAGTGTAAAATGAGAAGACCCTTATCACCCAATGCTATTTCTATAACATTACCAGTTTGAGATGCCAATTCCAACAATTCTTTTGGGAACATCCTATTCCTTTCCAAAAACAATCTCTATCTCCTCCTCAGTCATATTCTTTTTAAGCCTTTTAACAATTTTAGACTTAAATCTATATCGCTTACGTTTGATACTCTCCAAATTCTTCTTTGCTTCTAAACTCTTATCGTATCTCCTTATCCCTTCAACTAACTCAGATTCAAAATCAATAAATAACCAACGATAAGGAAACTTTCCTAGAGAGAAATCATACTCTACCCCACCAACAATCGCTTTGCAACTCTTATCTAAAGGCTTTAAAAAATATTCGCTAAAAGCACCAGCATTACTCTTGTCTAAAAATCTTTCTTCCAAATCAACATCAATATACCCATCTCCTAAATTATACAAATCATATTCATATTGATCCGGCAACTTAATTTTAAAGTGTTTTGCTATAACTTTAAAAATATACCAAGCACGATCAACAATCTTACTCTTCTTTAAATTAAGATAAAATCTAGCTTCGTCAATTTCTGCAACATCAGCAGCAGTTAAAAACCTAGAATAAGGATTGGCATAAAGTATCATTGAATTTCTCCCAAAGGGACGGCTACTACAACTTCACCGTCCCCCATGAAAATCAGATGCTACCAAACTTGCCAACCAACAGCTTCCTCAACCCCTCACGCTCACTACTCGGACCACCCGATGAGGAAAAGTGATTGAGAAGACTATAAGCAAGAGTCTTAACCCCGCCAATCACCATCGCCGTAGCAGCCTCCTCAAGCATACGAGTACTAATAGGCTTGCTAAAAGCATCAGCAGAATCCATCATGCTCTTTGTGCGAACCTGACTAGCAACCTCCACCAACTTCTTGCAACTATCAAGATCCAAACCAGTCTTACTCTTCAAAACACTCGCCTCAGTCTTAGCATCAAGAAACTTACACTCAACAACCAGACCAAAACGATCACTAATAGCCTCGTCAAGACTAATCGTGCCTGTAAACTGATTGCCCTCGTTAATGGCCGCCCAAAAACTAACCCCCTCCGCACACTTAATATTACGAGCAGCTTCCTCAAGATACGTCTGACGACGATGATCCAACAAAGGAATAAGAGTGTTAATCACCATAGGACTAACACGATTCAACTCGTCCAACACAATAACCGCACCAGGAGTCTCAATCATGCGAATAAACATACTCTCATGCCAAACAATCTCCTTGGTATTAGGATCAAACTTGCGATACCCAAACCAATCCCTCGGCTCCCTAACATTCGCACAATCCATCACCAAAGCCGGCATCTTACGATTAGCAGCATAGTTAATCGCAAAACTCGTCTTGCCACAACCAGCAGGACCAACAAGACGAATATTCACGTTGCCAACACTACTACGCTTCTGAACCAAATCAATAAGACTCTGATTCTCCTCGCTAACAATGAAATTCTTGTCAACAGGAGGAATCATCATCTCAACCTCCGGCCTATACTGATACGGAGAACTTTCATAAGAAAAACTAGGCTTAGTAGGAACAACCGGAGCAGCAGCAACAGCAGCAGTTGAAACCGGCGAACCAACAACAGGCCGATTCTTCATCCAGCGACTCTTAACACTATTGAAAAAGGCTTCCCCAATAACCTTGCCAGGATTATCAGAACAATAACCCAAATACTCAGTCGTTCGCATAAACGAACGATAATTAACATAACTGCCCAAATTAGTCAGAACCCCCTCAACCAAAACCGCTTCGGCACTCTTAACACGAGACATTAAAAAACTCCAAAAAAGGTAGCAAATCCATAAAAACCACAACCCCTAAGGGTACAATATCTTTTAAACCCGCCAAATTCTAAATTAGACCTCTTTGTCCCGACACCACTGATCACACCACCGTTCTATAGAACGATTTTGATAACATACACTGTTTTGATACTTGTCTGGCTTAGGATCACAATCCAACTCAACAGAATCAACATCATCATTCTCGTTCTCGTCGCCATGCTCTAAAACGAAATCAACATCATCACTCATATCACAAGCCATCTCAGCAGCAACTTCATCGCTAGGAGCAAAGAACTTGATGGTGTACTCATTAGACTTAGTTACCGTAAAAGAAGCAGTATAACTCTTCATATCCTCAATATTCATAAATTATTCCTTCGATATGGAAAAATCACCGTAAAAAACACCATTATGCTCAATAAACCCATCATCATCCCAAAAGAAATCAATCATATCATCATCATCATAAACCTTTATATGATCCCCATAAGTCATCTGAACACTATCACACTCTAAAATAAACTCCTCAGGCTTCCAATCATCAATAAATTCACTGCTATTAGGATTCCAAGCCTCTTTTGTCTTGGCACCATTAAATAACCGGAAAATCATAATCCCTCCCACAAACCAAGGGTACAATTAGCTTTTCAACCCTCACTTACGCCAAAAACCCTCTGGATCGTCATCCTCATCATAAAACTCAACCTTGCCACCAACCTCTAAATAAGCTCCATCCTTAGTCTCTAAAGTAAGACCACCCTCTTCAATCCAGATTATATCATCTTTCTCTAGAGTCTTTAACCAATCAAATAACTCTGATACCTTAACACTCATGGTGGACAACCTCTAGCAATGTCTTAGGGTACAATTGTCACCAAAGCCTTTTGAGCTTATTCTTCAAAGCTACTAACTCATTTTCTTTTAACTGGAAAATCCTAAAAAGACGTTCTTTGCTCTCTGGACTGAGCTTTTCAAGAACCTCTTGGGCCAATTTTTGATTTTGGCCCCGTTCTCTCAAAATCATAGATTCTAAATATCGATCAATCATTATATTCACAGCAAACAAGGGTACAATGTTTTTTTTGTTCCACTATTCTAAATTAAACTTAACCAGCCTAGATCACCTCAATGTCTAACGGACCTAAAGGATCAATACTTGATGTTGTCTTTCGTTCACACTTTAAAAAATTAAGAGTTTTCTCAAAACAACCCTCACAAAGATCAATCTTATACCTCTCACCATCAAACCGTGACCCATAACCCCAACTAGCTGTTAAACTCGCAGATTCTATATTAAATGACTCAGAATCTATCATGTTCTTACACGAAATACCACATATATCACAAACAACGTCCGATACCGCCTTGATAACCTTTTCTTTTAAAATAATCATAAAAATCCTATAAAATAAAACTACATTAAACTATATGATCTACCTTCTAAACAACGATACCATACTCCTAATGCTCTCTCTTATAGCCTATGGTGGAATCTATACATACCTAGCTAATGAATATGAATAAAAAGATTTATTTTTTATCAATTCAAGCATTTCCTCTATAAGCCCCTATAAGGCTATTACAAGCCATTTGCTTTTTTTAGGCTGTCTAGTCACAAATATTTATTTAAATGTCTCACAAACGATTCTAGAGGGGTTAGCGTTGAAATAAAGGGTGGCTAGGCCACTCATTATTCTTTCTGGATACACTAATGATACTATTTTGAAATATTCCTTTATTTTCCATATATTTAATTATTCATGAATTTTTGATTACTTTTGTGGGTTATTGGCCCTTTGTTGTTATTTTTAGATAATATTTTGTGGGTTATTGATACTTTTAATAGTTCTTAAAGGTCTTTGTATCGGTATTCGATAAGTTTGGCTATTTTTCTGAAGGATGCACCTTTATCGTTTAAGGATGCTAATGAAAAAACATTTACATTTTTACTTTTTCGTTTAAAGGATAGTGCTTTACCTTTTTTAATTGTTCCGCAGTTATCGTTTAGTCCTGCCCATTTTCTGACTTTTGGTGGTAGGAGTATGCTGCTGCTATCAAAAATGAAGATAGATTGAGCATTATTAATGCACAAATCTATATTGTCGGGTTTTTTGATTTGATTTTTGAGCTTATTAATATGTTCTTTGTTATAGATTTCACAAAGAACTCCTAAGCAGCAATGTTTAATAATTCCTTTTTTGGTTTTAATTTTTAGGGATTGTTTTCCTTGTTTAAACTTGCCTGAACAAAGAGTCTTAACCCACTTTTTCATAATGTTATTTTTCATTTATTTGTTTTTTCAATAGTGTGTTGATTTAGGTTGCCTTTGGGTGTTTATTAATTCAAATATCTCATAAACTGGTTTATTCATATTAAATTAATAACCTTATAAGACGCTCAGATTTAATCTATAACGGGCTATTAACTTTAAATTGATATAGGAGATGGTTTTTAATACTGTGAATCCACTTTTTAGCAATATTTTTATTCATATTTCACCCGTAGATCAGTTATTTGAACACTATAAGTAGCACGATCTTCATTAAGATTATTTTCAATATTAGTCCAAATAGTATCTATATCAGACTGGGTATTAGCTGTTATCTCAATAGTAACAGCATAGCGTTTTGTAATTTGAATCGTCATTTCTTCAATTCCTTTATAAATTAAAACAAACTCTTTATATCATCTAGCATAGCTTCCATTTTTTTTATTTTTTCAATCTTTGAAAGTGCAATTTTCGCTAATATCAAAAATTCAGCATCGGTTTGTTCGGAGGTGCTAGTTTTAATATCGATAGCTATTTGATCACGTTCAGTCGCTAATAAAACTAGCAACTTTTCAAGTAATTTGTATGCCTTATCCATATTAAATTGTTAAGCACATTTTAACTGCTTGATTTTTTCATCTAATTGCTTGATTTTATTATCCAATTCTTCTCGTTGCTTTTTGAGATCATCAAGTTCTGAATTGGGTTTAGACTTAGACTAATAGGGTACAATTTTTTTTCAAGATCAAGGCTAATTTAGCAAAAAAGAAGAATCTGTTCAACTATGTAGAGGGTACAACTATTCATGTCCTTTCTTCTCCATAAGTTTGACATTTTAATTTTTTGAAAATATAAAAAAAATAGGGCCAAGAGGGATCGAACCTCTAATAACTACTTAGCGTACCACTATAACTTTTGTTACCTTTTCAGTTTGTGGTCTGGACTTTACCTTCACCATTGCTTTCGCTTTAGGTGCCTCCCGTCAAGTCTCTACACCTTCCTATCGCTAGGCTTGGCTCGGTATTACCATTTTACAGGCTCCACCGAATTTGAGAGGTTCTACTCTAAAAGTTTCCTTTTAGGCACTCCTTTTTTCTTTTCGCTTTAAGGTAGTTGTTATATCCATTTAACTATGGCCCCGCTTCATCTAGCAATTATAAGCTCTTTTTTATTTTTTACAAGCAATCTAGCAAATTTTGCAGAAAAAATTGAATTTTGATCTTTTCTATAAACAAAAGTAGAATATTTATATGGATTATATGTTATTGATTTTCCAATTATTTTCTTATCTTCTGCAATAAATCCCCTCATAAAAGCATGAACATTCTTAGAATTTTCTTTTAAAACTCTTTTTCTACCAGCTTGTTGAACAACGAACTTTACATTTTCAAGAAACAATTGATTTGTATGAATAATAACTCGACCTTTATTCTTACCCTCTAAGGATCTAACGCTATAACACTTCTTATTAAAATTCCAATAAACTTCAACTCTCAAGGCGTTTCTCCGTTATTTCTTGTCTTTTGTGGTTGTCATAAAAAGCAACAAATCCTTTATCATTCTTTTCTGCTATTAAGCAATTATCACAAACTTTTAGCATTGTATCACATTGAGATGTTTGGATTTTGAGCATATTCTATAGTTCCTTGAATATTTACTCTGGTCCAATAGTAGCCAGAAGCATCGCTATAGTAGCGATAGGTTCCATCGTTTCCACGATAATAATATTGAATATTCATTTTAGATTGTTCAGTAGCTTTCTTCACAATCTCATTCTGGTATTGGTTTTCCTTAATCTTTTTTATAACAGGAACAGATTCTTTTGATAATGTAGATATTCCAACTATTAAACCAACAATTAAAGCAGCTAATTGAAGAAATCCCATAGCAAATCCTTTGCTTGTTGCCATTTAAGCAACTCCTCCTTGTTACTCTCCTTTTTTCTCAGAATCCACGTTCTGAGAGGGTACAATAATAATTTCGGGCTTTGTAGTCTCGATCTTTAATTCTTTTTTGTGGATTGGAGCAGTGGTTCTATACAATCTAACCATGCTAAAGAATCAACAGCACTTGCCGACTTAATAATCAATCATTTTATCTAAAGCAATTTGTTTTTTTAATCATATTTTAACAAGCCAAATGTTCTGTGAAAAGATCACAAAACAACTTTTTGGTCATTGAATCAAAACTTCCATAAGAAAAGTATTCGATCAAATTTGCATTTTTGAAAACGATTTCGAGCATTTGTTTTGCGTCGAGGTTGTATCCGCAAGCCTCAGAGAAACAGGCTAATCCTTTTTCGATTTTGTCGCCTGTAATCTTGATTTCGTGGACTTTTATTGAGGTATTGCTGAAATTTCCGACGCTGCTTGTTACCTTAGTTTCCGTGCGGACTTCAAGTTCAAGTTCAACATCATTGTAAATAGACTTAGTAATCATGCACAATCTCCTTTTGATTCTATTAGGATTTTTCTTGACTATGGCACTATTTGCCTGTTATTAAGTGTCACTCTCGAAAATAATGGTTTTCAGAAAGATTTGTGGATTGGTTCAGCAGTGGTTCTATACAACCTAACCATGCCATTAGGAACATCTTCACATTTTAAAATGTTGGATTTATAAGATGCTAAAGAATCAACAGTATAAAGTTTGTATCCTCTATGCTTTTTCCAGATTTCCCAAAATCGTTTAGGATCATCTTGGTAAATATGTTCTGGAAGTTTATCTGATGGTAATTCAACGTATTCGATAACTTCTTTCTTGAGCAAGTTTTCCCGAACATATTCTACGCTATCACAAAAATAACTGTTGGAATACATTTAAATCTCCTTGGAAAAACTCTTATACCACTTTCTTACAGCATTATCGCTGACACCATATTTTTTACCAGTAGCCGTCCAAGACATTTAACCGAATAAAACTCCGAGAATAGGATTTGAACCTATATAGGGCAAATTAACAGTTTGCTGCATTACCGTTATGCTATCTCGGAATTTAAACCACCCTACGAACTTTAGGATATAGTTCATAAGAATGATCTTGTTCTTTATTATAGTTTTTATTTTTGAAACTTACAACTGGTTCGTCACAACTTTTGCAAACGATTCCCAGCATTTTATCTGATCTAACCCAAGTATTATTTCCGCAATTTTCACAATAACCTTTATTTTTGTATTTCATGGTTCTCCTCAATGTTAAAAGGTACAATAAAAATTAATTTTCTAACTTAGCATAAAGAGGCACAATGCTATTTTGATTATAGTAGGGATTATTCTGGATTCTTAAATCATATAAATCGCCATGATTATTAGTTTTGGCCCAAGCTACTATTTTATAGCAATCAAGTTCCTTTTTAAGATTCTCTAGTTCTTCGGTTAGTTGAAGAACCATTTGAGAAGTTTCATTTCTTGGATTTCCTGCTGCCCAAAGAATGAGTTTTTTAATCATTGTTTAAAGCCTTGATAATATCATTTCTTTCTAGTAGCACTGTGACCTTTTGTGCTTTTGTATGCCATTCTTGCCAAGCGTTACAGCAGCCGCACAAATGATTGTATTCTTTACATTCGGGACCAAAATAAGATTCTACTTCATGGAACGTCATGGGTAAAGTGATTTCTACCCAATCTAGATTAGATCCATATCTTGATTTAAGATGTTCTAATTGTTCTTTAGGAGAAAGAATTTTCTTTTTCTTTTTTGACATTTGAATCTTATGAACTACCCAACCCCTAAAGGGATTGGGTTTCCTGCTTCCGACGAATCACTATTGTAATTCTCCACAGGCGTGAATTTGGGCCGTCCCAGCCCTATTTGTTTTATGTTGTTGCTTGCTAGTATATCACGATCATGCTTGGTTTTGCAAACACTGCAAGTCCAAGTTCTAGCAAGTGGGATTTCTTGGCGAAGATCATTTAAAATTTTACCTTTTTTGTTTTCTTGCCAGCAACGATAACCGTTTTTGCTCCAAACTTTGCTAAATTTTTCCCAACAATTTTGTGCAGATTCTTGACTATAGCTGGCTCTAATCAATATTTTAGTTCCAGGTTTTCCATAATCACAATAAAAAGCAACGATCCAATCAGTAAGTTTCTTGTTGGCTTTGATGCTGGTTTTCATCGGTTGCAAATTTCTGCGTTAATAACAAGTTGTGTGAATTGTTCTTCGTTTAGACACAGCGAAACTACTAAGATTTTGCTTTCGTCAAAAACATTCAATCTGTAAAATAGATCTTTAGATACTTCACAATAAAAGCCTCTATTTTTATTAGAAGGTGGATCACCCATACTTAATCCCCGTAATTGACTTTTTTCTGCACTGGACAAGTCGATCCATAAATCTAAGATTTTGAACATAAACTCTAGGTCCGAAAACAAGCCCTTCCTCTAGGCCCGATAGTATATCAGGGGATGATTCACTTCGGGCCTAGAGGAGTCTCGCGGGCTTATCACATAGAGAAAGCACGACGAAGATGATCGTTGTGCTTATCGAACCATTTCTTTCCTTCATCGCAAGAGCAAATTGTATCACGCAGCTTTTTATCAGCTTGAATCAGAACATATCGCATGAACACCATACCGGGTTCACCCGCCATGTTATTGATTGCGTGTTTGAAGCAGTTATTAACATCTGCTTCTTTCCACTTTGCTCTAAGAAGGTGGATGCCCAATGCACTACTCACAGCATAGCTCATCGTGACGTTCTTGCTATCTTCCTTAAAAGTAACCTTACCGGAGATAATATCACCGATACTAGGAATCTTAGCACAAACAGCCTGATAGGCCATAAATTCATTAGCAGCAGGACCAACAACCGAACGAATATCTTTCAGTTCGTTTTGGTCTGCTTGGAGCCGCTGACTAACGTAATACCACGAACGAGGACTAGGATTAGCACCTTCATCATCAAGAGCAGGCTGGATCAACTGATCCGGCTTGAAGTTGATAAATCCGATAACGTGTGGGTGGATATTATTCTGCACCGCCCAATTGCTCCAAGTATCCTTATCCGGTTCATAGTGATAAATTGCAAACCGCTGACGCAAAGCAGAACTCAAAGGATGAACATGAGCCTTGTCATCTGCCTTATTGCCAGCAGCAACAATATACCAATCCTTGCCTAGCCGATGATTACCAACCTTACGGTCGAGAACCAACTGGAGAGCAGGATTTTGAACACTAGGAGGAGCAGTATTAATTTCATCAAGAAAAAGAATACCACGACCCTCCCAAGGAATAAACTCGGGACGAACCCACTCGACTTGAGTAGGATTGCCCTTATCATCCTTCTTGATAACAGGCAGACCACGAAGATCGATGCTATCAAGAGTATTCAATCGGAGATCAATAAACAGATCGCCACCTTCAAGAGCCTGATAAACCTGCTCGCTCTTGCCAACACCGGGACTGCCGTAGATCAACATCGGCAAGCCCTGACCCTTGTTGGTCTGAACCGCTCGACAACGCTTAATCTCATCAACAATCGAACCATTAATAGGATTACCAACTTTAAGCAACTTCTCAGCCACAACTAAACTCCTTTGTTAAAAATCCGCGAGACTAAAGGGACAGCCTTATAGGGTACAATAATTTTTACAGGCCAGTTCTAATTTAAACTTTGGCATTGTAACAAATGTAAAAACCAATTGTTTTTCCTATAAAGAAACAGAAAAAAACAAATAAAATTGCAAAAAACATATCAACCCTTTTTCACAATAGGAATATACTTTCTACCATCATCACCAATTGCTTCTTTTTCGGCTTCCATCTTACTATCCTTCAACATATCAATAAAAGCCTGAGAATTGACATTCTCATCAACACTAATACAACCAACCTGCATTTTAAATCTCCTTAAGACAAAGAAACCAACATTATACAGCGTCTTTAGTATTTTTCAAGTACGCTTTTCAATCACTATAAAATCCACAAATAACCCACTGATCGTTCACTTTAATTGCGATACTTGGTCCCCATTTTTTTGCATGACCTTCGATAAAGCTACAAATTTCCATTTCGGCATCGTAATCTTCTTTAAGGCTATTTCGGGTTAAATTTTTATAATGTGGCAATTTCATTTCTAGATTTGTAATTTCTAGAGTATCGTCATCGCTTGCCATATCGCCGCTATATCCTTCAAAGTCTTTGCCATATTTTTTAAGCAACTTGGTTTTTTCTTCTTTATAGAATTTTTTTAGATCTTTATTAGTTTGAATTTTTTTTGGTAGAACAACATAATTAAAATTTGCACCCATTTAGTCACCTTTTTAATTAGAAAAGAATTGGTAGCGGTCTTGGAGTAACAAAAATCTGCTTAATAACTATGCGATTTGATGGTGGGGACCATACTGTTCCAAATGGAGTTGTTATAACACCAACTTTAAAATAATAGGAACGACCATTGGTAAGTCCTGTAACTGTTGCTGAATTAGAATGATATGTCATAGGAAGAGTTTTCCAAGTTCTCAAATCTGTGCTATAGGATACTTTATATCCAGTTATTTGAGAAGGCTTAGAATAGGATGTTATCCAGAACAATTTAGCCGACCTATCGCCCGACATTACGCTCAATGATACAACAGGAGGAACTAATTTGGGATCTTGGACATTTACATTAAAAGAACCAATAGAAATCTGACCAACTGTTCTTCCAGCAGCATCAGATACACTTCCAGCAACAATTTTTATCAAATAGTTGCCATTATCTGCTGCATCCCAAAATCCATTGGGAGCAGTAACAGAAAATGTTGCAACTAAATAATGAGCATTATTTGAACTACTGGTTGAAATCAAGGTTGCATATTGTGAATACCCGTTAGGGCCAGAGATTATAATATTTCCACTTCCTATAGAACGTAACAATACATCATAAGCACTAGAAAAAGATGCGGTAAAAGTAAAAGTTGTTCCACCATAATCAGAGATATTCTTAGCATATGCGTTCTGTGTGAACGGTTTTTCTAATCCATTAGAATCATAATCGTTGTAGTCATAAATATACTTCCACCAATTAGCTTGTTTGCCATCTGGGGTTTTATCAGAGGCTCTTGGCAGATGGCCGAACCACCAAGATAAATAATCTTTATGATAATCCGGTTCAACGCCCGAACTCCAAGAGTTTCTACTTACTGGAGATGTATTGAAAGTCATATTGGGATAATTTGCCCAATCATTAGCAGTAGATTTAACTACTGATGTATTTCCATAATCATAGTCAGATTGACTATTGACGGGAAAATGACAATTTCCAACGCCGCCTATTCCATTGATAGTTTGAGAGGACACAGCAGCAAACCGATCCCAGTTAGTTATAGGATTGGTTCTGTTCCAACCACCATAAATTCTTTCCATAGTGCTTTCTGTGCGGTGTGCCATATTGTGCATCATTTCTGGCAGCCCTCTACCGCAATCAAAAGAAAGACCAGCAACAGGACGATTTAATTCGGGACAATTATAGACGTTGCCGTTTATAAAAAAGGCATTAGGACCGGCCATCCATGATTCACCGAATAATTGAAAGTGATGCTCTCCAAAAAGCCAAATCTCGTCTACAACACCGGAATTAACAGGGGTAAAGATATTTTGTGAATAAAAAACTTTGTTGAAGTCGGCAGATATGCCTTCTTGCTGAAATCCGCTCCAATTATTCTGAGAATAACGATAAAACTCATCGGCAGTATAATGATACCCATTGTCTAAAACTGGAATATCATTAACATCTCGCCATTCTACAATATTAAAATTAATAGCCCCGCCACTAGCATATTCCATTTCGGATTCATAAGCAGTTGCTAATGAATGAGGGTTTTTCCACCCAGGTATTACTTCCCAAAAATGTTTATTGTTTTGAGAAGGAATAGTAGGATCAAAGCTAATTGCTAAAACATTAACATTTTGAACAGTGTTGGTGGATGTGGTTTGCATCGAATATGGAACGAATCCACTAGACGCAGACAAATAAACCCGATCTTCAAGTTTTTCAAGATTCACTTGCTGTTCCTCAAGTTTTAGTTAATTCTTCACGAACTCTATCAACTCCCTCGAAGAAATCAAAAAACTTTTTAGACCATTCATCATCACTATTAGCAATACCGCTCGCCATCATATGACGAACAATTCCTTCGCTCTTGTGAACGAAAATAGAATACAGATAGGCCCACTTTGGATTTGAGTAGAAAATCTTTTCGTCTTTTTCTTCCCATGCTCCACCATTGGGCATATTAGCAGCTTTGCCTCTAATATATTTTGCATAAAGATATGCCCATTGAGGATCTTTGAGAAACAGTCTCTCTTCACTTTCTGGTAAACGCTCGTTATTTGCGAGTGCCTTTTCGTAAAGAGCCTTTAAATCTACCTTTTTCTTAGCCATGATTTTCTCCTTGTAGAGCAATAGGGTACAATAATTATTTCTAATTCTAATTTTGTTTAATGGGCAATTTGTTTTGATAGCAGCTTGTTTCTTAAAATATTTAATCCATCTTTTAAATCATTGATTTCTTTGATTTTGATGGTTTTGTCTTGCCATTCATTCAACCAATCTTTATCCTTTAATATTTTTTCAATACGACTAAAAGCTAAATCTAGAATTTCAAAACCATAAGTCATCTCAATATTAGATGAAACTAAAATTGCAATTGAAGCGATGTTAGTATCGTAGCAAGCGTTCTTTATGCCTTTAATTAGAAAATTTTCGTAAGTATTGAGCCAATCGCAAGCGTTGTCATTCTCAAATGTTTTATATCCCCATGCACCCATTTTAGCCCTCATAAGGAACATTAACCCGAACAACTTCACCAAACGGCGGTGAAACATCACTCGTCATAACCCACAAAGTATTAAAAGGAGGCTTATCATCTGGAAAGCTGCCAAATCCATCTGTAAAAAACACACAATAATCGGGTCTGATCCTATTTTCAATTAGATGATTGAAAACGGGGCAGAAATCGGTTCCACCGCCGCCAGACAGCTTTGGAAGAGGTTCGTTTGGTTCAATCCAACGACTGCCTTGAACACTAGCATCACAATCAATCATATAAACTTTTGCACCAAACCGTTTGCGAATATCTTCAAGCTCTCCGATGGCCTGTGCCAAGTCGGTTTCGCTCATGCTACCAGAAGTATCAACAGCATAAACAATCTTTGGCTTATCTGGTCCGACATTACTAGGAAAAATATAATCCGCACCAAGAAATCTACGGTTAGGACTACTCCAAGTAATATCTCGCTTTTCTGTACGACTTATGCCAAAACGCATTTTCTGCTTTAACGCTCTAAGCCAATCGACTTGTGGCCTAAGCCACTTAGATACTGCTCTTTCAAAGTTAGCGGGCATTTTACCCTGCTGCTTTGCTACACTAAAAGCCTCATTGGCAGCTTTGCTTACCCAATCAGCAAGTTCTTGGCGAGCCTGCTCTGGAGATTTTCCTCTCAAGTCAGGAAGAGGAACTCGACGTTCACGAACACAACTAGCACCTTCGGCAACATCCTGTTCGCTTAAATCTGGCCTAAGATCATCTCCAAGATCGCCACCACCGCCATCGCCCTTAAACTTATCATCATTTTTAATTAATTCGTATATTTCTTCTGCACTCATGTCCTTATATTTTTCATCAAGGCAACCACCCTCGATAAAGTATTCGGGCTTTCCATCAAACTGATAATGCAAAAGAAGATTAATCGCAAAGTCAGCAGCTATATTAAACAGACCAGCATCTCGGCTTCCTTGTCGCTCACCATGCTCAAACGCAAAGTGAGCAATTTCGTGAGCAATTAGAAACAAAAACTTCTTATTATAGTTCTTGCCATGATCGCTACGAAGTTTAGCTAGAAAATCAACATTAAAAAGGATATGGCCTGTCTTTGTAATGCCAGCAGTAGGCACAAGGGTCTTAGTCAAACTAAAACTACACCGCTCGCTCAAGACTCCCCAAAAAGGAAACTCAAGGCTAAACTTGTAGCAAACAGTTTCTACGTCCTGCTTAAACTGATCGTATTCTTGCGGAGTAACCTTGAAGCTCTCAAGCGTCTTGTTGAACGCATCAACAATATCTTGCTCTTCTTTATTGATTTTTTTCGTGCGTGGCATAAACTTTCTCCTTTTCCCAAAAGGGTACAATCAAATTTTGATTTTTCTAACTTAGGTCAATTGCTAATCACAGAGAGTTCGTGCTGATTAAAATTAGAAATAAGGGTTCGCAAGGTTTCGCCTTCCATCATATTCAATACTATCAACCATTCTTCCTTGCTCAAAACCAAACCCTCGCTGCCCCGGCCACGACACCACCGAACATAGTTATCATACATTCTGTCGAGACAGGCATCAAAACTATCCTTGTCAACAACCTTAGTAGGATACACAGCAAACTCCTTAAATGGGGAATCGGAACCCCCTTAAGGGTACAATTAGTTTTTCTGGAAGTGGCGAATTACCATTTCGATTTTGCCGCTCGTTAGCTGGACTATTCCTACATCTTCGACCAAAACTTTATAGCCTTCGCCAATTAAATGGTTAGCAACTATTTGCTTTATTTCGTCGTCTTTTATTCTCAGTCCAAAATCGCTTATTAACATAGTTTGCTCCAAAACAAAAACAGGGTACAATAATAATCTACCACCAAAATCAAATTTGTCAATGGGTACAATTCAAAATTCAAAAATTTCCAAAAAAACTTCAAAAAAAATCTCATTTAAAGCCCCCAAATTAACAAAAATCAACCAAGGTACAATTAAATTTTTCTTTTTTCATGACAGACCCCACGCCTGTAGGTACAAATAATTTTTATTTTTCAATTCGTTAATTTTTCTTTTTGTGATTAACATCACATTTAGAGATTTGATTTGCTTGTTGACAACACAATTAACTTTGTCTGTAATAGATTTGTTCATAAGTTTTCGGCAAGGAAACCAACTTGATTTAGCGGGTGGGAGAAATTGCCGTCCTGTAAAATGGTTTTAGTATAATACATTGTGTTGTTTTTATATTCTAGCCGCCAGAAAACCCAGTTCCCTTTAGGGGCTGGGATGGATGGCGGTTAACTGTGTAAAAAATAAAAATCAACACTATCCATGAAGAAAAACGTCGTATTCGTTCATCACAGCCTCAGTAAGCATGAGATTCGGGACGGAATCTTTGTACTTCGGTACTAGAAGCCGACTCCCTTTAGGGGTCGGAGCGTTCAAAATTAACTATTTTTGCTGAATACTACACAAAAAAAATAAATCTCAAATTAATTAATAAAACAATCGTAAACAATATAAACAAAGCTAACATCAATAAGCCTATGTGAGCAACTATAAGTTGAATTACAAATCCAGTCACTTTAGAGCGGGTTAGTTGATTGTCTCCACACTTTTGTCATTCTTTTTTTTAGATTTTCTTTCAAGATATAAAAACTTTGGAGAAAATTGAGGAACAATCCAAAATTCTGATGGGAAATATCATCTAGCTCCATCCCAAGCTCTAATCAAGCCAGAGCGCATTTTTCGATCATACTCAGTCCAAGATTTTTGAATTTGTTTGCACAAACAACGAATCTGTTTAAGGCTTGGGCAGTAATCATTATTGTTGTGAATCATTTTTTTCTTATTCTTCTTCAGCCCTAAAAGCGGCTCTACCGAATTTAGTTCAGGTGTTTTCAGTATAAAAACCCGACCTGCCGAATTTGATTAAGGGCTTTTCACACTTAAAAAATCATGGAATATTTGTGCTTAGGCACTAGAAAAATGAATCTGCCAAGTTGTTCACCTGTAGATTACTCACCGTAGATTAC
>Ga0007796_10000003_pt1 | contig 55684 bp, 65 predicted proteins | sample CryBogmetaGMA0M_FD_60373 | JGI IMG/M metagenome (GOLD analysis project Ga0007796, IMG submission 60373) | Freshwater microbial communities from Crystal Bog, Wisconsin, USA - MA0M | ecosystem: Environmental > Aquatic > Freshwater > Lake | place: Crystal Bog, Wisconsin, USA | collected 2009-07-06 | reverse complement strand
CGACGCCGACCCCCACACCGACTACTCCGACTCCGACTCCAAATTGGTGGGATTGGCCGCCGAAAACCCCGACACCGACGACTCCAACCCCTACACCGACTCCGACACCACCTACACCACCTACGCCTCCGACACCGCCTACGCCTTCGACACCTACACCGACGACTCCAACCCCGACCCCGACGACTCCAACTCCGACCCCGACGACTCCAACCCCCACACCGACGCCAACTCCTACACCACGTTCTGGGGGTATAATCGCAGCATCAGTGCCATCAGGCGGTCAAGCAAAAACAGCCTCGATGGACGAGTTCTGGCTTGGCGGGAAATTCAAAAAAGGACACAACCCCTTGAAAGGTTTTGAATACCTTCTTGCAACGGGCTCACCGTATTCTGATCAGTTGCAAGCGTTGGTGGAAGCTGTCAAAGATTCTGGCCCTACGCTGACTGCTGAGCAAGCCGCAAAACTAGCTTCAGAAGCACCGCCCGACCCTACGTATTCTTACTACACGTACGGAAATGAGCCTGCAATTAGCATCGCTACGACTCGTTTGGCCAAAGGTGGCAATGTTGCCTCAGCGATGACATCACCCTTGATGGCTGCCTACGGAGGCATCCCGCACAGGGGTTCGCATTACGTGCAAGGCGATGGCGGCGGTCAGGACGATTTGATCCCCGCGCAGTTGGCTGACGGCGAATATGTGTTCGATGCAGAGATCGTTGCAGCACTCGGAGACGGATCGAACAAAGAAGGTGCAAAGAAACTCGACGCTATGCGAGAGGCCATCAGGAAGCACAAACGCTCAGGGCCATTGAACACAATACCTCCTAAAGCCAAATCGCCATTGGCCTATCTGAAAGGAATGAAATAATGGGCTTGACCGTAGGTTCCCCGTTACCAAATATCACGACCACCAAAACGACTGGAACGACCGGTCCGGATTGGTACACGAAATATCTAGAAGGCCTCGCAAAACCGGGGACTGATCTTCTAAATCTTAAGCCTGAAGAGATGGTAGCGGGTTTTGACCCGCTGCAGCAAAATGTCCTAGACACTGCGCAAAATAAATTAGCGGGTTATAGCCCGTTGATGGCACAGGCTGGTATTGACGCGCAAACCGCTGCTAAAGGGATCACGCCTGAGTCGATTCAGAATTTCATGAATCCGTATCAGACGAGCGTGACCAATGAGATGGCGCGTCAGTCGAATCAGAACTTCCAACGAAATATGATGCCATCTCTGATGGGTCAGTTTGTTGGAACGGGCGGTGCGGGCAGCCAGCGTCAGCTCGGCGCTCTTGGTCAGATGACTGCTGACGTTAATCAGAATCTGACTGGTGCTGTCAATAAATCATTAGCCGACGCGTACAACAGTGCGCTCGGTGCAGCGGGAGCTCAAGCAGGGTTGGTGCGTCAAGGTGCAGAAACTGAAAAGGGTGTTGCAACCTCAGACCTCGACAGTGTAATGAAACAATTAGCAGCGCAATATGGTTACGGAGAAAATGCTCAGAAGTTAGAGCAGCAACGGATCCTTGCGCCACTTTCCGCTGCAACCACAGCTGGAAACGTCTATGCAAATCTTAAAGTTCCTAGCACGGTATCGGAGACAGCTAATGCGCCGATTCCAGGTGCGTATTCTACGCCGCTGCTATCTCAAGTGACAGGTTTGGGTTCTCTGTTCAGCTCGCCTACAGGTGGGCAAAGCCCTGCTTCTGGGTTCACCAATTGGTTGCTTGGTTCTAGTCCAGGCTCTGCTTCAAATCAAGGGGTTTTGACTAGCATCGGTGATTGGTTTAGAACACAAGGTGCAGGCGGTTACAACGGCATAGATTACACAGTATGAGCGAAGAAACCTCATCCAGCTCTGAATCCGAAGGCGGGTACAGTCCACTACTGGCCAAAATGCTCAATGTCAATCCTGAAACGGTTGGCAATATCAGCCTTTCTGGTCTTGGGCGGCAGATTGTAGGGTCGGAATCCGAAGCCTACAAGAAAAAACTAGCCGAAGTCACCGAAGCTCAAAATGCGATGATCGCCTCGCTTGAGGCGCGCAAGAATCGCATCGACCCCGGTGCTTTGGCGCTGGCTGCTGGGTTCTTCGCCCCCACCAAAACGGGAACATTCGGCGAGAATCTGGGACTTGCGCTGGGTAATTTGAGCAAAGTCCAAGAGCAAGAATCAGCCAATGCGACCAATGCCGCAAAGATGCGGTACGAACTCGCCAAGAGCGGTTTGGCTGATGAAGAAACAATGGCCAAATTGGGCCTGTCGGCTTTCAAGAGCCTGACGCCTAAAATGAACAAGCTCCAGAATCAGGTGATTGCTGAGGGATTAGATCCTAATTCTGTTCAGGGACGGCAGCGCCTCGTGCTGCTGCAGTTTCTTGAAACTGCTCCTAAGGACGTTAGCGAGTATTTCTACTCAACAGGCAGATTACCAGAAGGTGTCGCAATGCCACCGTCTGGCGCACCAACGGCTCCTGCAGAGGCGGGTGCGCCTCTCCCTGCGCAACCCGGTGCAACCCCAGTTGCTTCAGGTTACGGTGCTTATGCGCAACAGAAACGTCTAGAGTCTCAAGCTACGCAGGAGATGAAAGAGTTCGCAGCGATGTCTGGTTTGAGTTTGTCTGATCCGAGCTTTGCAACCAAATTCAGCGCATACAAAAATAACAAAGACTTGATCCCAGTCGCTGCACGGATGGGGCTGAACGTCGACAATCCTGAAGATGCGGCAAAAGTTCGTGCAGAGATGCAACGCGCCGAGTTCATCAAAACGAACCCTGAGGTTGCTAAAGCACTCGCGACTTTTGGCGGCGACCCGCTCAAACAGGAAGACCTCGCTCGAGCGCAGAAAATACTCACTTCTGAACGTTCGATGAGCAACCTGGGGAAATTGTCAGATTACATTTTGGCCAACAATCTCGACCCAGCCAATCCAGCGCATGTTCGGTTAGCTGGCGAAATGTACAAACGAGATATGGCGCTCGAAAGAGAAAGCAAAGAACAGACCATCAAAACTGCACGGCTGCAAGCTGCTAGGCTCGGTCAGGAGATAAATGAAAACGCTCGCGCTGGAAACGTGGCGGGGATTGCCGCAGCAGCGCAACGTGCGGGGGTTCCTTTCGAACCGTTGAATCTGCCTCCCGGCACCACGCAAAAAGAATTTGCAGCGATGCTCACAAAGCAACGGGAAGAGGCAAATAAATACATAACAGAGAACATCTCACCTTACGTCAACACAATTGACGAAGACATTACAAGCCTCGAACGTGCAAAAGCGTTGAATGCTAAACTCCCAGGTGTGGGGAGCATGACATTTGCAATTCCTGGTGTCGGAAGTGTTGCAAAAGCGACTACTGGAGCAAAAGCTCAATACGAAGAGTTTGACGCGCTGGCTTCCAAAGCTGCGGCGCAAAACAAAATCCCCAACAATCCGAGTGTGTCTAACGCTGACTTGAAGTTCATGGAACGGGGCGTGTTCGGTTCTGAGAAAGAGCGCTCATCCAACGACACGATCATAAGTTTCATGCTAGAGCAGCGTAAACGTGACAAAGATTATTACCGGTTCATGAGCAACTACGCTGCAGTGAATGGGAAGCTCGGACCCACTGCAAACCGAGCTTGGCGAGATTACGTCGACGCCAACCCAATCACCGTGCGTGACAACAAAGGTGCCGTCGTTCTGAACCCCAACCGGGTAACTCCAGAGCAGTTCTACTCCATGCCTACGACACGTTATGACGCGCAGGGGAGACCGATTCAATGATCGTCAAGATTGTCAATGGTGAAAGGCTAGAGTTCCCTGACGGCACTCCACAAGCAGTTATCAATCGTGTCATAGCGCAGAAGTCGGGTGGGATGGCATCGGTTCCCAATCCGATGGAAGCTCGCGCTCAGGCGCAAGCCGCGATGCGCAACAGAGAATCTCGCCCTGGACCCTTGCTGCCCGGTGCTTTGAACGAAGTGCTGCAAGGTGCTTCGATGGGCTTCTCGGACGAGGCTATCGCCGCGTTGCGTGCAGGTTTTGACCCGCGTCAGAGGAAACAGCTCTCTGAGCAGATCACTGGCCAGCCTTCGCCGGGCAGCTACGAGGATTATCTAAAAGCTGAACGCGAAGGAATGCGCCAGTATCAGGAGCAAAACCCAATCACATCGACTGTTGCGAATCTGGGCGGTGCTCTGGCACCCGCGATGTTTACGGGCGGTGTAGGGGCAGTCCCCGCAGTTAGCCGCACTGTGGGTCCACGACTCGCCGGGATGCTGTTTGGTCAAACTCCCAGCGTAGGGCGAATGGCTGCAACCGGCGCTGGTGCAGGGGCAGTGAGTGCGGTGGGCACTTCTGAAAAACCAATCTCGCAAGCTCCCGGCGAAGCTGCATTGGGTGCTGTGACGGGCGGCGTGACAGCGGGTGCGCTGGGAATGCTTGGGCAATACGTTGCGATGCCTGCATACCGTCAGATCAAACGCATGATGGGGTTCGACGACGCGAATCAGATGGCCGACAAACTGATCGTTGACGCGTTACGCAAGGACGGTGTCGATCCGAATCAAGCTCTGGCGAGATTGCAAGGAATGCAACGTGGCGAGGCAACGCTCGCAGACGTGGGCGAGAACACTGCAAACTTGTTGCGCCGAGCCAGCGCAGCACCGGGTCAAGCTCGTCAGGAAACGCAACAGGCACTGTCGACTAGGGCGTCTGAACGTGCTCCACGCATTAGCGACGACTTGCGCACCCTGATGTCGGCTTCTCCAGACTTTTACACTGACGTCACTGATTTAATCGCTAAACGGCGTGCCGACGCACAGGCACTTTACGGCACTGCTTGGGCGAATGCACCAGTGATCACGCCGGAAAATGCTCCTGACATATGGGCTATGCGCAAGTTGCCGTCGTTCGATGCGGCGATGAGGGCGGGAATGGATCGGCTAAGAGACATGGGTCTGCCTTTGAATTCGCCGCAAAACATCTTCCGTGGTTTGCATGAAACCAAGCTCGCGCTTGACGACATGATTCAGCATGAGATGCAAAATGGTCGTAAGAACCAAGCAGCGACTTTACTTAGCATGAAAGAGCGTCTGCTCCGAGATATGGACAACGCTTCTGGCCCTTACAAAATCGCTCGTCAGGCGTACGCTGGCGACAGCGAGATGCTGGAAGCCATGAACCAAGGGCGAAATATCTATACGATGGAAGAGCTTGAGCTGCGAAAATTCATGGAACGGTTTAGCAAGAATCCGTCCGAGTATGACGCATTCCGCGCAGGAATTGCTCAGGTGATGCTCGAGCGGGTTCGTGCTGGTGGTCCGAATGCTGACCCATTGCAACTCGTTTTCCCGCGTGGCTCGGAGCAGCGCATCCGTGGTGCATTCCGCGACGACCAAGCATTCGAAGAGTTCAAAAATCGATTGCTCGAAGAGCGAACCATGTTAAGGACAGAAACTGCGGGTTTGCGTAGGAATCCAATGGACCCAACTCAATCAGACCAAGGTGGTCTTGGGCCAGTTGGAACACTTGCAACCGGGAGACCTGTCCGGGCTGCTTTCGAGGCTGCTCAGAATGCTATGCCTTCAGTCGCGGGGATGGCTCCCGCAACAGCTCAATCTGCTGTTTCCAAGCTCCTCACGCCGTCTGCTCCTAGCACCAACTTGGGTCCAGATCCGATCGAAAGAACTATCGCTGGAATTTTGAACAGCTTGCAACAGGAAGAAGCTGCATTGACGAGTTCTGCTCGTCGGGGCCAAACACAAGCCACAGTCGCGGGTGGACTCGCTGCAGCTCGCGAGCCAACTGCGCAATATCCGGAAGACCAAGGTCAAACACCTTGAATTACCTTCCACTTTTCGATCTGAAGCATTCGGATCCCGTTCCCACCCATCTTCCCTCGCAAGAGCAGCACCGCCCCGATTGGGACAGATTCCAGGATTTCCTTCCCCATCTTCTCATAGTCCTTCCTCCGGATGGTGGCGATCGCCAACCCGGTGTCGTCCTTGAGCGTGATGTTGAGCCAATACCGGTATTGGCGATCATAATCAGTGATGACGCCGCCACGCTTCATGACGTTGCCGGTCTCTAGCGCGTCGCGCAAGTTCTTCTCCGCCAACACGCCCAGCACCACCCGCTCGGTGGAGTCGGCTTCGAGTTCGTTGCACTTAGTTAGCGTTGAACCCTCTTTGAGCCCGTGCTTACGCGGATTGACGTACCAATCGCCGTACAGAAGCGTGAATGGGTACGGGTCGGGCCATTTTAGCTTGGGATTGTCGAGCTTAGCAGTTATACTCGGAGGCAGCGGCTTCCCTGTTTCACGAGAATCGAGGACCTTTTGAGCCATTTTTGGACCGATACCGTGTACGGCGGTCAACCCACCGTAAATTGCGTCTCCTTTTGCTGCCCAACTGGCTTCAGATCGAGATTTGTCGAAAGCCACATACTTGAAGCCCTCGGCGGTGATCTCCCGCAGGAGTTTGAGGACTGCCTCGTCGTCCGAGGTGTGGCGCAAGGAAGCAGCGCAGAATTCGAGTGGGTGGTAATATTTAAGCCAAGCTGTCCACGCGGAGATGACGGAGTATGCGGCGGCGTGTGCCTTCACGAAGGCGTACGACCCTGCGTGCATCATTGAGTTCCACACTTCGAGCGCGGCTTCGCGGTTGATCTCCTGCTTCTCGGCACCTTCCAAGAACTTGTCCCGGAACTGATCGAAGTACTCCTTGCCGAGCGACTTTGACATTGCCCGGCGCAACGCGGTGAGCTCCGGCCACCCGAGCAACCCAATGTCCCGACCCAAGAACAGGATCTGCTCCTGATACACCACCACCCCTTCGGTCTGCTCGGTCCACTTGCGGTGAATGTCGTGGTAATAAGTCGGAGTGTCCGTGCCCCGGCGCACCTCCATGAACTTCTTTGCACCGCCCGATTGCAGCGGTCCGGGGCGAGCCAGCGAAGTCAGCGCGACGATGTCGTTGAAGTTCTTGACCTGGAACTGCCGTAGCAACTGCCGGGCAGCGTCGCCTTCCAGCTGGAACACGCCGGTGATCTTCTGGCTGTTGAGCAGGTCGTAGATCTTCTGATCGTGCACGTCGATGTCGGTGATCTTCTTGCCGACTTTGTCGAGTGTTTCCTGCACGACGTCCAGCGTCTTCAGCCCGAGCGCGTCGAGCTTCATCAAGTTGAGCGACTCAGCCTGATACTTGTCGATCTGCGAGATGCCTTCTGCAGTGACCGAGCAATAATCGGCCACAGGCGTGTTGCAGATGATCACCCCAGCAGCGTGCACCCCAGCGTGAGATGCGTGGCCTTCTAAGGCCCCGGCATTGCGGAAACCGGGGTGTTTATCGAGCAGCTCGCGCCCCGCCTTGAGCGCACCCATCGTGTCCTCGAGACAAAACGCTGCACGTGAGTCGCCCGAGGATCGCTCGATCATGTTGTCGCGGATCTCAGCTGTTTCCCACGACGGAATCCGCATGCGCTTGCCCACAGTGACAAGGATCGACTTGGGCTTCAGCCGGTTGACGTTGCCCAGCCGAGCGATGCTCTCTGCACCGTACTTGCCTTGCAGATACGTGAACAACTCGTCCCGGCGATCTCCCGGGAAGTCCATGTCGATGTCGGGCAGGTCGATTCGAGTCACGTCGACGAACCGCTCGAACAGCAACCCGTGCTCGATTGGGTCGAGTTCGGTGATGCCGAGCAGGTAACAGATTATCGACCCTGACGACGACCCGCGACCCGGACCAACCAACATGCGCTCGCGAGCCCAACGGATCAAGTCGTAGACCATCAAAAAGTACGACTCAAACTGTTTCTCCCGGATCACCCCCAACTCGCGCTGAAGCCGAGCCTCGTATTCCTCACCGAAACCGCGTGGAAAGCGCCATGGAATACCTTTCCTTGCCTCGGCTTCTAAATCGCCCTCTACGACCATATTTTCGGCCACCGGGAGCTTGACTTTCTCGAACCGCTCGGCGAACTCGCCCCAAACCATGGATTCTGGAAAGTGCTGCTCCATTTCCGCTGGCGACCACCAGTGTTGCGAGTGCGCTCCAAGCCGCACCCCCAGCAGCTCTGCATACTTGCGGTCGGTCGGCGCAGGGTAGCGCACGTCGGAAACGAACAACAGCGGCTTGGCCATCCTTTTGGCCATTGCGCGGTTTTGTTCGTTGAGCAGCGGGTTCAGCGGGTGCAGGTCGAACACCATATCTGCGGCTTGCACGAGAGCGGGGTCGGCAGTGAACGGCAGCACCAGTAGGTTGTCAGAGAACTCGGAGTCATACGTGATCCCCGCGCTCAGCCGATACAGCTCCCGCACCCCTTCTTGGTTCTTGGCGAGAACCTTGATCGACCGTTCCTCGTCGCCGACTTTTAGCTCTGCGCCGAGCACCGGCTGGAGTCCAGCCTTTTCAGCCGCCTTGAAGAACGGCACGTGGCCCCAAGTCCCAACATCGCATATCGCGGGTTTGTTGAACCCGAGCTTGGTGGCTCGCTCCACGACCCTGTTGATTGGGCCGAAACAATTGCCGAATGTGAACTCGGTTCTAGTGAGCATGGGCGATCGCCTTGTAGCATTCGTGCAGTGCCTTGACGTCATCGAGTGCGCGGTGCGTCTGGGCGAGCGGTGCGCCTTGTGTGTGCTCGTATAGCTCGGTGAGTTTCATGCGTCTGCCCTTTATGTGCATGGTCGAATCCACGGTGCAGATCTGGTTCGGAGGGAATGGGAACCGCCGCTCCCACCCGGTGCGCAGCAGCTCGAAGTACAACACGTCGCGGTCGAAAGCGAGATTGTGCGCCACGAGCGTGTGCGCTCCGAGGAAGAAGTCCGCGAGCTCAGGGATGACTTCCTCGATGCACCGTTTGCCGCGCAGTTGATCAGGCTTGATCCCGGTGATCTTGGTGATCTCAGCCGAGATCTCCTGCTTCGGGTCGATGAGCTCGCTCAACTCCGCGACAATGCTGCCCCGGTCGGAGACCTTGATTGCGCCGATCTCGATAATCCTCGGCTGCAACTCAAGGTCTGACGAGCTGGGCAGCGTCAGACCTGTGGTTTCGAAGTCAAGAAGGATTAGCATCCGTCAACTCCTCCAACATAGCGGCATAAACCGACAAGTCGTGCGCAGAGTCTTGGTGGCCGCCACGTGTGAGTGTTTCTGAATAACGCGTGATCTTGCTAACACATTGAATGAACACTCCGAGCCTGTTGAAGTCTTCCAAAGTGTACAAGCACAACCCGTTGGGGAAAACCGCCGCCATCACAGCGCCGAACTTCTTGTAGTTGTTGCCGTAAACCTTGTTGCGCTCTTCGTACGTTTCAGCGCACTCGCGCAGAATTTCTGGAACCGTTTTCATCGTACCCACACTCCTTTTATACCCAACTGGGTGTATGCATTGAGAATTTCCAACCGATCGTCGTAAGCACCTTCAATGGTGTACGTCTTCATCAGCTCCGCTACTTTCTTCTGCTTCATTTTAGCAGAAGACTCGTGATTGTCGTCTTCGCGCATGAGCAGTGCTTGGTATTCGAACCCGTTTTTGTGCAACCAATTCATCGTCTGCCACCGCACGTACTCATGCCGCGCAGTCAGGAAGAACACGTCTACCGGAGACTCGTCCACGATGTGACGGTTGATCACTTCGTCGCCGCCGCAATGATTGTGGTACGCATAGTACTTTGTTGGGTCGGTGTCCGGGAGACGCGGGTTGATGAGCCAGTAGCGCCACCGGTCGTCGGTGATCGTGCGGTCGAGGTCGACGATTCTAATTGATGGTTTCATGTTTAGCCTCCAGTGTTGAGTCGAGCCATACATCGAGCATGCACAGGAGCAACGCGCGATTGCGCTCGCCAACTGTTCTGCCGTCATCCGTCACAAGCTGGTCTGTCAGCAGGGTGCCGGACCCTTGGTTACAGAAAAACATTATCGCTTCGCCATCGCTTTTCACCCCGATGACATGCTTCGGGTCTGTGTCTATCAGTACTATGTTGTTCATGATCAATCCTTCCTGATCAGGTCGATGGCTTTTGCAATCTCCCAGCCCATACCCTTGCCGGTGGTGAATCCGATGGATTTGACGATGTCTTCGAGCATATTGATGGCGACGTCTTTGTCAGACTCAAAAAACGGTTTGGACCAAGGCCATGCTTCAACGATGAGTCGCTCCATCTCGCGCACGATCTGTCCGTACTCGCCTTGAGCGCGCAGGGACTTGCGTGCTTTGACCAAGTCAGTGAGGGTGCGGAAATTGTACTTGCACACGATGTTGCACTCGGTGTTCAGCGGCAGTATACCACGAGCGTCCTCCAGCGCCACGCCCATTTTGACCAGCTCGGTGTAAAAGAACTTGGACGAATCCACCGCTGCTCGATACGCCATGCGCTGCTGTTCGTCCAGCTTTTCGCCTTCTACCACGCCGAAACTGGACGCATCCGTCACCCGCATCGACTGCATTGCGTAAGACGCTGTGCGGGTGCGGGTTATTTGCTGCGCTACAGCGCGACTAACTCCGCTGAGTAGGAAAGTCACGTCCACGAACTCCCACGAGCTCTTGATGGTTTTAGCCATGTAATCCAGCTCTTGCTGTTTCTTGGCAGCGTCCCACGCCTTGACCTCTTTCATCAGCCCAGACGTCAAGTTCAGCCGGGTCTGCTTTGTGAAGATCATCACGTCAGCGGCGTGCCACGTCTCGTCCTCGCGACCGATGCCGGTGAAATCGATTAGTTCAACTTTCATAATGTCTGCTCACTTTCTTTTGTAAAGTTGCGGTTATCTGCAGGATCTGCTCTGCGTTGAAATTGCTCGTCCTGATGTATTCGTCGATGACCGTGCATGCGAAGTTCACGCCGCGATCAAAGCAGTCTACACCCTGGAAGCGGCAATCTTCCTCGTGTACGAGTCCGCGTTCATCAGCTTCTTGATCACATTCAGGTCTTGCAGGACGTCGTCCAAGAGTATGTTGCGCCATGTTGCGAATCTCCCTAAAGAATAGATTGAGTGTTTCTGAGACAACCGCTCCACCACGAACCTTCGGAACCGTTCGTCGATTGGGGCGATCTTGCCGTAGCTTTGTTTGTGAGTTGCGTCGATCGGCACGACCGGCTCGTGCTTGTCCAGGATCCCGAACGAAGCCAACACGTGCTCCATGTTCGCCTCTGGGTAAGCAGGATCGTCAACTGATTCCACAATCAACAGATCGCCGGTGATCGAAGCTCGGTAAGCCGCAGTGTGTGACGAAGGGTAGTAGATCGTCTGGAACACGTCGGCGCGTGGGATCCGGAACCGTTGCACGCGGATCGGCGAGAACTTGAACTGAGTGTGGTCGGGGTTGTCGAAATTGACCAGACTCATGACTCGGTTCATCGGGATCGTGCTGATGATCGGACGCGTCTCGGGCAGTTCCGTGACGGGTGTGTTCCACGACACGCGGTCACCGACTTGCTCGATCAGCCGCAGGATAAAGTCCTCCGGCGCGATGAATCTGTCCACCGCCTCCGTTTTCCAGATCGACCGATCGAAGTACCCGCCAGTGACTTTGTACGAATACATGTTCGACAGCTGGATGTCGGGAAAGCAGTACTGCCCCTGATACCAGATGCCCTTGTTCACGCGGATCTTGCGGAACGGGATGCCCACCGCATCCCCCACCGCCGAGCTACGGAACCGGAGCACTGCCCGGTGCGACTGGGCGTCTTGCGACGCCGCCTCGAAGACTTTTGCTTGCGGGTTGAGCGCGGCAGCGATCAACCCACTCAGGCCAGCGCCAAGAATGATCATACGAACTCCTCGGCGATTTCCCACAGCTTCATGTTGACCTTCACGCTGTTGTCCATGGCGCGGATACCGTGCGTGCGGGTGTTGCGTCCGGTGGCAGACCGACCGACCACGCCGCCCTTGATCATGTTTTCCTGGATGCGGTTGAACACGCACCACAGATCGTCACCGCTGTCCTCGGGGCGGCGGGACTCCAGCAGCGAGTGAGGCATCACGCGGCCACCCCAGAATGCGGAAGCCAGCACCGAGAACTGCATCTTTTCAGACTGATTCAGGATGCGGTCCTTGAAAATGTCCACGCGGCGAGCAGCCTCTTTGGCTCCCTGAATGACACGGTTGGCTTCCTCAAGCACCCGGTCGGCGGTGACTTCGACGTGCCGGATCCGTGCCGAGCTGATGTCCTGCGACTTGACAATCAGACCGTTGGAGCAAACCATGCGAAACAGGCCAGCTTCCATGCGCAACGAAGACGAACCGTCGTTGGCATTGATCACGAGGATCTCGGGCACAGACCCGTTGACTTCGCCCAAGTGCTGCTCGTGGCGCATACGCACAAAATGCCGCACCATGCGGGGGTCGCGCACCCGTGGCTTGAGCGAGTTGGTGGCAGTGACGATGAACCCCTCGTCGCGCATGAGATTCACGACTGACTCGGTGCTGATCAGATCATACTTGCTCGACAGTTTGCCGAACTTGACGCCATCCGTGGCGGCTGGTGGAAGAATGAGCTCAGACATTTTGGTTACCCTTTGAAAGAAAAGATTACAACAACTAAAAACCATAGAACAGCAAAGGCAAGGATCGCCATGATACGCATATGAATCTCGCTCGGATCCTTTTGCTTCTGCACGGGATACGGGCGGTTCATAAGGTCGCTGACCTTGACCATCACTTTGGGAGGCTCAGGAGGGGCGAGCAATTTCTCGCGCTCGACCTTGGTGCGGACCTGGTAAACATACGGAACTGAGCAGTCGACCAGACGGGCGATCTGTTTCATAGTCAGACCTCCCTCTTTCAAAAGATGGCGGATCTTCCGCTCGCGAGTGATCTTAGGCATTGTCGTCTTCCTTGGTTTGCTGGTTGAGAGTGTATTGCAGGGCGGCGATCAGGAGTTTGGTTTCCGAACGAGAGAAGTACGTCCCGGTGCTCCATCCGTTTTGCATCAGGTGCAGCCAAACACCTTTGTCGCCTTGCCAGTCCGACACCGAAACTCGGATGCCTTGATCGGTGTTGATGAGAGTATTGGTTGTCATTTCAGTTGCTCCAGTTGATAAGTTGAGTTAGACCAGCCAGCCGAGTTCGTCAGCAACGAACTCGTTAGCCCAAGAGTGCTCAGGCTCGTCGATGAGCTTGGCGACCCACTCGGTGGAGCGGTGGAAGCCGTAAGCCTCGAGAGCTTTGGCATTTGCGTGAGTCACGAACTGCTCAACCAGCCAAGTGCGGTTGAACGGAGTGTCGTCCATCGCTGGATCCAAGTCCTCGTCGAACTCGGGAGGCGACATGTTGTCGTAGGCCCACTGAGCGGACTCGAAGCTGATCTTTTTGAATTTGATTACTTGCATTTCTGTTTCTCCGGTTGGTTACTGTTTGTCAGTCAGGTCATTATCTCTCGGAAAGTTCCACAAGGCAACAACTATTTTCATAATTCTTGCCCCGTGGAAACCCTTGGTTTACTTAGCGGGGACCACCTTGATGTCGGCGCGACCGTCTTTGCGGAAGGTGTCGAGCACGTCGTCGGTGATGCCGTACTTTACGCAGAGCTTGTTGTAGTCGACGGTGCCCTTGACGGCGACGAGCTGGACGGTGACTTCGTGCAGCTCGCCCTTGAAGGGGATGTACTTGCCGTTGATGTCCTTGGCAGACTCGCCGTACTTGTTGGCGATGTCGTCTTTCATCTTCTTGACACGCTCGGCCATCGCCTTGGCTTGCTGGTCGAGGGTGTACAGAGCGTCGATGTCGTTGGTCAGCGAGCTGATCAGGGCGTCGACTTCGAAGTTGGTGACTGCATTCATTTCGGTTTCTCCAGTTGGGGTCGGTTGGTACTGCGTTTTCGTTCGCAGTGAAAGAAGTATGCCTCAGCAATTTTCAGAAAGCAACAACTATTTTCATATTTCGCAAACTTTTTTTGAGTGCATCCAGCCGGGCATGCCGTAGGTCGAACGGTCCCAGGTCATCCAATCGTTCTGGTCGTACTTTTGCTGGTAGTACTTGCGGTACGCCTCAACAGGGTCGGCATCTTTGCACTCATCGGGCATACACAGTGCGAATGGGACGCTAGGCGCACGCGTGAGGTTGGGTGGTACCTTGCTGAGCTCGCCCGAGAAAAGAGCGGTGCAGGCGTGTTCCTTGCCGTAGCGCATGCGGTACTGCTTGGCGAGCGATTGCCCGAGCTGAAGAAGCCAGCGATAATTAGCGAACGAAGCAGCAGCCCACTGCACGCAAGGGTGGTTCTGGTGGGTGGCTTTGTACGTAACAGCGTCGCCGTTGCCGTGGATGTGGTGCACGGTCGCGAGGATCTGGGCAGTTTCGAGCGTCATCTTGACGACGTGCACGTCGGAGTGAAACGCGGCAGCGAGTGGGGCTGAAGAGTGAAGTACGAAGATGTTCATGCTGTTGCTCCTGTTGGGATCGGCTGCAACTCGCAACCGATGAGTGAAGTATGCAGCAACTTTTCGACGAAAGCAACAACTTTATGAAAATATTTTTCACATGAAAGAATCCGCGTTCTGGGCGTCGTTGAAAGGTGCTGGAGTGCTGCCCTTCGCGGTGCGGGTGGAGTCTCCCGGCAGTCCGGGCATGCCGGACGTGTACTTCGCTCTGGGCAATGGAGTGACTGGCTGGATCGAGCTCAAGGTAGTGCCCGACGAGCGTCGCGCTCCGATCGCTCAAGGCACCGGGCACGGGCAGCTGCGTCCGTTGCAGGTGCTCTGGGCTCAGCAAGCGTCTGCGCAGAATATTTTCACAAATCTGTTGCTTTACCACCAAAACCGAGCGATACTTGTTGCAGGTCGAGACGTAAAGCCGCTCTTGGGCGAACCTCTCGACTCGGTTCTAGACCGAGCGTTGTGGGTGGGCAGCCCCACTCCACGCAACCGCTGGACCAACCTACTGGAGCAACTGGATAAACATGGAAAATCTACCCTTATTTGCATGGCAACAACGCGCACTGACGGAAGCGTCGGGTCGTGAATCTTATGGCCTGTTCAGCGACCCCGGCACCGGGAAGACCTATTGCGCGCTGAAGATCGCAGCTAAGTGGACCGACAGTGCTGTAGTGATCTGCCCGTTGTCAGTCAAGTCGCAGTGGGTCAAAGAAGGATACCGAGTCGGGTTGTACATCAAAGTGTACCACTACGAGCAGTTGCGCAATGCGACGTACTTCCACGAGATCGCTCACTACCTGAAGACCGAAAACTGCACGCTGATCCTTGACGAAAGTCATCGCATCAAGAACCCCAGCACCGTTACAACCAAAGCCGTGCTCAAGCTCGCTCCGATCGCCGTGCGGCGGCTGGCTCTGACCGGCACCCCGACAGCCAACTCGCCAGCGGACCTCTGGACGCAGTTCAAGTTCCTGCAGCCCAACCGTCGGCTGGAGCCTTACAAGGACTTCCAAGTCGAGTACTTGCATGCATTGCCGCCCGATCACCCGCTGGTGAAGCGCATCCCGGGCAATCCGTTCATCCCGCGCAAGGACAGCTACGGCAAGCTCATGACGAAGAACATCGCGAAGCTCAAGCAGCGAGTTCTCGAGTACGGCTGCACCGTGCAGCTCAAAGACGTGGTGGAGCTGCCTGAGCGCACTTTCCTGCGGCGTGTATGCGTGGGTACCAAAGCGCTCATGAAGTCGTACAGAGAGCTCGAGAATAACTACGTAGCGCAGTTTCAAAACGAAGAGATCACAGCGCAGAATGCGGCGGTGCTGGTTGGCCGACTCACTCGGATGTCGAGCGGGTTGGGCCATGCAGACATGAAGAGTCAATACGAGAACACCAAGCTCTGGGAACTGTACCACGACATCGGTGCATATGTGGCGGCTGGCAAATGCATCGTCTGGAGTGTGTGGGTGCAGGAGCGCAACGACGCCATGGACGTGCTCAGTGAAGCTGGCCACCGAGTGACGCTCGATCCGCAGGAGTTTATCGAAGGCGACTACGACATCCTGATCGGTTCGCCCAAGATGTTCGGCACCGGGTTGAACTTGCAGTGCGCCAAGTATCAGTTGTGGTTGTCGCGGTCGTGGTCCTTGCTGGAGCGCGAACAGGCGCTGGCGCGGAACTACCGAGCTGGCCAAACCGAAAAGACAATCGTCGTGGATTACGTCACCGCTGACACCATCGACGAGCGTGTGCTCACTGCCCTGAAAAACAAAACCGACCTGCTCAACGAAATCATGTCCACAGGAGTGCTTTGAAATGTCAAGAGTGTTTGTCACGAGCAACCGGATGCGGAAAGACCACGCAACTGGCACGCTCAAACCGATCGTCGACCTGCGACCCGCCGAGAAATGGGGATCACTCAATTCGGTGTTCGACCACGAGATGGAACCCACCGAAGTCGACGACGTGCGCCAAGCAGCGCACCGGCTGAAAGACTTCGACCCCGACGAAGATTACGTGCTGCCCAACGGATCCCCCATCGCTACGCTGGCAACGGGTATGATCCTCGGTGACAAGGGGATGGACTCGATCCAGACACTGGTTTGGGATAAGATCCATATGAAGTACGTACTAGGAGTGGTTGAACTGTGAGCACGCACGCGAAACTATCACCTTCGGGCAGCGCACGGTGGCTGGCATGCCCCGGCAGTGTGTGGCTCACTGAGCAAGCTCCGCGTCAGGCATCTTCGGCAGCGGCTGACGAGGGCACCGACGCGCATCAGTGGGCTGCGAGGATCCTGCTCCATGTGGCAGAACGGGAGAATCCTTACCGTGACGTCGATATGTACGTCAACCGGGTGCGTGCATCGGCAGACCGTAAGGACGCCAAGTTGTGGATCGAGCAGCGCGTGTACGTCAACGACGATATCCACGGCACCCCGGACGCGGTTGTCTCGTACAAGAGCACGCTCGAAGTGTTCGACCTGAAGTACGGATACAACAAAGTTGAAGCTCGGGGCAATACGCAGCTGATGATCTACGCAGCGGGGGCGATCAAGACGTATGGACTCAACCCGCGCAAGGTCGTGTTGCATATCGTGCAACCCCGCGCAGGTGGGATCCGGTCGGCCGAGATGCCGCGCAAGACATTCGATGCAATTGTGAACTCGATCATTGAGGCAGCTGCCGCGTTGTTGAAGAACCCCGACGCACCGCGCAAGGCGGGTGAGCACTGCCAGTACTGCCCAGCAGCGACTATTTGCCCCGAGCGCAAGGCCGAAGCCCACCACGCGGCGCAGATGGCTTTCCGTCGGGTTGAAGACCTGGACGAGGACACCGTGTTGTGGGCCATCGAGAACCGCAAGCGCATTGTGGATTGGTTCGATCAGCTCATCGACGCCGCCATCGCTAAGCCACCACGAGGCTATGTGGCTGTCCAAAGTCAGGGCAGACGCGTGTGGCGCACAGATGTCGAAGTCCCACTCGTGTTGAAGGCGATGACGCTCGCCGAGGCAGAAAAGGCGGGTTACCCTTTGGACGAACTCACGGTCAAAAAGCCGGGTCCGCTGACGCTGGTGCGCAAGGACGTCGACACCAGTTCGTTCCCCGACTTATGATCTCGAAAACATCCGTGCCGTATGGCTGTAAAGTACGGGTGCCTTTATCCCAGCCGTGTTTGTGTAATGGAGTAATTTCTTATGAGTAACATCTCACCCGTTGGTCGCATTTCCTTCCCTCACCTGTTCAAGCCGCAGCAAAACGATCGCGGCGAGAATGTATGGTCGGTGGTGGTGATCTTCGACAAAAAGGCGCAGGACTCCGACGAGTTCAAAGCCATGGAAGCCGCAGTGCAGAATGCTGCGTCCGAGCGGTTCGGCGCGAAGGTCCCGGCAGGGGTCAAGCGCAAGTCGCTCGAACCCAAGAGCGGGTATCCGATCACGCTGTGCGAAACCAAGCCCGACTGGTTCGGCTGGGCTCCGGAAGGCGCAGTGATGATCACGTTCAGCAGCAAGTATCAACCCGTCGTGATCGATCGCTCCAAGCAAGAGATCCTCGACACGGCTGAAGTGTACGCTGGGCAGTACGGTCGGGTACAGTGGACGACGTATGCTTACGACGCCTCCGGCAACCAAGGTGTGTCGTTCGGGCTGCGTGCCTACCAGAAGGTCAAGGAAGGCGAGGCGCTCTCGGGCGGCAAGCCGGACATCGGCGCATTCGGCGACCTGAAAGAAGAAGACGACTTCTAAGACAGGCGCAGCGGGGGCGTTGGGGCAACTCAGCGCCCCTCTTTTTTTGATAAACTGAAACTCAGAAAATGACAGTCATCCAATTCGAGCGTCAAACCAAGCAGCTGCACCTCCCGGGTGATATGCTGGAAGAAAAGCGGTGGCTGGTGTGGCGCGACGAGGATGGGAGGAAGGTTCCATACTACCCCACCACGCATCGACGTCGGTCGGGCACCATGGAAACCGCACAGGACTACGCCGCGATGGGGTCGCACCCCGAGGCCATGGACGCGCTCAAGCATCACACGCCGCACTACACCGGGTTGGGCTACGCCATCACGCATGGCAACCTGCTGCTCGACCTGGACGACGTGCTCGGCGCAGACGGCAAGTTCATCGACGATTGGGCTGAGAAGTTCACTTACAAGGCGATTGCCTCCGGGGCATTCGTCGAGGTGTCTCATTCCGGCACCGGCATACACATAATCGGTCGGGGGCACGCTCGGAAGGCGGGTTCCAAAGGCGTCAACATCGAGGTCTACCCCGACAAGCGGTTCGTCGCAATCACTGGGCAGTTGCTGGGCAACACGACCTGCCCAGACAGCGTCACCGACGTAACCGAGTTCGCCGAAGAGGCATTGGTTGAATACCAGCGGCGGTGCGAAGAGAGTGGTGTCAACTCGCTGGCCTCGGCACTGGCCTCCGAAGAAGAGCTCAACTATCTGAAAGGGCAGGTTGAAGGCGACACCCTCACGCAAGTCCGGACGTTGCTGCAGGTGTTCAGCCCGGACGAGCGCGACCAGTGGTTCAAGGTGGGGCTGGCGCTGGGACGTGCATTCCCGGGCGATAAAGGCGTATACGAGGAGTATGCCAAGTGGTCAAGGGCTTCCCCCAACTACAACTCCCGGAGCGACGAGCGGACCATGCACGACCTGTTTCACCGACAGGCGCAGCTACCGACCAAGAGCAAGTACACGCTCGACACCATGATCATGCAGGCTGCTCAGGTCGGCGTGCAGCTGAAACTGTTCGTGAACAACTTCGACGATCTGCCTCCTACAGAGGAGGAGAAGAAGATCAAGCGCATGTTCGGCTGGGAAAACAACGCGCACTCTGCAGCGGACCTGTTCGCCAACCCGCCGCCCCCGATGGAGTTTATCGTCGAGGACATCCTGCCCAAGCACCGCACGACCTTTGCCGCACCGGGCGGCACCGGCAAGACGCAGATGACACTCTGGATGGCGCTGCACGTGGCGAGCGGTCGGAAGATGTTCGACCGGTACGAAGTCAAGCGTCCGGGGCGAGTGCTGGTGATGAACGCGGAGGACCCCAAGAGGCAGCTGCAGCGTCGGTTGATTATGCTGGCCAATTGCATGGACTGGGACAGCGACGAACATAAGCACGATGCATTCAACAACGTGGCGTTTGTGGACTTCGAAACCGACACCATCGCGTTGTCCTCGCAGGTGCAGCGCACCAACCACTACGACATCACTGCGACGGTGCAGGAGATCATCAAAGCGTACCGAGGAGTGGGGATCTCGTGGGTGATCTTCGACCCGATGACGCTGTTCGGCTTCGACGAAGCTGGCGGCAACGATAGTGCGTCAGCCATGATGAAGGCGTCGGGCATACTGGCCGACCAACTCAACTGCGCCGTGACGTACGTCACGCACACGACCAAGGCTGGCGCAAGGAGTGGGGAAGCCGACATGCACACCACGCGTGGCGCAGCAGCATTCGGCGACCTAACCCGAGCGCACTGGAACCTCGTGAACTTCAGACCCTACGATCAGGGCACCAAGACGCGATACCTGCAGCTCTCGTTCGACAAAGCGTCCTACGCAGCGCCGCAGCCACCCGTGCATATCATGGCGGTGGAAAACAACACATTCGTCACTTACAACCCCGAAGAGGACGACGGCGGGGAGTTCGACGACGCGCTCTGGGAAGCGGTCAAGCGCGCAATAGATACACTACGCAAGAGCGGCGAAGCGTGCTCCGTGGATACACTCTCCACTTACGGGTACGACATCGCCGGTCAACACGTGGGAAGAACTCGAGCCAAGCCCAAAATCAGGGAGTGGCTGGAGGCAGGGCGACTCGAAACTGTGAGCGAAGGAAAACGCAAGCAGCAGGTGCGAGTCAACAAGCAATGGGAAGACGCTAACTTTTAACTGGAGCAACAGCGATGAGCGATAAATACATATGGACCGCGTCTGGCACAGACATCACCGTGCGGTGGCGCATGCATCATGGGTGGGTCCCGCCGAGCGAACTCCCGCACTACCAAGAAAAGTGGAAACGGTTCCAGGAACTGCCGCTGCGCAAGCTGGATCACGAGGCGCTGGTGGAGTATGAAGAGATTATGGCTCGGCAGGGCGTGAAAAGCTGGGGTGGTGTATGAATCGGGACGACATCATCCGCATGGCGAGGGAGGCGCGGATGCCGTACTTTTACGGAACTTGGGAAATTGCCAACCTTGACGGTCTTGAACGGTTTGCCGCATTAGTGGCCGCGCATGAGAGGGAGAAACCAGTTCAAGTGTCACCGCTGGAGTTTGTGACTGCGGTGCTTGAGAAAGAGCACTTGGTTGGCAAACCACTTATGTGGGCGCAGTGGCCCAACGAGGAGAATAGCAATGACTAGATTTCATAATGGTTTCATCGAAGGCGGCACTGCACGCGAGAAACTCAAAGATATCAACGCTTGGATCACTCGACTGAAAGAAACTCGATACACCCCACATCCATTCGACGTCGTAGGAGCGAACTTCAATGAGTCAAACCTGTCAAGCGTGCCAAAAGCGTCCCGCCAAAGAGCTCGCTCGCCGGACTGACGGAAAGCGCCAGTGGCGCTGCCAAATCTGTATCGATCGACAAAACCCGACTGGTTTCATTCATGGTAAGGAGAAACAGGAAAATGCAAAATGATCCTGAGAAAGAGTTTCAACGCATCAACGCCCTGGTTGATCGTGTGTTCAAACCCAAAGACCCCGAAGACGAAGCATTCGAGGAACTGGACAAGGCCCTGATGTGGCGCAAGCGTCAGATATCGGCTGCCAATGGCCCAGAGAGCGCATTCCAAGAATGGTCTGGGCGTTCCCACACACCTCAACAAGCCGACGTCGAGCGCAGCGCATTCTTCGCTGGCTGGCGAGCGGCGAAGGAGCGGCAATGAACTACGAAGAACTACGCAATCTGTACGCAGCCGTCGTCATGCATGCGCTGATCGGTCGGGGTAACCTCGGGAATGGCGCGGAAGCAACCGCCGAACTCTCGTTCGAGATCGCAGAATACATGATAAAAGTAGCCCGACGGAACTCCGACGGAACATACAGTGAGTAAAACCAAGGCTCCCGGGGTGATCCGTCGATGTTCCGTCGGTGTCCGTCGGGTGTTTCGAATCAAACGTAGGGGGTGGGAGAGGAGCGTAAGCGAACTCCTCTCCCCCCGAGTTCCGTCGGTCTTCTCTTCTCTAAGGGGGTCAAAAACGACGGAACTCGGAAGTCATTGTTTTTTAAAGGAAAAACGACCTTCTGCTTTTGAGTTCCGTCGGTGGGGGTCGACGGAACATAATTGAGCTCGGAGGAGCTATGGGAAGGCCGAAAAAAGAACCACCGAAAGCATTTCATTTCCTGGAACTTCAGGCATACTTCCATGCTATTCAAGACTTGGAGGAACGCATGGCGAACAAACACACCGCAGTTATGGTGCGCGGAAAACAGTATCGATCGATTGCAGCAGCGTTCATGGCGCTCGGACTGCCGATGGCCCGACATCAATTGTTCCGTAAGAAGCTCAAAGAGGAAAAGACTGCAGAGTTCGAAGGCATTGTGTTTACAGTGGTCGAATGAACTTTCCGGCGTGTTGCCTTATACCATGAGTTGGCCGCATAATTCGCCTGAGTTGTTAATTATGAAACAGGCATAAAAATGCAAGACACCGCTGCAGTCGACCCACCGAAGCGTCGCGGTGGGCGTCAGAAGGGGCAGGTGGCGCTGAAACGGCAAGCTCGTGAGCGGTTGCTGGGCAAGCTCGAGATGATGTCCGTGACGCCGCTGGAGGTGATGTACCTGACGATGAAGGACTTCTGGGACAAGGACGAAAAGATTGCCGCGTGTGCAATTGCGCGTGATTTGGCTCCGTATATTCATCCGAAGTTGACTGCGATTCAACAACAGATCGTCACGACTGAAACTGACAAGGTCGCTGACCAGCGCGTGTTCGACAAGCTGCTCGACGCGCTCGAAATAGGCGTGACAATGCGCAATGATTTGGCGAATGGGCGCACGTCTGGGAAGGTGCTCGCGCAACAAACCACGTTCATTGAGGAAGACTGCGAGGAATGAACTCTGTAGCCGTCGATCCAGCGATCATTGCGGCGGCACGCGAGAACTTCCCACTGCTCGACGCACCGAGCCAAGCCGCGCTCGAGCGGCGAATGTCTTGGCTCAAGACTGCTAAGCCGCATCAACTCCCGCCGAAAGAGGTCTGGTGGAGCATCTGGTTGCTCCTAGCAGGGCGTGGCGCTGGCAAGACGCGCAGTGCAGCGGAATGGATCTGGTGGGCAGCGTGGCGTGCGCCGCAGACGCGGTGGCTTGTCAGTGCCCCGACCTCAGCCGACGTGCGCGACGTGTGCTTTGAAGGCGATTCAGGCCTGATGAACGTTATCCCTGCTGAGATCGTGCAGGATTATAAAAGCTCGCTGCACGAGATCACACTCATCAACGGGTCGATCATCAAGGGTATACCCGCGTCCGAGCCTGGAAGATTCCGAGGTCCGCAGTTTCACGGCGGGTGGCTGGACGAGCTCGCTGCGTGGGACTACCTCGACGATGCGTGGGACATGATTCAGTTCGGCATGCGGCTCGGCAAGCACCCATTACTGCTTTGCACTTCTACGCCGCGTCCTAAGCCCAAGATCATGGAGCTGGTTGAGCGTGACGGGCAGGACGTGGCGTACACCATTGCGTCCACGTACGACAACAAGGACAATCTGGCTCCTAAGTTCATGGAGCAGATCCTGCAGTACGAAGGCACCAAGCTGGGTCGCCAAGAGATCTATGCCGAGATCATCGACCCAGAAGAGTCGGGCGTCATCAAGCGCACGTGGTTCAAGCTCTGGGACGCCGACACACCGCTGCCGAAGTTCGAGTACGTGGTGCAGTCATACGACTGCGCAACTTCGGACAAGACCAAGAATGATCCGACTGCGTGCGTGGTGCTGGGAGTGTTCCGACCCAACGAGGATGCGCCGATGTGCGCCATGCTCATTGACTGTTGGGAGAAGCACATGCAGTATCCCGACCTGCGCCCCCACGTGACCGAAGAGGCCACGGTGATCTACGGCGACGTGAATGAGTTCGGCGTTGGGAAGAAAGTCGACCTGATCCTCATTGAAGACAAGTCTGCAGGCATCTCTCTCATTCAGGACTTGCAGCGCACCGGGCTGAATGTGCGTGCGTACAATCCGGGCGGTGCTGACAAGATGCAGCGACTTAACATCGTCTCGCCTATAATTCAGCGCGGATTGGTTTACATCCCTGAGTCGATGCACCGTCCTGGGTTCGCTCGCGACTGGGCCGACCCGCTCATCGGGCAGATCTGCGCGTTCCCCGAAGTGCGCCACGACGATTTGGTCGACGCAATGACGCAAGCTCTGAGGGTGCTGCGCGACATGGGCTTCTTGGTCGTGGACACCCCGCAGTACGACGATGACGACTACGCTGACGAAACCAAACCGCGTCGCGTCAATCCCTACGCAACCTAGCATGCAGATCTTCACACTTCAACAATGCGCAGACATCGTCACTGCGTTCGACGCGTACGAAGGCAAGAACGTCGAAAGCGAGCTGAAGAACGATCCGTACTACCGCAACAGCTTTGGGGTGTACCAGCTGCCTGAGTCGCTCAAGCACGCGGAGCACGTGACGCGCATCGTCAAGCAAGTTCACCCCAACATCAAGTTCGACAGCGTGTACACGCGGTCGTACCACAATGGGAGCTATCTGCTTGTGCACACGGATCGCCCCGACTTGGACCTCACACTGAGTGTGTGCCTCGAGAACAAACGTGGCTTCCTGTGGGATCTGAAGATCAGCAACGTGCCGTGGGTGGGTGAGTGGAAGAACGGCATCGACCACACGCCGTGGACGGGCAGCTACAGCACGACGCACTTGGGAATTGGTCAGGGCGGGTTGTGCGAAGGAAGGAAATATCCGCATTGGCGCGATACTTTGGTTTGCGCGCCTGACGAGCGGGTCGTGTATGCGTTCTATCACTGGTCGTTTACCGAGCCTGTCGAGCAGACCGAGCCATTCACCCGCGAGCAACTCGCGATGGATGTGCTGGCGCGGTTGCTCGTTGACACGTCCTTCGCAGTGGCTGACAAACTACTCGACCGATTGAAAAATGGCTGATCCTAGCAAACTCAAAGGCATACTCGGACTCTTCAGCAAGAGCGCACCAGCTGAAGAAGCGGTGAACCTGTCGCGCCGTGGCGTGCTCGGGTTGCCTCGTCAGTCGGGTGTGATGCTGCCAGCTCAGGCCGAGACGCACCTGCCAGCTGTGGTGGCGCCAGCCGAGTCGCCTCCCGTCATCGGCGCGATCGAGCAAGTGATTGCTGAGAAGATGGCTAAGCCCACGACACGTCGTGAGTTCATGGGCGAAGGCGTCAAGGCGGCGGCATCAGCCGCATTGCGTCGCGCTGCGCCGGGTGCACTCAAACAAGTCGCCAAACAACTCACCAAACCTGCAATTGACGAGGCAGCAGCTGCTGAAAAGATCACTGACTATGTCAGTTCGATTTATGGCAATGAGCGGAACGCAGCAGAGGCTTACAAAATCCTTTCCAACTGGGAACGCAGGATGGCAAGGGATGAATTGTGGAATGACGCCGACATGCTCATGGAGTCACTTGATCCTGAATATGCAACTGACGTCTGGGCAGAGTTGAAATACATCGACTCAAAACGTGGCGCTCAGGCTGCGCGTGCGATTGGTCTAGATCCCCAGACTATCGCCACAGAGACTGGTTTGCCCACCAGCCTTGTGAAAAAACTAGTTGGCAGTGGCGATGATCTTCTTGGGGAGTTGTCCGAGGCAGCTGACATGGAGCGCAGCCTGAAACAAATCATTGAAGATGGTCGTGGGAGAGAAGCTGCTCGGTCTTCGGCTTATCTTGACATTCTTAACGACGAACCGTTTTTGAACGAGAGTTTGCAGAAAGCAATGCAAGATCTTGGGCCAAATGCTAGTGAAGCTGAATTGATTGATAGATCTCAACAAGCTCTGCGCGATCGATTCTCTGCTATGGAGCGCGGACACAAAGACTACAATTTCGAAACAAACCGTACAGATTATAAGCCGCCAGAAAACGAAAGTGAAATAAGAAAATCATTGCGCAAGCGAATAATTAATGACGATTTGCTTGATAGTGTGTGGCAACAGGCTGGTGAAGAGTACGATACTGCTGACATCATAAACGATGCACTCAATGCAATCAGGAATCAAAAGCCTGTCGAGGCTGCGCCATCGCCAGCAGCGACGTCTGGTCAGTTCCCTTGGCGCGACGATGTGCTGAAGTGGTTTGAGTCGCACGAAGGCACTCCGCACGGGTCCAACAAGAGTTACGTCGCGAACAGAGCGCTCAACTACGGCGACGACGCAAGTTCATGGGTTAAAGACTTCAAAAAGTACTACGATGAATTCAGCGCCAGCAATCCTAATGTTCCTGTAGCCGAGCAGATCAGCACCATACAAAGCCAAACAGGATTGCCGGCAGAGTTCGTGGAAGCTATTTTCAATCGGATGCCGTGATGAAAGAGCAAACCAACCCATTCTTCGACCTTGCCAACATCATCGACGTTGGTCAGTACAAAGAAAAGCCTGTGCGGACGCTGCAACCCGGCGACACAGACATCATCCAGCCGATCAAACGCAATCCGCTGTACGGCATCCCGGCAGATCTGCTTCAGGCGGCGCACAACCTGACGATCCGCAATCCAGATCAAATGACAGGTGCCGAGGTTCTGAGCCAACTGGCTGGCATCCCTTCGATCGCCAAGACGCTAGACCGACTCAGCGGCGGGTTCCAGCTGCACTCCGGCTCTTGGCAAACCGCCCAGATGCTGCCCGAAACGCGCGACGCGCTGCTCGCTCTGGCCCCCATTGTCGCCAAGCCAGCTGTTCAAGGCGCAAAAGCGGTTGGGCGTGGCGCATTGGCGGCAGCTAAGAGCGACGCCGCGTACGACTTGGCTAACCGCGTGGCCAAACTCACAGGCGCAGCTCCAATGCAAATGGCCCCGTCTGACCTTGCGCGCACTATTGCTAACACGCCGGTTTCTAAATTGGGTCGCGCGGGAATCACTTCCAAGTCAGGTGAAGCTCTCACTGAAACTTTCACACCAGAAGAGCTAGAACTGATTCAAAATTCAATCGTTATGTCGCGTCGCAAAACGCTGGATGATCTATACGGCGCAGACAAGCGGCTCAAATCTGTGCATGAAACCAACCGCACTGGTGCGGCGTCTGGTCCTTTGAAGAGCAAACAAGCTCGCGCAGAAAGTGAACCAGAGATGTTTGGTGGTACTGGTCAAGCGTATGGTTACCTTACACTTGATCCTCTGGCCACAATGAGTGGTGAGCTCAGCCCTCGGTTCCCTGCTAAGGGGGCATCTCACATCGCGCCGACCAGTCAGATTCCGGAATACGGAAGGTTCGGTCTGGTGATGCACCCTGAGCTGCGTGGCCGCACGACTTTCACCATCGACGATTCTCTCGACCGTACGTTAGGGTCTAAAGCCTACGCAAAAGAAATCCTGAACTCTATGCCGTATGAAAATTCAGTTGAGCCGGGGAGTGTGCTGCATGGCTTGGCGACTGATTACGACGCTATGTTGCGCGACATCGTGGGAAGGCTTCAAGCGCAAGGCGTGCCTCAATGGCAAATGCAAGACAAGCTCGCAGAAGAGCTTGCCAGAATGAATAAGCCTGTAACATTCGCTGAGCTGCTCAGGTCTGAAGGTTTGCCGCCCATTGGTGATGGCAACGGATACGTCCGGATCCCTCGGCAAATACCCCGGATGCTTGATAACCCAACCGAGCCCTCGCTGTTGTCTTCTGAAATTTACCAGCTCGGCGGCGACGACACCACTCATTTCCGCAATAAACTTTTGCAGCGCGACCCAATGGGTTACGTCGAAGCGCAGGTGCACGGCGATGTCACACCTGAGCATATACAGCGCATTTACGACTTCGGGTATGAGCCGAGTTTGAAAGCTGAGAAACAAGCCAAGAAGCTAGGGATTGAATACGTTCCGCGCCCAGAAGCTGCTTACGATATAATCAAACGCGAAAACCCTCAGACGATGGGTGAGTTTTACCGACTGGCTGAAGAGCTGGGGGTGCTGCCTAGTTATCTCAAAGGTCGCGAATCCGACTCGCCCATGCTGCCGTTCGGCGGCAACTACGCCAAAGGTGGCCGAGTCTCAACCAACCCGTTCGATCACTTGGTTTAACCAGAAGACATCATGCCTGAAATGCCAATCGACCCGATGCAGGAACAAGACCCCACCGCCCAGCCGGAAGACGAAGAGGGCCTGGTGCTGGACTTGGACGATGAGTTCGCGGAGGTTGAAGAGCAGCCCGACGGGTCAGCGATCGTCCGCATGGACGAATTCAAAGGTCCCAAAGAAGATCAGGACTTCTACGCCAATCTGGCTGATGAGATTGATGATTGGGACCTGGACAAGATCGCGCTGAAGTACATCGACCTGATTGAAAAAGACCAGGAGGCTAGGAAAGAGCGCGACAAGCAGTACGAAGAGGGGCTGCGGCGCACCGGGTTGGGCCACGATGCACCGGGTGGGGCGACCTTCACGGGTGCTTCCAAGGTGGTTCACCCTGTGATGGCTGAGGCGTGTATCGATTTTGAATCCCGAGCGATCAAAGAGTTGTTCCCGCCCGACGGTCCGGTGCGCACCAACATTGTTGGCGACGTGGATCAGGAGTCCGAAGCTCGCGCCGACCGCAAGCGTGATTACATGAACTGGCAGCTCACCGAGCAGATCGAGGAATTCCGGGACGAGCAGGAGCAGATGCTCACTCAACTTCCATTGGGTGGATCACAGTTCATGAAGCTCTGGTACGACGAGAAGAAGCGTCGCCCGTGCGCTGAGTTCGTGCCGATCGACAACATCATGTTGCCGTTCTCGGCTGCCAACTTCTACACCGCGCAACGCGTGACGGAAGTGCAAGATATCACGCAAGAAGAGTTCGACGACCGGATCAGTCGCGGTCTGTACAAAGACGTGGTTGTCACCAAGGCCACGCAAGAACCAACGATGACCGCTGCGGAAAAGGCCAACGACAAGATCGAAGGCAAGCAGTGGCAGGACAACGAAGACGGCGTGCGCCGGGTGTACCACGTCTACACGAACTTGGCGCTCGAAGACGACAGCTACAGCAAAGGCGAGCTGGCCCCATACATCCTGATGATCGACGACTTGAACACTGAGGTGTTGGGTCTGTATCGCAATTGGGAGGAAGGTGATGAGTCAATGGCTAAGCTGGATTGGCTTGTCGAGTTTAAGTTTATTCCTTGGCGCGGTGCTTACGCTATTGGGCTTCCTCACCTTATTGGTGGTCTCACTGCTGCTCTTACTGGTTCTTTACGCGCTCTTTTAGACACTGCTCACATCAACAACGCCGCCACGATGCTCAAGCTCAAAGGAGCGAAGATCTCGGGGCAGAGTCAGAATGTTGAAGTCACGCAGGTGACCGAGATCGAAGGCGCTCCCGGCGTGGACGACATCCGCAAACTCGCCATGCCGATGCCGTTCAACCCGCCTAGCCCGGTGCTGCTGGAGCTGCTCGGTTTCCTTACCACTGCGGCCAAAGGCGTGGTCACCACGTCGGAAGAAAAAATCGCTGACGTAACGAACAATGCGCCAGTGGGCACCACGCAAGCTCTGATCGAGCAGGGCGCTGCAGTGTTCTCCGCGATCCACGCTCGGTTGCACAACAGCCAGCGCAAGCTGCTCATGGTGCTCCAGCGGATCAACCGCTGGTACCTCGACGACCAGCGCAAAGGCGACATCGTTGCTGAGCTCGACATAAAGCGTGAAGACTTCAACCGCAACACCGACGTGGTGCCGGTTTCTGACCCGCACATTTTTTCTGAAACTCAGCGCATGGCGCAGAGCCAAGCGGTGCTGGCGCTCGCCGACAAGTTCCCAGATCTGTTCGATCGGCGTGCGGTGGTGCAGCGGATGCTCAAGCAGATGAAGATCCCTAACATAACTGAGCTGATGCCGGCAGTCGCGGAACCAATGGAGATCAATGCGGCTGAGGAGAATGCCGCAATGTGCATCGGGCGAGCTGCGTTCGCTTACCCGCACCAGAACCAACTCGCGCACCTGCAAGCGCATTTAGACTTCGCGCTCAACCCGATGCTCGGTGGCAGTCCGTTCATTGCGCCCACATTCCTGCCGATGTTCCTGGAGCATTTCAAACAGCACATCATGTTGTGGTACCTCGGGCACATGAATGGGTACGTGGAGCAGTCTCTTGGCAAACCGGTGAAAGACTACGACATCGCCGGGATCACCGGCGAGATCGACAAGTTGTATGCCCTGGCTTCGCAGCACACCAAGGAAGACTCTAAAATTGCATTCGAGCAGGTTATGCCTGCAATGCAGCAGATCATGCAGTTGCTGCAGAAGCTCAAGCCTACGCCTCCGATGGACGCTGGCGATCAGGTCATCCTGCAAACTTCGATGGCTGAGACTGAACGGCGCAAGGTCAAAGACATGGGCGACCTAACGCTGCAGAAAGAAAAACTCAAAGCTGATATGCTGGCCAAAAACCGGCAGCAGCAGATCGACATCGCGCTCAATGCGTCTGATCGACTCACTGAGGAGCGAATCAAATCCGCAGAACTGACGCACGACGCGGCGGTTTTGCAACACGAGCAGCAGCAAACCGCTCTGGCCGCGCAACAAAGCGCACAACAAGCCTTAGGAGGGCTAAATGGCATCCAATGATTCTCAGCAAACCGGCGAGTTCGTTCGCCAGCACAAGCGCATGGCTATGGGCGTGAAGCTCGATGGCTCGTCGATGAAGGGCGGGTCGGCTCCCGCAAAACCCGCAGCAAAGTCTGGCGGTCTGTCTCAGGCCAAAAAGAAGTAAATGCGATACGTCGGCGACTACATCGGTGCGGTGGAAGCTGAAAAGCGTAAGATCTCAGAATCTTTGGTCAATGGCAATGCCATGACCTTCGATGCCTACCAACGGCTAGTTGGCCAGCACCAAGGGCTTGTGAAAGCTCTGGACATTTTGAATGACCTTTTAAGGGAAGAAGACGATGACAATTGAACTGGGTGCTTCGAACGAAGCAGCGTTGCGGGAAGCATTTCCTGCAGTCGATCCCGGTGCAATGCCTGTCGGTGGACGTATTCTCGTGCAATGGCGACAGACACGGAAGACGGTAACCAACTCCGGCATTATGCTTGTGGAAGAGACCAAAGAAACCGAAAAGTGGAACAACCAAGTAGCGAAAGTCATCGCGCTCGGACCACTCGCTTTCAAACAACGCGACACTCTCGCTCCGTGGCCCGAGGGCAACTGGATCCAGGTGGGTGATTACGTGCGTATGCCTAAGTGGGGCGGTGATCGCTGGGAAGTGATCTATGGCGACCCGCAGCTGGGTGAAACCGCACTATTCAGCGTGTTCAACGATCACGAAGTCATCGCTAAGGTGACGGGTGATCCTTTGAAAGTGAAGGCATTCCTATGAACTCTACGGAAAAACTAGACCTACAAGTCTCGGAAAGCAACGATGGGTCCGCAATGGTGTCCGTGGTTGAGCCGGGATTTCCCAATGTCGACGTGGATTCAAATCGTCAAGAATCCTCGGCGAGCTCTGACAACTTCGACAACGGAGCAGATAACATTCCGGATATTGACCCGGAACGTGAAGCAATCCGGATCGCTCGTCGGGAAGAGCGACAACTCAAGAAACAGATTCACAAAGCCAAGGCGAGTGAGTCCAACCACCTGATCAATGCGCTCAAGCGTCAAAATGAGCAGATGGCTGACCGACTCGCTGTGCTCGAAAAACGCACCGCTGGCTCGGATCTCGCCCGAATCGACAAGGCGATCGAAGATGGCCACTTGAAACTTCAGTACGCAAAACTGAAGATCAAAGAAGCCACCGAGATGGCCAATGGCGCTGCGCTGGCTGATGCTCAGGAGCATTGGTATGAGTCAAGGCGGCAGGTCGAAGCTCTCGAGGCGCTGAAAAAGAAGGTGGTCGCCGAGCCTCAACAGAAGAACGTTCCGCAAGCACCAGACCCCATGCTCAAGCGGCATGCGGGGGATTGGATGGCGCGGAATGATTGGTTCGACCCCGAAGGCGGCGACACCGACAGTCAGGTCGCCACAAAGATCGACGAAAGTCTGGTCAAAGAGGGTTGGGACCCAAAAAGCAGTGAATATTGGGAAGAACTCGATAATAGGTTGTCGAAATACCTTCCACACCGTTATAATACCGAACAAGATGACAGATCTTCAAATAGGAGGCCCCGATCTGTGGTAACTAGTTCTGGTCGAGAGAGTCGAGCGACCACCAAGTCGAACGAATTCTATCTTTCACCAGATCGCGTGAAAGCGATCAAAGATGCTGGTCGGTGGGACAATCTCGCCGAGCGCAACAAGATGATTCGCCGCTACGCTGAATACGACCGCATGAACCGGAGCTAACCATGCAAGATACTCGACTCAAGAAGAACCTTCTCGCTGGTGGACGTGAATCCCGCGCATCGCAGGATAGTCAACGTGCACCCGCCAGTGATGATTTGGCAAGTCAGCAGGAACGTCGTAGAATGTTCCGCAACGAGTGGATCCAAGAATCACTCCCGACCCCTCCGGACATTCCCGGATTTCATTTGTGCTGGTTATCCACCACCAACGGCTACGACCCAATCCATAAACGCATGCGCATGGGCTACCAGCCCGTCTTGGTTGAAGAGGTTCCCGGTTTCGAGAACTTCAAAGTGAAATCAGGCGAGCATACTGGCTTTATTGCGTGCAACGAGATGCTGCTGTACAAACTCCCACAGGATATATATCAGCAAATCATGGAAGAGTTCCATCATTTTGCGCCGCAGGACGAAGCGGATAAGATCCGTGTCCAAGTAGAGAATCTACAAGGCGCTCGCGATAGTAATGGTCGACGGCTCGGTTCGGTAGAGGGTGAAGGCATCAATGAACTCGACAACGTCAAGCCCGTTCCGGTCTTCACCTGACGGATTTTAATACTCAAGGAGTTTATTATGTCTGCGACTAATGCTCCGTTCGGTATGCGCCCAGCGTTTCATCCAACAGGTTTGGATCGCGCGGCAGCGCTCACCGACGGCATCGCTTCTGCGTACAGCACAGCAATCCTCAAAGGACAGCCTGTTAAGTACGACACCAACGGCAACATCGTTGTCGCTGCGGCTGGTGACGCTTTTGTAGGTGCTTTTGCAGGCGTTGAATGGACTGACACCACGGGTCGCCGTCGTGTTTCCAACAACTGGCCAGCTAGCACTGCTTATGTCACTGGTTCTTGCATCGCTTATTTCTACAACGATCCAAACATCGTTTATGAAATCCAAGCTGATGGCTCGTTGGCTCAGACCTCGATCGGGGACGAAGCCAATCTGAGCAACACGACTGCGGGTTCGACGACGACTGGCCTTTCGGCTTGCACGCTTTCGACCACTCTGGCGGGTGCTAACGCACAGGCTCAGATGCGCATTGTCGATTTGGCCCCCTATGTTGACAATGCATGGGGAGACACCTACACCGTTGTACGCTGCACGATCGCGAAGTTCCAGTTCGCACAGATCTATACAGCCGCCAACACTGCAGCCTACCCGGTTGCAATCTAAAGGAGGCTAAGTCATGGCAGCCCCAATGCGCAGTACGGACTTTAGAAGTATTGTTGAGCCAATCCTCAATGAATGCTTTGATGGAGTCTATGACCAACGTACCGACGAATGGTCGCGGGTTTTCCGCGAGCAACAAGGTATCCCCCGCAACTACCACGAAGAGCCTGTCCTTTACGGATTCGGCGCTGCGCCACAACTGCCCGACGGAACTCCGGTTTCGTACCAGCAAGGTGGCGTGCTCTTCCTCCAGCGTTACGTGTACAACGTCTATGGTTTGGCATTCGCGCTGACCAAAGTGCTGGTTGAAGACGGCGACCACATCCGTATCGGTCAAGTTTACGCTCGTCACTTGGCTCAGTCCCTGATTGAGACAAAAGAGACACTGAGCGCAAACGTCCTGAACCGTGCGTTCAACTCGTCGTATGTTGGTGGTGATGGCGTTTCGCTGATCAACACCTCGCATCCGATCGTGAGTGGCACGTTCTCGAACCAGCTCGCTACCGCCGCTAACCTCAGCCAGACGTCTCTCGAGCAGATGCTCATCCAGATCCGTCAGGCTGTTGACAACAACGGGAAGAAAATCCGTTTGGTCCCACGTCAACTGGTCGTCGCACCAGGTAACGTGTTCCAAGCCGAAGTTCTCCTGAAGAGCGTGTTGCGTGCTGGCACGGCTAACAACGACATCAACCCAGTCAAGTCCATTGGACTGCTGGACGAAGGTGCCGCTGTTCTGTCGCGTTTGACCAACGCCAACTCTTGGTGGGTTCAGACTGATGCTCCAGAGGGCATGAAGCTCCTGATGCGTCGTGCGCTTGAAAAGACCATGGAAGGTGACTTCGAAACCGACTCCATGCGTTACAAAGCAACCGAGCGTTATCAAGTGGGCTGGACTGATCCACGTGCAATGTACGGCACGCCGGGAGTCTAAGTCGGTGGGGGGCTAATCGCCCCCCGTTTTTGTTTTTGGTTGGTCAAACTTTTCAAGGAGCAGACCATGCCACAGTTTTCAGATGACCTGTTTTTAGGTCCCGCAATCACTTACATGGGTACGGGTATTCGTCCGTACTCTACAACCGTCGCCGGCACTATTTCGACGACAACCTTGACTGTGACCCAGCTCTTGCAAGGCGCACCGTTGCAAGTCGGTATGTATCTGGATGGCACGAGTGTCACGAACGGCACTTACATCACTGCATTTGGCACTGGTACCGGCGGCACGGGCACTTACACTCTGAGCGCCTCGTCGACGGTTTCTAGCACCGCGACTTTGGTCGCGCATGGGAATATCAATTTCGATAACCCTTCGCCAATGGACCTTGGCGTTGGTCCTCTGGGTCGTACGTACGTTTGGGATGTAATTCCTCAGGCGTTGGTCGCGAACAACATTGCAGCGTCGCAGACCCCCGCTGCGGCTGGCGCGTTGACGCTGACAGCTGGCACTTCGGTGAAATCAGTCACGACTTCTGCGGGTGTCGCGGCATTGGCGTTGGATGTCCCGCGTGCAGTTAGCGTCACGACCTCTACTGCGGCTGCGACTACGCTTGCTGGCGTTGCGATCACGGGAACTGGTGGACAGATCTCGTTTACGTCGCAAGCTGGTCTGGTTTCTGGTCAGCGTTTGACGATTTCTGGCACTCTGGGTGGAACAGGCACGATCACGGGTTACACGAACCCGACCACCTACATTTTGACATCTGTCACGTCTACCACAGCCACCCTGACCACGACTGCGGGTGCGGCAGTGGTAACCACAGCGGGTACTCCGACTGGTCTTACATACACGCTGGGTGTTGCTCCGGTGACTGTAACGGTTTCTGGATTTGACTACTACGGTCAAGCGATGAGCGAAGCGATCACTTCGAGCGCGGCAGTTAGCACAGCGGTCACTGGTTTGAAAGCGTTTTACCTTGTGACTTCGGTCTCGGTTAGTGCGGCGACTGGTACAGCGGTGACGGTTGGAACTGCAGATGTGTTCGGTTGCCCAGTGCGATTCTTCGACAAGTCCTATGTGCTTCGGTACGGCTGGAACAACGCGACGACCGATGACACGTCGGGCACGTTGACTGTCGCCGATACTGCAACCGCTACGACTACCACTGGCGATGTTCGCGGCACTTTCGCCCCGAGCTCAGCAGCTGATGGAATCAAACGTGCAGTTGTGACGCTGGCGCTGCCAGCAATCGCAGTTGGTCCAAATGCAACCCGAGTTGGCGCTCTCGGCGTCACGCAAGCCTAAAGGAGGCTAACATGGGTCAGTTCAAGCCAATGGTAAAGATGGAAACAACCGAGCCATCGGTTATTCTCCATCTTAAGAAAGGCGGCTCGGCCACTCGGCCAGTCCGCAAAATGGACGGCGGCACGATGGGCGCTGCGGGTCCTGTTACCCCTGTAGCCAACCCCGCTGCGGCACGCGCCATGGCAGCCCGTAGGGTGGCTCGTACGCCAGCCCCTATGACCAACCCTACTGCACCGGGTCGTATGCCAATGCCGGCAGCTCCTATGGGGCGTCCTATGATGAAAGAGGGCGGCTCCATGGATAAGGCGCAGGACAAAGCCATGATCAAAAAGGCTTTCAAACAGCACGACACTCAAGAGCACAAGGGCGGCAAGGGCACCAAGCTCAAGCTCGCCACCGGTGGCGTGACTAAGGGCAATGGTGGTGGCTACGCTACGGGTGGCGTGGTCAACGGTCAAGGTGGTTACAAAAACGGCGGCAAGGTTGCAGCTAATGGAATCATCAAAAATGAATCCGGCGCTGCAACCGCTACCAAAATGCGCACTGCCCGACCTGACAACGCACCTGCCAAAACTGGCGACGTGAAACTCGGCAACGGCGGTGGCTACCGCAAGGGCGGTGCCGCAAAAAAGTTTGCTGAGGGCGGTCGCGTCCAAGACGACGGCGGTCCGGAGCAGATGAAGCAAGGGCGCAAACCGATGTCTGCGCCTGTGGCAATCACGGCTCTTTCCGGCACTTACAAGAAGGGCGGCAAGGTTGCGCCAAACAACGCAAAATTGCAGGCTTTCAACAATGCTGAGTTTGCACCCACGATGAAGGCTGCGAAGAAAGACAGTAACGAAAAGTACGGTCCGGCTCGCAACTTCATGATGCCAAAAAAGGCTGGCGGCGCGTGTTAAGAACAGGGGCTTCGGCCCCTGTCTTCATTGGAGATTAGAATGGCTGATTCAGTAACAAGTCAAACGCTTCTTGATGGCGAACGACTTGCAATCATGAAGTTTACAAACATCAGTGATGGCACTGGTGAAACTGCGGTAACAAAAGTCAACGTATCAACTTTGACAGCAAGCAATTCTGGCAAGGCTTGCACCGGAGTGACGGTTACTAAAATTACGTCTGTGTGTCACGGCATGGAAGTCCGAATGTATTGGGACGCTTCGACGGACGTTCCATTTTTTCTGTCCACGATAAACACCAACTACGAAAACGATTTTTCAAGTTTTGGCGGTATTACAAATAACGCTGGAACCGGTAAAAACGGTAATATAGTATTTAGCACGGCGGACGCCAGTAGCGGTGACACATACACCGTTGTTCTTGAAATGGTTAAATCCTACGCATAATCATGCCAAGCAAATCACCAGCCCAGCACCGCCTGATGGAGGCGGTTGCGCACAATCCAGGATTCGCCAAGAAGGTTGGCATCGCTCAATCAGTCGGAAAAGATTTCGCTGCGGCTGACGAGGGGAAGAAGTTTGCTGTTGGTGGCTTGTACGCCAACATAAAAGCCAAACAAGCTCGAATCAGGGAAGGTTCTGGCGAGAAGATGCGCAAGCCGGGTTCTCCCGGTGCCCCAACCGCCAAAGCGTTCCGAGAGTCTGCTAAGACTGCGAAGATGAAAGAAGGCGGTCCAGTGCTTTCGGTTGGTCGCGGCGAAAAACTACCCGTAGAAAAGGGTGCAGGGCTGACTGCAAAAGGCAGAGCGAAGTATAATAACGCCACCGGAAGCCACCTCCAAGCTCCTCAGCCACAGGGTGGCCCGAGGAAAAGGTCATTTTGTGCTAGAATGAGCGGTGCACCGGGACCTATGAAAGATGAGAAAGGTCGTCCTACTCGCAAAGCTGCGTCATTAGCTCGGTGGAAATGCTAAATGTCGACATCTGGTACGTATGGCCAAACGATCATAAATGTACAGACATTCATCGATCATGGCGCTCGTCGATGCGGGAAGCTCGCTGAAGAGCTGACTTCTGAGCAGCAGGTCTCGGCTAAGCAAAGCCTTGGGTTTCTGCTTTCGAACCTGATCAATCGTGGGATTCAGTACTGGGCGATCACCAAGTTGGTGCTTGGTTGCAACGCTAATCAGTACATTTATTCGCTGCCGGTTCAGGCAAATGACGCGCTGAATGTGCTCTACCGCACAATGGCGCGACCGGTTGGGGCGTATTCCTCCTCGGCTGGCGGGGTGGTGGCTAATTTGTATGACGGCGACACCACCACTTACTGCCAGCAGACGAGTGCGAATGGCAATTTCACAGTCAATTTCGGCACTTCTAACCCGATTTACGCTGGTTCGATCGGGTTTCTGCCTTATATTGCGGGTGGTGGTTCAGCTAACTGGAACATCTCGCTGCAATATTCGATTGACGGTTCGACTTGGTTGACTCTGAACAACCTAGGCGCAGTCACTGTCACTGACAATCAGTGGGTCTGGACCGACATCGACCCTGGCCAGAGTGTGATTTATTACAGAATTGTTGCTTCCGGAGGTACAACGCTCGCTCTGCGTGAGTGGTACATCGGAAATAACAGTCGTGAAATCCAGATGGCACGGCTGAATCGTGACGATTACACGAATTTGCCCAACAAGAATTTCACCGCGAACCAGCCCTATCAGTTCTGGTTCGACCGGACCATACCGTACCCCACTCTTTATCTTTGGCCGGTGCCTTCTGACGCATTCGTGCAGATGGTGGTGTGGTATTCGAGCCAAATCCAAGACGTTGGAGCTTTGACTGACGAGCTTGCCATACCACAAAGGTGGTATTTGGCGGTGCAATCCATGCTTGCGCACCAGATGAGTATGGAATTGCCCGGTGTCGCAGTGGAACGGATCCAATACCTCGAAGCTCAAGCAGAAAAGTACTTGTATCAAGCGGAACAGGAAGAGCGCGATCGCTCTCCGATCTTTTTCACTCCCGGAATCGGTGTATACACAGCATAATGCCAGTTTTCCTCGACACTCGTGGGCTGAACAACCTTGCAATCGGTGTTTGTGATCGTTGCAAGATGAAACGCACGTTTGTTTCTTTGGGTCCCGACACCAACTTCCCAGGTTTGAGAGTGTGTGATCAAGGGTGCCGGGATAATTTGGACCCATACCGACTACCCGCAAGGCAAACCGAGCGGATAAATTTACGTTTTGCTCGTCCAGACGTTAGCGTCGCTGCGAATGACGATTACCTGATCACAACGGGCAGCAACGAGTTCTACATCTCGACACAGCAGAACACGCAGACCCCGGAAACGAACGGGAACAACGACACCATTGCACCGAGTCCGATCTAATGTCAGCACAAGTCACGATCACTCAGTTACCAGCCGCAGGGACAATCACAGGGACAGAAGCTGTCCCGATCGTTCAGAATGGCGTCACAGTCCAGACAACTACCAGTGCGATCGCTGCATCTCCGGCTCAGACGCAGACTTTCCTGACGGTAAACCAGGAGCCCACGCTCGCGAATAGTCGGTATTTGGGTGCGACGAACGGGTTAACGTTAACGTCAAGCAGCCCACAAGGAGTGCTCAATGTCACGACCACGGGTGCGCTTCTTTCTCTGAACACTTCAGCGGTCGGCCTACAGGCGAAAACGGATTCGACCACATTAGTGGGGCGCACGATCACTTCTGGTACTGCAGGCGTCTCTGTAAGCAATGGCGACGGAATATCTGGCAACCCAACCGTGTCACTGACGGGTCAGGTGCTTGGTCTGGCCAACGCGAGTGGAAACGGTCTGTTAACGCTCAATAGCGGTAACTTCTCGATTGCAACAATCACCGGAACGGCTAATTCAATTGCTGTAACAAACGGCAATGGATTGAGCGGCAATCCAACGATTGCGATTGCATCTGATCCGATTCTGCCCGGTAATGCAGGGGCTGCGCTGCCTTCTGGAACAACTGCACAGCGCGGCGTAGCATCTAATGGCACCATTAGGTACAACACCGATACAGCGCTGTTGGAAGCCTATCTAAACGGCGCTTGGGCGTCTTTGGCCTCTGGGTCAGGGGTGACGTCCGTTTCCACTGGAACGGGACTTACAGGTGGCCCTATAACGTCAACAGGAACCATTTCGTTAGCCAATACAGCGGTAACCGCTGGTAGTTATACATCTGCAAATATAACGGTTAATGCGCAGGGTCAAATTACTGCTGCAAGTAGCGGCGCGGCTGGTGGGGTGACATCGTTAAGCGGCGGATCAACTGGATTGACCCCTGCAACCGCAACCACCGGTGCTATAACACTTGCTGGCACTTTGAACGCAGCAAGTGGTGGAACTGGCGCTAATACACTTACTGGATACTTAGTTGGAAACGGAACAAGTCCATTCACGGCTGTTTCTACCATTCCCAATGCCGGTTTAACCAACAGTTCTATTTCAATAAATGGATCGTCTGTTTCATTAGGCGGTTCAATCACTGTTACTGCTACGGCTGGTTCGGCTTTAACAATTGGCACTGGCTTGAGTGGGACGTCTTATAACGGCTCTACTCCAGTAACAATTGCAATTTCAAACACAAGCGTGAGCGCGGCTTCTTATGGTTCAGCGACTCAGGTTGGAACTTTTACAGTAAATGCACAAGGGCAACTAACTGCAGCCAGCAACACCACAGTAACTCCGGCGGTTGGTTCGATTACGGGGCTGGGAACCGGTGTAGCGACAGCGCTGGCGGTCAATACAGGCAGCGCCGGAGCGGTTGTAGTTAACGGTGGTGTTTTAGGCACTCCGAGCAGCGGGACGGTCACCAATTTGACCGGAACCGCTTCAATCAACATCAACGGCACAGTGGGCGCTACGACGCCGACAACCGGTGCGTTTACGACGGTTTCGGCATCTGGCGTCATTACCTCGACGGTTGCAACGGGAACTGCGCCATTTACCGTTGCAAGCACCACCGCAGTGGCCAACCTGTCGATTGGTGGAAACGCTGCAACGGCAACCACTGCAACAACTGCCACGACCGCAACAAACGCCACCAACGTGGCTTTGACGGCCGGGTCTGGGGCAACCAATTACATTACGTTTGGTTCCGCAGCAACTGGCAACACGGCAATCAACACAAGTTCAAGTCTAACTTTCAATGCCACAACTGGCGCAATTACCGGTGGAATCTCCGGAGGTACTTTCTGATGGCGGCTACTAATTACACCCCAATCTCGCTTTATTACAGCACAACGGCTTCTGCTGTTCCTTTGGCGGCTAATTTAGTCAGCGGTGAGTTGGCAATCAACATCAACACCGCTGACGGCAAACTGTATTACAAAGACAGTGCTGGCGTTGTTCAGTTACTGGCCCAGAAGGGCGGTGGGATTGGAACGTCATCGAACACGCAGATCCTGTACAACAGCAGTGGAAGCGTTGCTGGATCGGCCAATCTGACGTTCAACGGAACAACCCTAACGGCTAACACAATCAGCGCAACCAATGCGATTGGAGTGGCATCCGGTGGTACAGGAGCGGCCACGTTTACGGCAAACAACGTACTGCTTGGAAACGGAACGTCAGCGTTTCAAGTAGTGGCTCCTAGCACGGCAGGAAACGTACTAACGTCTAACGGTACTACTTGGCAAAGTACAGCACCTGCGGCGTCTGGTGTATCTCAGGCGAAAGCCACAATGATTTCTCTAGTTTTTGGCGCAATTTAAGGACCCGTCATGGCAAACCCAAATCTTCTTGCCGCAACGACGGCATCCGGCACCACCACTTATTACACACCTACTGGAACGACAGCGGTTGTGCTTGTACCTAACGCGGCATCATCTGGGCAGGTCTTCAAGATTAACCAGATTGTTGCTACCAACGTCAATGGCTCATCTGCTGTAAACGCCACGGTAAGCATCTATACCAACGGCGCCGTAGCACAGGGTTCTGCGCCGTCAAGTGGAACGGCGTATCCAATTGCTTCGACCATCTCGGTCCCGGCAAACGCCGCACTGATTGTGGTGGACAAGACCACGCAGTTGTACCTTCAAGAAGGCACATCTATCACAGTGACTTCCGGCACAGCAAGCGGCATCACATATAGCATCTCCTACGAAGTCATCAGTTAAGGACTAGCGCCATGTCAATGCGCTACAAGGGTGCTATAAACAAGCCGGGGTTCAACCCGCTTGGTACTTCAGGCGTTCAATATTCAGGGCTATGGACACGTTCCCAGCAGTTGCAGGCTGTTGGCGCTGGCACTTGGACTGGCTTAAAGTTTTGGTATGTTTGGGGGGACAACGGCAATGGTCAACTTGGTTTAGGAAACTTGACGAGTTATTCATCCCCAAAACAGGTTGGGTCTTCGACTTGGGCAAATATAAGCGGCGCCTATTTGAGTTTTTTTGGGGTAAAAACAAATGGCACATTATGGTCTTGGGGTTACAACGGAAGTGGGCAACTCGGGCTTGGTGATACGGTATCGCGTTCATCTCCAGTTCAAGTTGGGGCGTTGACAAATTGGAAAAACGTAGCAAGAGGTTCGTATATAAATTCGTCATATTTAATTGCCATTAAAACAGACGGCACCCTTTGGTCTTGCGGAGATAATGCCGTCGGATCACTTGGGCTTGGAAACAAAACAAACTATTCGTCTCCAAAACAAGTTGGTTCACTAACCAATTGGTCTTCTTCAAGCATCTCTAACTATCAGGTAGCCGCGATAAAAACTGACGGCACTCTTTGGTCATGGGGTGCTAACCAATATGGCGGACTTGGGCTAGGGAATATAACTTATTATTCATCTCCAAAGCAAGTTGGAGCATTAACAAATTGGGCGTTAGTATGTTGTTCTCAATTAAGCACATTTGCCATAAAAACGGACGGCACTTTATGGACATGGGGGTATAATGGTCGCGGGGAACTTGGGCTTGGCAATACAACAAATTACTCATCTCCTAAGCAAGTTGGTGCGTTAACAAATTGGAGTTCTGGAAGCGCAGGTGCCGCGTCTAATGGGGTTATTAAAACAGATGGAACTCTTTGGACTTGGGGCTTGGGTGTATTTGGCGATTTGGGTTTGGGCGATACGGCAAATCGTTCATCACCCACTCAAGTTGGCGCACTAACCAATTGGTCATCAATAAGTTATATTTCAATTGGCGCTGTTGCAATTAAAACTGATGGCACGTTATGGTCTTGGGGGTACAATCCCAACGGTCAACTTGGGCTTGGCAATACAACAAATTACTCATCTCCTAAGCAAGTTGGGTCTTTAACAACTTGGTTGAGTGTTTCGGCAAGTTATAGCAGTGTAGTTGGTATTACATCATAAATTATGAACAAAACACTTCACTTCCTCTCTGGTATCCCACGGTCTGGCTCGACCGTGCTTGCGGCTATCCTCAACCAGAACCCGATGACCCATGTCTCTACAACATCTGGGTTGGTTCATGCGTTAGATGGATTGGCAAACACTTGGCACTCTGCTGGATTGCTTAACGAGAATGACCCAGAACGAAAGAAGTTGGCGCAGACGATGCGCGGGGCGATTGATGCGTTCTACGAAGACACCGACAAGCCGGTAATCATTGATAAGTCTCGTGGCTGGCCTATTGGTCAAATCATGGGCGCAATGTCTCAAGTCTTAGAGCGTCAGCCCAAGATTATTGCCACGGTACGTTCTGTGCCTGATTGCGCGGCATCATTTATCCGGGTAGCCAAGCCGAAAGACTTGGAAGAGTTTATGGCTACGGGGCAGTTGATGGACCACCTCCGGGCGGCGTACATTAGCCTTCAGGATGGTTACCAATACGCGCCAGAGAACTTCCTGTTCGTGGAGTATGAAGACCTTATCCGTGACCCACAAAGCCAACTGGAGCGCATTCATGCGTTTCTAGAACTGCCTCCGTTTGAGTACGACCTGAAGAACATCGACGGGTCAAGCGTCAAGGAAGATGACGAGAACATTCACGGCTATGCCGGGATGCATGACGTAAAGCCGGTGTTGGCTAAACAGCACTATGAAGACCCGCGTGACCTGCTCAAGCATCACTACTCGGCGTTCTGCCAGCCTGAGTTCTGGTTAGAGAAGCCCCGGACCCTACCAGAGTTGCACGACCTAGACCTTCAATTGGCGGCATCCACAATGGGTGACTTTGCTGAAGGATGGAGACTTTCGCAGAAACTTGAGGCAGAAGAACCGCATAACCACCGCGCCGCGTACAACCGGGGCTGGTACTACCTGCGCCAAGGGCAGATTCAGAAGGGCTACCAGTTGATGGACCGGGGCCGTTTGGTGGGTGTATTTGGAAACAAGCGCCCGGACGCGCCAACGAACCAGTGGGACGGCAAGACCCGTGGCGTTGTGATGTTGTACCTTGAGGGTGGCTTGGGTGACCAGATACATCAAATTCGCTATGCAAAGCACATTGCTGACCGTGGTTGCAGGGTTGTTGTATCTTGTTCTGGTCCCCTTGCAAGTCTATTTGTGGGCGTCGAAGGTGTTTCGGCGGTAGTCCAGCACGAAGCCACGTTTGGCATTTACCACGACTTCTACGTTGCCGGGATGTCGGCTGTTGTCCCGCTCGGGTTTGAACTAAAGGACATATCCGGTGCGCCGTACCTTGAGAAGCCGATAACCATCAAGGGTCGCAAGAAGCGGATTGGATTGCGGTGGCAGGGCCAATCGCGGTTTGAGCACGAGCACCACAAGAAGTTTCCGTACGACTTACTGTTTAACGCGGTCAAGGATGTAGACGCTGAGTTCATCAGTCTTCAGCGTGACGAGGGTTCGGACGCTTGTCCAAGTTGGGTAAAGCAAGTGCCGCTAAACTCTTGGGAAGACACGCGACAGGCGGCGGCAAGTTGTGACTTAGTGATTTCGTCCTGCACTAGCGTGAGTCATCTGGCGGCGGCGATGGGCGTGGAGACTTGGGTTATTACGCCGGTCATGCCTTATTTCTTGTATGCTATTGAGGGCGAGCGCACCCCGTATTACGACTCTATGCGGTTGATTCGGCAAGAGGTGTATGGTGACTGGACGCACCCGTTTAAATCCGTTGCAGAGCGTCTAGAGCGTCCGAAACTTAGGAGCGTGGCATGAGTGAACGCTGGCCCGGAGGGATAGTTTCTGCGACCGCTCCAACGGTTAGCACCTCTGCCGCGTCCGGTATTTGGACAATGGACCAAGCCAACTATTACATTGCCAACAATCAATGGCCTTTTCCAACCAATCCATATTTGTACGGTTGGGGATACAATGCGATTGGGGCGCTGGGCCTTAACAATACAACAACATATATACTATCTCCAACTCAAGTTGGTTCATTAACTACATGGTCACTTTTTGACACAGCACCAACTGCGGCGGCACAAAATACGATTGCAATTAAAACAGATGGTACGTTATGGACTTGGGGGAATGGCGCAAGTGGTGGATTGGGGCTTGGAAATATAACGTCTTATTCTTCACCAAAACAAGTTGGCGTTTTGACAAATTGGTCTAAACCAACGGCTGGGAATAAATGTGCGTTTGCAATTAAAACAGATGGCACTTTATGGAGTTGGGGTAAAAACGATACTGGACAACTGGGTTTAGGAAATACAACTTACACTTCATCGCCCAATCAAGTTGGGGCATTGACAACATGGTTAACGGTAGCGTGTGGTGGAAATCATGTTCTTGCAACAAAAACCGATGGAACTTTATGGGTTTGGGGGCAAGGGTTTTATGGTGAATTAGGATTAGGGGCGTCTGGTGCCGGTTCAAATAAATCATCGCCCACTCAACTCGGGGCTTTAACGACTTGGCTTAATGTTGCTTGTGGTTATACATCATCATATGCTGTAAAAACAGATGGAACATTGTGGGCATGGGGAAGAAACAACGCTGGACAACTTGGCCTTGGTAACACAACAAATTATTCGTCTCCAAAACAAATAGGAGCGTTAACTACTTGGTCAAATCCATCTTCTGGTCAAGCATTTGCTTTTGTAACTCAAACAAATGGAACTTTATGGTCATGGGGCGGAAATTCTTTTGGTCAACTTGGACTTGGAAATACAACATACTATTCTTCGCCCAAACAAGTTGGTTCTTTGACAACTTGGTCAAGTGTATCTTGCGGGGCGTTTTCAACGGCGGCATTAAAAACTGACGGCACTCTTTGGGCTTGGGGGACTGGAGGTACAGGGGCACTTGGATTGGGAAATAGAACCAATTACTCTTCTCCAAAACAAGTTGGCTCGTTAACTTCTTGGTTAAAAATTTCTGCTCGTTATTCTGTTTTTGGAATTGCAAGAACTTAATTTCTTATAGGAGTCTTAAATGACACATTTCGTTCGCGTAGTTAATGATGAAGTCAAAGATGTGTGGGACACCCCACCATCAGAAGGTGTTGGCAACAACGGATGGCGTAATGCTATCGAGGTGCGGCCAGCAATTACTCCTCACCGTCAAGGATACACCGCGCACCGTTTTGACTTGAATGTAGACCCAGTGCAGATTATCTGGGATACCTACGACATCTCTGTTGACGACCGCAAGAACGGGATGAAGGCTAATGTTGGCTTTCAATTCCAGCAAGTTGTGATGGAGCAGACTCGGTTGCAGATGTCGCCCAACCCCAACGAACAGTACGACGCGGCTGCGGTTGAAACGGCGCGGCAAGCAATCTTCACGAAGCAAGCGGCAATTGACGCGGCAACCACTCACGACGAATTGGATGCGCTTCTGTGAAGATTCTGATCTGTGGACTTCCCGGTTCTGGCAAGACAACGCTCGCGCAAGCACTCATTAAGAGGTTGCGCGGGTACACGGTTGACTGGTTCAACGCTGATGCTGTTCGTGCGAAGTACAACGACTGGGACTTCAGCAAGGCTGGGCGGGAGCGTCAGGGCATCCGAATGATGCTGTTGGCGCAGAAGTCAACGGCTGAGTTTGTGATTGCTGACTTTGTTGCTCCGTATCCAGACGTTCGGGAGAACTTCAAGCCGGACGTTTTAATTTTTATGGATACGATTCAGAACAGCCGTCACCGGGATACGGACAGGGTGTTCATTGCACCGACAAATCCAAGTTTCCGAGTGACGGAGATGGACGCGGAGAAGTGGGCGCATATCATAGTTGACCGGATTCTTGAGCCAGAGTTTGCGGACGTTTGATATGGCTGACGTTCACGAACTGGCTTCTGAGACTGACAAGCGCTTGAGCGTCCATGAGGCTATTTGCGCCCAGCGGTATGAAAACATTCAAGGACGGTTTGATGACGGTTCCAAGCGCATGGCAAGGATCGAGCACATCCTGTATGTGGTGATTGCGGCTGTTTTGTTTGGTCCGGGTGTTGCGGCTGAATTCTTCAAAAAGGTATTCGGGCTATGACTGAGAAATTAGAAGCCAAATCTCAACTCATTGAAAAAACGGCTTTTGCCGTGCTTCCAATTCTCTTCACCTGTGTCGTCTACTTGATGTCTTCGCTGGATAAACTCAGCCATGACGTAACGGTGCTCAACGCCAAGATCAGTCTTGTGGTTACCAGTGACAACAAACAAGCCGCCAACTCTGGTGCTGAACTGGCGCGTGAAAAACTCAGGCAGGATCTGGAAAAGCAGATCAATGAGAACCGGGAACTGATCCACATAAATCGTGAGCGGATCGTGATTCTTGAAGAACGGATGAAAAAGTAATGGCCGACTTCGATCCAGCATTTGAAAAAATGATCCACGACGAGGGTGGGTTCCAGTTGACCAACATACCGGGCGACCGGGGAGGACAAACTTATGCAGGAATCGCCAGAAACGCAAACCCCGACTGGACGGGTTGGCAGTATATTGACCAGAAAGATTTTGGATCGGCTACGCCCCTTGTCCGAGGCTTTTACAAAGACAATTTCTGGAATCCGATCCGGGGTGACGACCTTAAAGAGCAAGTTATTGCGGAAACAATCTTCAACTTCGGAGTGAATGCGGGAGTTGGACTTGCGATCAAATTAGCTCAAGTCGTCGCAGGAGCAACTCCAGATGGCGCTATCGGCCCTAAGACTATTGAACGTCTTAATATCTGCACGCCGAAGAACTTCATGGCCTCATACGCGCTTGCCAAAATTCAGCGATACGCCAACATCTGCAACAAAGACCGAGGACAGTCCAAGTTCCTCCTCGGCTGGATCAACCGTACCCTGCAAGGACTCAAGTAATGGACCTGATAGGGATCGGGGGGATAATTGAAGGTGTCGGCAAAATCGCTGGTGACCTTATCACGACGGATAAAGAGCGGCTCCAGATGGCGTTGGAGGACCGCAAACTTGACCTTGAGGAAAAACGCATCGATCAGACGACCGATCTGGCTCAAGTCGAAGTCAATAAGATTGAAGCAGGTTCTGCTAGTGTATTTGTCAGCGGGTGGCGTCCTGCTGTCGGTTGGGTTGGGGTTCTGGGTCTGGCTTACCAATTCTTGGGCTACCCGCTGATGCAATGGCTTTGGGCTTTTGGTCAAGGAGCGGATATAATTCCAAAAGGACTCCAACCACCTCCCGACCTGCAGACTGACCAGCTCATGGTGCTGCTTTCGGGGTTGCTTGGGTTCGGTGGTATGCGCAGCTTCGAGAAACACAAAGGGGTGGCGGCAAAATGACGACTGCAGTCACGATGACCTACGATTCGCTGGTCGAGAATATCCAGTCGTATCTCGAACGGAACGACACGCAAACTCTAGAGAAGATCCCGCTGTTCATCATGCTCGCGGAGCAGGTGATCGCTGCTCAGATCAAGTTCCTTGGTAACCTGACTGTGAACAACAGCACCATGGTCGCCAATACGAGCATTATCGACAAACCCGCTCGGTGGCATAAGACGGTTAGTTTCAACATCACTGTTGCAGGAGTGCGACAACCTGTTCTATTGCGTCAGTACGAGTATTTGCGTCAGTATTGGCCCGATGCAACACAGACCGGCGTACCTGTTTATTTTGCCGACTACGACTACACACACTGGTTGGTTGCTCCGACACCCGCCAGTGCTTACAGTTTCGAGGTGTTGTACTACGAGCGCGTGCAGCCGCTGGACTCCACAAATCAGTCCAACTGGTTCACAGTCTATGCCCCGCAAGCACTCCTTTACGGCTCGTTGCTTCAAGCGATGCCGTTCCTTAAAAACGACGAGCGTACACCTATGTGGCAAGCGCAATATGACGCAATAATGGCCACATTGACCACAGAAAATAAACTCCGTATTGCGGATCGTCAAGCCATAGCGGTGGATTCATGAGCTACAATAGTCCGTTCACGGGAAACGTCGTACAGCCGACTGATGTTTCATATGCGTCTTACGCATTAACATCCACCACTGGCACGATCCAACTCGAATGGCCCATAAATGGGTCGGCGAGCAATTACGTCGCTGCTCGGGTGATGCAGGTCAGCACGACGAGCACGGCTTACGAGCTTTGGATGCCCCCGGCGAATCAGGCGTCTGTAGGGCAGGATGCGCTGATCTATAACACTGGCGGCGTTGCGCTAACAGTCAAGTCCTACGGCGGTGCTAGCACGATCGTCTCGATCCCATCTACAGGCGGTACGGCACAATACATATTCATCACATCGAATTCTAACACTTCTGGCACTTGGGGTGTGATCGCTTTCGGTGCGACCACCACCAACTCGAATGCGGCGACACTCGCCGGGTACGGTCTGACGGCGATTGGTGCTACACTGAACCAGTCACAGCCGGTAACGACATTCTCGTCGAATTACACAGCATTGGCTTCGGATCGTGCCGCTACTTATGTTTGGACAAGTGGTTCGGGTACTTTGACGCTTACCTCAGCGACTACGCTTGGAGACAATTGGTTCTTTTTGGTTCGCAACAACGGGACTGGGACTTTAGCTGTAACGCCAAGCGGCGGGGATTTGATAAATGGCTCCTCATCACTTTCGATGCAGCCATCTGATTCGTGTTTGATTTCTTGTTCAGGGACAGCGTTTTATTCGGTTGGTCTTGGTAAGAGCACGCAGTTCAATTTCACACAGTTGACCAAGGCAGTAACTGCGGCGGGTTCTCCGTACACATTGACTTCAGCAGAAGCCGCCAACGTCATCCAAAAATACACAGGTACTTTGTCTGGTAACGTGGTGGTGAACCTTCCACAGACAATTCAGGTCTACTACATCACGAATCAGACGACTGGGGCGTACACAATTACGTTCCAGACTGGAATTTCTGGCGGTGCTACAGCGGTAATTCCGTCAGGTCAGCAGGTCATTCTCCTGTGCGATTCTGTGAATCTCTACAACGCCTCAACGATTGCCGCTGGGGCTACGACAGTTGCGTTGTCTAATGGAACGGTTTCATCACCGTCTTTGAACTTTTCGTCAGAGAGCACGACGGGTATTTACAGGCCAGCTTCCGGGGAGTTTGGCATTACAGTCCTTGGGTCACAGGTTCTAAATGTAAACGCGGCAGGAATCATTGTTACTGGCACTGCGCAGATTGGTTCCGGAACCACTGGGGGGCTGGCTGGCGGGACATTCACATGACTGCTAAGGTTTTTCAGGCAGACACTAAAGCAGGTCTTCAGAGAGACGGTACTGTTTTCGACATGAACTTTTACACTGCTGGGAAGTGGGTAAGGTTCCAGCGTGGCCGACCAAGAAAAGTTGGCGGCTACGCAGTGATGTCGGATCAACTTAGTGGCCCTTCTAGAGGGGTCTGGGTTAATCCGAATAACGGGTTCAACCAGATTTTCAGTGGTTACAACAACGGTCTGCAGGCGCTGTCGGTTGACAACAATGGCGCTGGCGCTGGGGTCACCAACTACACCCTGAGCAATTTTACAGCCAGCGACCTCAATCTGTGGCAGTTTGACGGGTTCTATGATGTGGGCGGATCTGGGGTTGGATCGATCCTTGCTCATCCTGGGCAGAACCTTGCGCAGATTGATGCAATTACCAGCACCCCGGTGCTGATTGGCGACATCAACGGGACGAGTTTGTCCCAGATTGGGACTTTTTCTGTTGCAAATGCGTACTTGAATAGCACAACCAACGTGACGGTTTCTACGTCCAACACTTTGATCGGTGCCGGGCAGACTGTAACTGGGACAGGTATTCCAGCCAGCACGACAGTATCAGCGTCCGTTCTTGCTAATGGCACGTTAGCTGCGGTTGCGGTTACTGGAATTGCTGGGCAATGTTCTTGCACGAGCACGTCGGGTTTGTTCATCGGTCAGTCAGTAACTGTCAGTGGGACGAGCACGGGAACAGCCACTGGTATCACTTCAGGGACGACTTACTATATCATCGCTACCAACTACGCGACGACATTCACTCTGTCGGCTACTTCTGGTGGCGGTGCAATTGTAACGACAGCCGGAACAACAACGGGTCTGGTGTTTACTATCGGTAACTACCAGAAGGTTACATTGTCAAACGCAGCAACAACCAGCGGTAGCTCGACTTTGACATTCAACAACAATGTCTCTGTTTCTGGTGGTGTTGTTACACTGCATCCCTATGTTTTTGTTTATGGGAATAACGGGCTGATCAAAAACTGCGCAGCAGGTAATGCTCAGGATTGGGTCTCAGCAGACGCTAATGAAGTCAACGTAGCCACTGGAAAGATTGTCCAAGGGTTGCCAGTGCGGGGTGGTTCAAATGCGCCCTCCGGGTTGTTTTGGAGTCTGGACAGTTTGGTCCGAGTGTCGTACATTGGGGGCACGGGAACTCCTGTTCAATACTGGCGGTACGACATAATCACGAGTCAGTCTTCAATTCTTTCAAGCCAGTCCGCGATCGAGTATGACGGGGTCTACTATTGGTGCGGTGTTGACCGATTTCTATTGTACAATGGTACAGTCAAAGAGATCCCAAACAATTTTAACCAGAATTATTTTTTTGATAACTTGAATTACGCTCAACGCCAAAAGGTGTGGGTTACCAAAGTGCCTAGGTACGGTGAGATCTGGTGGTTTTATCCTCGCGGCGATGCAACTGAATGTACAGACGCTGTTATCTACAATGTGCGTGAGAACATCTGGTACGACGCTGGCGAGGCTTTGGGCGCAAGAAGGTCCGCTGGGTATTTCTCACAAGTGTTTGCGCATCCCGTGGCGGCTGGATGGGAAACAACGGCAATTACGGTTGTGTTTACGCAGTCTATGTCAACGACAAGCGCCAGTAAGTACATAAATCTATCGACATTCAACACTCAGGTCAGGGTCACTCAAGTTGTATCTGGAACTAATATTGTTTCGGGGACAACAGTCAGTGCGGTTACATCAAGTGCTATCCAGACTTTGGGTTCGATTACGGCTGGTTCCGGGTACACCAATGGAACCTACAACAACGTACCGTTGACTGGAGGAAGCGGGGCTAACGCTACAGCGACGGTTGTGGTTAGCGGTGGTGCGGTGACTTCTGTGACAATTACCTTGCGAGGGGCAGGTTACGTTGTTGGAAACTCACTGAGTGCTTCAAACACAAACCTTGGCGGCACTGGGGCTGGGTTTGCTATTCCAGTTACTGCGATTTACGCTCAAACTATTACATTGTCAGTGGCGGCTTCGGGCACTGGAACGCAAGATCTGACATTCAGCACCCCGGCAAATTTAATCTCAATGTGGCAGCACGAGGTTGGAGTAGATGCGATCGCCGGTCAAAACGTATCTGCGATTGATTCGTACTTTGAGACCAGCGACCTTGGTTGGGTTGCTGGGGGGCCTCCTGAAGCCTCTATGGTTGGTGAAAATCGCTGGTTGAGATTGGAGCGGGTTGAGCCTGATTTTATTCAAGACGGAGAGATGACGTTAGTTATTACCGGCCGACCGTTTGCGCAGAGCGAGGATGTTGATTCAGATCCATATGTGTTCAGCCCAAACACTGGCAAAGTGGACATGAGGGAGCAGCGCAGGGAGATTAGACTTCGTTTTAGATCTAACGTGGTCGGTGGAGATTATCAACTTGGCAAACTGCTCCTAAGTGCAACGATTGGCGACGTGAGACCTTACTAATGGCTCAGGCTCTTGTCTACGACCCGAGGTATCATACATTTGAGTCTTGGGCTGCGTTGATGTGTGAGCAGTACGCGGCGCAACAGCTTGAGATCCCGACTGCTACGACAGACTGGAAGACTTGGGGCAATGGTATCAATGCAATCGATGTGTTCTCGAATGAGGCTATTCCGCACACGGATAACTTCGAGAATTGGGAAGACTGGGCTGCCGCCTTGCTCGGAACTGTAAACCCTGCGACAGGTTGACATGGCGAATTATTTTAATACCGTCGGTGCGGAGATAGCCCAAAATGCTTTGCGTGGGCAGGGCATTGACCCGACCGGAATGGACGCTGATGCTCTGGCTGCCGGGCTGCAACAGATATTCCCAGATGAGCAGTTCAAGATTGTCGGTTACCAAGCTCCAGCAGCAGTTTCTCCGCTCACGCAAACCGCATCGAATTTTGCCAATGAGACCACTAATCCGACTGGAGCTTTGGCTCAGGCGTCAGCGGTTAGCGACCCATACACCAGCTCGTACAACTACTCATACAATCAACCTGACTATTCATCGCAATACAACGCTCAACCCGACTACGCGGCGCAATATAACGCTTCGCAAGTCAACCAGCCAAGCTACGAGCAGCAATACGGCAATCCGTACGGTGACCAGCAGAGCTACGAGTCGACGTACACGCCGCCCACCAGCCAGCCTGATTATTACAACTCTCAGTACAGCGAACCGTCTAATTACGCAGCTTCAACTGTTTCGACAGCGACTCCGAAATCTACTGCGCAAGATACGACAGGTTCATCTGGGTCGAGTGCTGTCCCCGTTTTCGGCACCCCTGAATGGGATGCTTTTGTAAATGGCGTCCCTTTCGTGGCGTCATCTTATGGTGCACGGCAATTAACAGAAGAGGAAAAATCAGCGAACCGCAGTTATCTTTCTCCCGAAACGAAACTGATGCTTCAAATGACAGGAGCTACTGATGTAACAAATGATTGGATTAACAGCGTTAGCAATCCTGTTAAAGTAATTGCTGGTGGCCTAGCGAAACAGGGAGTAGAAAATCTTAGCGACATCGGAGTCCGCACGGTCAACGAGACGCGTTATACCCCGGCGATCGACGACGTTTCAGCAGAACGAACTGAAGAAGTGCCTGTCACTCAGTTCTACAACAAAGCTACTGGTCAAACGATCAATGGCGAGAGGGTCGGGATCATCCAGAATGGCACCTACGGTGTCGATGGTGGTGATGTATTTTACAATTTGAGGGTAGATGCAAACGGCAACCCGACCATTGAGACTCAATGGAGTCCTCGCGCTAGTGGTTTTATTTGGTCAAACCCAGTCGGACAACTCGCGCTAACCGCTGCTAAGTTCTTCCCCGCCACAGCTCCGTTCGCTTTTGCACTTGACGCCGCGCACTCTTTAGAGCATGGAAACTATCTGAATGCTGCTCTCAGTGCTGTCGGTGGTTTGAATGCAGGTCTAAATGCCGGCACTTTTATGCCGGACAGCGTTGCTTCAGATGCGATGTCTTCGACAATTGGTGGCGTGCCAGCTGACGTATTTGCAGGTCAGGCGCAAGGAACTCTTGGGCAGGTTAACACAGGGTTACAGCTCGCAAAAGCTATCGACGACAAACAGTGGGGGACTGTACTTTCTCTCGGCACGGGATTGTCTGGCGCTGGCAACACGCCGATTGGCAATACAGGATTTACAACCGGCGACGTCGGTCGATTTGCTTCGATCGGTGCAAACATAGCCAATGGTCAGTTGGGTAATGCGGCAGTCATGCTAGCCCCATATCTTGGCAGCCAGAATTTGGAGCTTGCAGGTAGGGCATACAACCTGAACCAAGCGATCGAGAACTTCGAAAAAACAGGAAACGTCGGAGGTCTCGTAAATGCCACCAAAGATTTTGGTGCAGCTGCATCAAAGGTAGCCGGAGCTGCCTCAGCGACCGTTGCACCGATTGTCGACGGGACAACTGGTGCACTTTCACAAGCAACCGTCACGGGCGGTGCTGGCAACGATACGATGGCGACTACGCCAACAGCACCGACCACAACCGGTGCGCTACAAGTCGCAAGTTCAGGCTCTGACCTGTCTTTCGCGGGAACTCCATCGCCTGATTTGGGTCGAGCAGATCTCCTGACCCCTGCTCAGATTGCTTTAGGATACCATTACGACCAAAATGGTATGCCGACCACGCCTGATGGCGCAATGGTTATCAATGTCGCCGGTGCGAACACAACGACACCCATCACTGCTACAACAGCTCCGACATTTGATACAAAACAACTCGATAACCTTTCAAACATCGGTGCAACTGCATTCATAGCTGCAAAACAATCAGGCGCAACCGATCAAGACGCATACGACGCTGCTAAAGCTGTGACAGGCGGGATGGCGACCACCACACCCACTGCAACTACCGCAACCACAGCGGCTGACACTTCATTGAAGTCAGGCACCGTGGGACCTGCTGAAACTCGGACAACCTCTGTGCCTGTAAAAACAGGGATCAGGGAAACACCCACTGACTTGTCAGAGTGGATGCAAGGCGCAAGCACTTTGTACGTGCCTCCTGCGCCTGAAAAACCATTGTATGAGATTGATAAAGGTCAACCGTACACAGGTCCCGGTGCATCGGTTTTGGAGCCTCTGCGTCAAGTGCTAACTGGTGTTGGACAAAGCATTGCTAGTATAGGCACAATTGGTTCGTCACAGGTTGTACGAACCGCCGCCAGTGCTGCTAGTTTGCTTGGGAACGAAAATGTTGCGAACGATTTGCGGAAGATGGCAAATCAATTGCAAGCAACTGGTGAGTTTGCAGAAACTGACACTGCAAAAGAGCAAAAAGCCAACATTATAAATGCAGGTAAGTCAGCAACTTCAATAGGTGGCGCGATTGGTGATGTAGCGCTCGCTGCATTGAAAAACCCATGGGGTGCGATAAGTTTTGCACTCGAAGAAGTGCCCTCTGAAATGGCAGGGATAAGTGGCGCTAAACTCGTAGGTGGGATTCTTAAATCTGCTGCCGCAGTGGGGCGAACAGACGCTGTTTATGACGCTGTCGAGGCTGGATTGCAGTCGCGTGAAAACGTACGACAAGCGATGATTAACAGCGGCAAAACTGAAGAGCAGGCAACCGCTGCGGCAAATACTGCATTTGCGACAGGAATGATTGTAAATTCCGTCGTAAATGGCACTATGAATTCAGAACTGGCAGGGAAACTTTTTGGTGAATTTAGTCGTAACGCTGGTGTCCGTACCACAGGTGCATTTAAACGCGAAGGAGTTGCTGAAATCTCAGAAGGTACGGGCGCAGATATCGCAGAAACTGTTATTACAAAATACGGTGGGGATTGGACTAAACTAACACACGCGGATATTATCAACTCTGCGCAAAAAGGTGCTGTTGGGGGTGTAACTGGAAGTTTGATCGCGGGTGGAAGTCAGTACGGGACTGAATTAGAGAATGCGGGTCGAACTGTACCTCTTGGAACCACACCGAC
>Ga0007796_10000002_pt1 | contig 70848 bp, 84 predicted proteins | sample CryBogmetaGMA0M_FD_60373 | JGI IMG/M metagenome (GOLD analysis project Ga0007796, IMG submission 60373) | Freshwater microbial communities from Crystal Bog, Wisconsin, USA - MA0M | ecosystem: Environmental > Aquatic > Freshwater > Lake | place: Crystal Bog, Wisconsin, USA | collected 2009-07-06 | reverse complement strand
ATCTACACTTGGATTCAAGACGTATCGTCTCAAGTGGGTGACCCGTATGCCCCAGCGTAATGCGGAACAGTTTGTCACGGTTGTACAAGTAGTTCGCAATGGGCGGCGCGACGACACGTATTGCTTCAACGAACCGATCAATCATGCCGGTATCTTCAACGGTATTCTCACAGGAAACTGTACCGAAATCATCGAGTACACCAGCCCGGAGGAGACGGCGGTCTGCAACCTTGGGTCACTGGCTCTCCCACGATTTGTCGAGAATGGACGATTCAACTTTGAAAAGCTCAGGATGTATACCTGTGTCTTGGCTCGCAACCTGGACATCGTTATTGACAAGACCTACTACCCGACCGAGAAGTGTAAGCGGTCGAACCTCCGTCATCGCCCCATCGGAATTGGCGTCCAAGGGTTGGCCGACACATTTGCGCTGATGCGTCTAGCATGGACCTCACAGGAGGCCGCAGACCTGAACCGCGAGATCTTTGAGAACATCTATTATGCTGCGGCTACGACCAGTATGTTAGGTTCGACACATGATGAGTGGCGCGGCCTTCCGTTGAATGGTCATGCGTCCTATCTCACCTTCAAGGGGTCTCCGATGAGCGAGGGGAAGATGCAGTTTGACCTCTGGGATGAGAAGCCAAAGTCAACGTACCTGAACTGGGACAACCTACGCAAACTCTGTTCGGGCGGTATGCGCAACTCTCTGCTCGTGGCTCCGATGCCGACTGCGTCTACCTCACAGATTCTGGGCAACAATGAGTGCTTTGAGCCGGTTACGTCCAACCTCTATTCGCGCAGGGTCCTATCAGGAGAGTTCATTGTCGTGAACAAGTATCTCGTGGAGGACTTGGTGTCGCGTGGGTTGTGGACGCCTGAGATTCGCACAGCCATCATCGCAAACAACGGCTCCATCCAGAATATGCTGGAGTTGCCGAGCGAGCTGCGTGACCTGTACAGGACTGTGTGGGAGATTCCGATGAAGACCTTGATTAACATGGCAGCCGACCGTGGACCCTTCATCTGCCAGTCACAGTCGCTCAACCTCTTCCTCGCTGAGCCTACTGTGTCCAAGGTGTCATCTATGCACTTCTATGCGTGGAAGAAGGGATTGAAGACGGGGTGCTACTACCTGCGAACGAAGGCAGCCGCCAAGGCGCAGCAATTTACGATTGAGCCGACGAACTGTCTTTCTTGCTCTGCGTGAGTTCGCGTTTTTTCTTGAGAATGAACATAGCAATATGTCGGAATCAATGACTACTGGTGCTCCTGCCATGGGCGGACGTCGTCACACAATGAAGGTTAAGACACTCAAGCGCAAGCTGCGCGCCGCGGGCGTGAAGACCACGGGTCGCAAGGCGACGCTCCTGAAGCGCGCCAAGAAGGCGCACATCAAGCTCGGTGGCGCCCTGTCGCCGCTGCCTCTCGGTGGACGTCGCCGCAGCCGCCGCGGTGGTGATGATGAGGGGATGGTCGCGCCCGCGGCCGCGCCCGCGCCGGTGGCCCCGATGGCTGGCCGTCGCCGCCGTTCGCGCAAGCTCTTCGGCATCCTCTAAAGAGATCCAGCAATCTCTGAAATCAGCGTAAACAGTTCATCTGAGAAGCCATAGTGCGACCCATTGGCTTCCATGACCGGTGGCTTCCGTGAACTCGTATTCTTCTTATGAATCAAACTCACAATCACATCTTGGGGAGACAACTCCCGACACATCTGTTCGCGACCGCGAATGAATGCGTCAGCTTCTGCAATCTGCTGGTCAGGGAACTCACGAGCCTCCCAGAACTTGCGAGTAAAACATAGCGTTGCCTCAGAGACACGTTGGGACATGGGCAGTGTCATTGGGGGCACATTCATGAACGACTTGGTCTCATGAATCTCATAGCACGGAATCACAGTGGAAAAGAGACACTCCTTCTTGGGCTCGGCCAGCATATGAGCTACGCGCGAAATCAGAGAGTTGTTCGGGTAGACATCGTCATCGTCCAGCATCACGAGGATGTCGTGCTTGGCCCTGGAGATGGCAAGGTTCCGCTTGGCACCGATGGTCAGCGGCTCGTCCAGCAGGATGTAGGTGACGTTGGGCAGGTCTGTCACCAGGTTCTTAATCTGGTCCTTACCATCGTCCACAATGACCCACTCAATCTTGTCCTCTGGGTATGTCTGGGCAACCATGCAGTATTTTGCCAGCGGGAAGAAGGCACGACGGTCGCGAGTGAGTGTAATCACGGAGATGGGCGGCAGGTTCTCCTCCTTCGGGAGACGGTCCTGTAGGATAAACTCAGGCATATCCTTGAATCGAAGAAGGGCCTCCTTCATCGTCTCCACGAAGAGAGCATGGCGGTCCTCATACTGCTTGCGGTTCTGATTCGTCAATCGCACTTTAGCCTCGGGTGTGGATGCAATATACATCGCAAGAGACTCTACTACCGACTCTACACTCACATCTTCAAGGTTCCCCAGGCACTGAGGGTGTGGGATGATCTTGGTGGTACTAACCCACAACGCATCTCGGGCGAGCTCACGGAATGGCTCAATCGGGGAGAGGAGTAGGTTGCACCCCGCAGACATTGCCTCGTTCACAGCATGCCCAAACCCCTCGGCTACAGAGAGACAGATGGCCAGTCCAGATTCATGCAGGAGTGCGTCATAGTCCTTGTCCGAGAGCCGCTCGGTAATGCAGGTGAATTTGTCCTTCACACTCTCTGGGACATCGGGCAGCTTAATTTGGTAGACCATCGTGACATGAGGCAGCTTCTCATAGAAGCCGGGCAGCTCCTTCAGTGCCTTAATCTTCATGTAGGCCTGAATCAAGGGTTTCGGGTTGCGCCACATGTTCTTCCCGATCGGGACAATCGCCTTGGTGTAGTCTTTGGTCTCAGGAAACACCTTGTCAGCTGAAGTCCATCCAACATATCGTGCAGCGATACCCAGGTCCCCGAAGATCTTGACTGCATCTAGTGTCTTAACCCAGACCTCGTCCACCATGTAGAGGTAAGGCTCCCACGTCTTGTAGGTCCACTCGGGGTTGGGAATCCAGATGTTCTTGGCTGCGTAAGGGAAGAGAGCAGGGTTGATAACCTCAATGAAGAAGTTGAGCTCTGCCTCTCCACAGGAGGGATGAAAGTGTGGCACATGTTGGACCGAAACATCGTTACCCAACGCGTGGACAATAAGACCGTGGAGGATTCGCATATCATGTGCGATTCCCGTGTTTGGCGCTCCGCCAATGATGTTGACTCGCATTTTAACTACTCAAGTTGCGTTTCGTAAATGTCTTCCGCGTAAGAACTCGCAGTGTCTTGCGCTTTCCGTTGACGGCTCTACGCCAGGAAGACTTATCGGTTGGGGCACAGGGGGTCAGTGCCATCGTTCTGTCAAAGAACCAAGTACTAGGACCAATGGTCAGTGTAGGGACTGTGGGCGCAGTCTCCACTTTCTCCGAGTACTCGTGGGTGAGATGGTAGCAAAGTGTGTACATTGGCTCACTTCCGAATCCATAGTACTTTGAGGTCGGGTCCTTGCAGTAGGCTACATCGTTCATGATGTACTTGGCCCCATCCCACGCTAGCCCATCAATCGGACGGAACATGCTCCACGCAGATTCCCAGACGAACCAGCGCGACTTTGCGTGAAGATACACCGTATCGTGAAACCGTACGACCATTACTGCTCTAGAAGAAACTCTTGAGCTCGCCTGTCCGCGAGCCGTAGACATTGGTTCCAATCGGGTTGGCAATCGGCTCAGGGAAGTCCAGGATGTCCTTGCGGTATGCCTTGTACGCTTCAATTTCCACCATGATTTGATTGGCGCAGTAGTGGATCACGCGGTTGTTCAGGTCCTCTAGCTCCGCCGCAACCCGCTCAGGGTTGTTCTCGGCATACTGCAGGTAGTAGCTGCGCATGATAATCTTCAGGTCAGGCTCGCTCTGGTCGTCAATCGTGTGGGCGCCCATGCTCATCATGAGAACGGCGTTGCGAATCTTGGCCTGGAGATTGGCGATGTTGTCCTGGCTGAAGAACAGTGTGTTCAGCGGCGTATTGTAGTGGCGGTAATTGATCTGCTCTGAGATACGGGCAGGGACCATGTGAGGCTCCGCTGCGTACATGGTCGCAGGCGGAACACCGATCTTGTCCGTTGAGTCAGAGAGAGGGAGACGCCCCGTGTGCTTCGGGGCACTCTGGATTGCAGTACCAGTGTAGAAGTCGGCCAGCGACTTGATCGCATAATCAATGTGATGCTGCATTTGTGAAACTACGAGACAATATCCGCACGGAACGCGCTCGTATCGGGCACCACGCAGGTCAACTCCAGAGTGTAGACGGGCTGGAGGGCGATGTTCAGGAAGGGAAGGTTAGAACCGAGAAGCTGGTTCGGGTTCAGGATGTTTGAGTTGCCATAGTCAATCGCGTCTGGGTATGTTACTGTCACGTTACCGTTCCTGTCCGAGGTCGTCAGATTAGGAATCAGAAACCCGTTGAACGATGTGTTGTATGGAGCTGTGCGCTGCTGACTCTCGGTTCGGGGATTGTACAAGCCATTTGAATCCTGTACATAGTCCAATAGCTCCAGCACTGGGAACGTCTTTCCAATGATTGCAGTGATAAATGTCTTCTTTGCATCACTTGTCAGCGGGGCAACCAGCATGTTTGAGAGGGATGTTGAGTCAAAGGTCACTCGGTCACCTACTCGGAGTTCGTTGGAGCTGAAGTACTGGTAGTCTCCCGTGAAGCACTTCATGAACAGGTTCGAGGGTCCGCCTTGAATCAGTGACACAGAGAGCGCATCGTTCTGAGCAAACGGAGTACCAATCGGATCAGTCACCGATATCTGCAGAGGCGGCATGCCAGCAATCTGTGCTTGGAGGTGGACAGACTCTTCGCCCCACGGCTCATAGTCATAGTGCTGAACACCTAGGTCAATGTTGAAGTTTGTCTGTGTGCGGGTCTTCTGTGTCATAACGGAAAAGGCACGACGCATGGACTCGTTGCCACCATAGTAGTTGCCAAAGTACTCGTTGACATACATGAGCAGGTATGGGTACGTGGAAAAGGTGGAGTACGGCTTGCCAACAACAGTCGTCTGAATCAGCGATGAATCTGTGTTTCCCGGGATGATGGGAATGTCCAGGAACTGACGCTGAGGGAGAACCGCACGGATGAGGCGAAGAGATTGGACGTTGGAGGGAGTCAGCTCACAACCGAACCCACTCCCCGATGGCTGAATGACATAGCCTTTGTCCGTCCCAATCTGCGGCCCTGCAGGGGATGAAGCACTGTAGGGCGGATAGAACTGATTAGAGAAATACCAGCCCTGAGTATTGTACTGACCAGGCAATGTCACGGCATTACCGTTCACATCTGTAGCAAATGTAGGGACAAATGAGTTGTTTGAGTAGACGATCGGGTTAGATGCAGTGACTGGGCGAACACCAAATGAAAATTTGAGTGCTGCGTAGGGGTTTGGTTGCTTTACAAAATCACGCTGTGACGCGTCAATCACAATGTATCGCTTTACCTGCATTGTCTTGGGGGAAATCTGAACAGAGGCTACAGCAGCCGTAGACCATCCGCTCGTGTCCTTGAACTGCTCGCGGCCGTACGGGACAACTGGAAGCTGTGGGGTGGATGCAGGAGGTGTGTAGAAGGAGCGGCTTGCTCTGTCTACCCGATTCAGAATGTCTTGGTAGTTCATTGTCCACCTTTATTACACATCCTGTAAATCAGCCAGCCACATCTTCTCCGCGTTCGTGTTCTTCAGCCCCTCAATCTCCGCGGCCATGTCCTCCATGTCCTTCTCATGCTTGGCCACCTTCTCTGCCGTGAACGCTGACACCGGGAGTCGCATGATATAGTCGTAGCTCCCGTCTACGCGGTCATACCCATGCGTCGCCAAGATGGCGGCGCATTCATCCAGCGTCTTCTTCTTGAACACGACCTTGGGCTCGTCTAGCGTCTGGTCACGGATGAAGCGCACCACATTCTTGTGATACGGCATCTGGTCCTCCAGCACCTTGATTTGGTGCTGCCTGCGCGTCTCGTAGAGGTTCAGGCGCACACTCCAGAACTCGAGCAGGATGTCGTTCAGCGTGTCATACTTGGTGATGACGCCCTTGTGATTGAAGGCGTGCATATTCGTCGTGCGGACCTTCTCGGTCAGCGACTTGAGCAGCACCTTCTCCTCAATCCCCTTGATGCGGATGTTGATTTGCTGGTCTGTGGATGTGTCCGTAAAGTCCTTGATGCGACCCTCAGCCAGCTCCTTCTCCAGCCACTCACGATAGTCGGCTGTCCAGGTTCCAGGTGGCAGCTCGGTCACCACATAGTCATCGCCCTCCTTCTTGAATACGCCGACCACACCGTCGTCGGTGTATGTACCCTTGAAGCCCTCAAAGTAGGGCACGAGCTTCGTGCTCGTCAGGGGAGTGCCAGCCACGATCTTCCGGGTCAGCATGTGCTTGATGACCTTGGGGTCACATGGCGGAATGTAGGTGCTGTAGCCAGTGCCGATACCACGTGCGCCGTTCACCAACAGCATGGGCAGGACTGGCGCATACCACTCGGGCTCCACAGGGAGACCGTCGTCGTCACGATACTTGAGAACCGGAAAGTCCTCGCTTGGAACCAGCTTGCGAACACGCGGCTGGAGGTAGGTGTGGATATACCTTGGCGATGCCGCATCCTTGCCACCCTGGATGCGAGTGCCGAACTGTCCCTGTGGGACCAGCCACGGGATGTTGTTAGAGCCCATGAAGTCTTGAGCCATGCCCACGATGGTCTCGTTCAGTGAGGCCTCGCCGTGGTGGTAGCCAGTGTGCTCAGACACATAGCCTGCAAACTGTGCAACCCTGATTTCCTGGGTCAGGTTCCTCTTGAACGCCGCAAAGAGAATCTTGCGTTGTGATGTCTTGAGGCCGTCCATCACGCTCGGGATAGAGCGCTCCAAGTTGTAGTAGCTGAAGTGGATGAGGTCCTTGTGGATAAAGTCGCTGTACGGCAGCCGCGTGCCAGCTGGGATTAGCGTCGTACGGTCGTATCCCTTGAGCCAGTCCTTGCGGTCGTCAGCTCGTGCCTTGTTGAAGGCGAGGTCAATGGATGGATCGGATTCGGGTGTGTACTCGAATCGCACTGCATTCACCTTGGCAAAGTAGTCCTTGGCCTCGTCACGAGTGGATGTACCTAATCCCTTGTAATACTTGACCTTCCAGCCCTTGGAGCCCTCGCCTTCGCGCCACTGCTCGTACTCGTACTGCGAGTAGAAGGTCCTGTTCTCCTTTCCCTTGTTCGCCTTCACGATGGGCGTAGCCATGTAGGTCAGGAAGCCTGGAATTGCAATCAGCTCGTGCCAGAGCTCGTGGAACAGGTTGATGAGCAGGCCGCGAATGTGGCTGCCATCCAAGTCCTGGTCGGTCATAATCATGACGGACCCGTAGCGCAGGTCCTTCACGTCGGTATACTTCTTGCCGCTAGAGAGGCCGATGATTTTCTTCAGCTCTGCAATCTCCTTGGTCTGCTCCACCTTGGAGTCTGAGGTGTCCTTCACGTTCAGCACCTTGCCCTTGAGCGGGTAGACGCCGAACAGCTTGCGTTGCTCTTGGCTGAGGCCAGACAGAGCCATCGCCTTTGCTGAGTCACCCTCGGTCAGGATGAGTGTGCATGCGGAGCTCTTGGCTGTGCCCGCAAAGACCGCGTCATCCAGCTTGGGAATGCCGGTGATACGAGACTGCTTCTTGCCGTCCGTCTTGGAATTGTCCTTGGAGTCCTTCGCTGCCTGCGCCTCCACGATGGTGGATACCAGGTTCAGCTTGGTCACCACCTTCTTCAGTGTCTCGTCGGACAGCTTGGGACTGGACCCGAAGGCTGACTGCTTGGTCGTCAGCGTCTCCTTGGTCTGGCTGGTAAAGCTCGGGTTCTCAATCATGCTGAGAACGAACACTGCCAGGTTGTCGCGCACAAGGCCAGGCTTGACCTTAATCTTCTTCTTCGTCTCCAAGTGCTCCACGATGTGGTTGACCACCTGGCTGGTCACAGCGTCCACATGCGTGCCGCCTTTAGAGGTCCAGATGCCGTTGACGAACGACATCTGAAACATCTTGTCCGTTGGCGAGTCCGACAGCGCAATCTGCCAGCGCTCATTGGGTGACTCGGCTACAACCGTCTCGCATCCGAAGGCCTTGGCGTAGTCCGTAAGTGTCCGCACCTTCACCAGTGCCCCGTTCCAGCTGACCTTGACATCCTTGCCTAGGGTCATCGCTAGGTCGTAGACACGACGCTCAATCAGCTGAATCATAGAGACAGGTAGCTCCGTCCAGCCGAACCGCGCAAAGTCGGGCTGCCAGTCAATACCCACACTGGACTTGCCCTTGGCTGCCTTCACGGACGGCTTGCCAATCTTGGTCATGTTGTTCTCGTAGGTCTGCTTGTAGCGGAGGGCGCGCACCGAGTCCACGATGTCCACTGTCAACTGCTTGGCAAAGATGTTGACCAGCTTGACACCGTAGCCGTTCTTGCCGCCGACAAGCTTCTTCTCGTCCTTGTTATAGTTAGTTGAGGTCAGCAGCTCACTGAAGATCATCTGTGGAATCCAGACCTTGTGCTCGGGGTGCTCCGCCACATCGATGGACTCGCCGTCGTTCTCAATCGCAAAGTGTGTGGCGTCACACACGACCTCAATCTTCTTGACGGGATTATCGGACTTCTTCTGGCGCAGGCGAATCACGTGGTCGTGAGCGTTGACGAGTAGTTCATCAATTAGCTTGTAGAATCCTGGGTTGACTGGGATAGTTGTTGACTTGAATGCATCTTCATCTCGGAGGAAGACTTCCTCGGGTGCTGTCTCGATACTGCCAATGTAGGTGTCGGGTAGGCTGAGGATGTGCTCGCGGTGGGTCTGCTTCTTGTAGGCTGCTGCTAGGTCCGTCATCTTGGGTGAGTCAAGTGAGGCATGGATGGATGCTATCCGTTTTTCAACAAGCTTTCACCAAACAAACTTTCAACAGTATATGCCACCTAAGAAGCAATTACAGGAGGCTCCAGTCGTATTCTCACTACGACTTCCATCAGAGGAGCATGTGCCGATTCCCGCAGAAGGCGGGACAAACTACTCGGACATCTTGTCGTCCGTTGAGACATCTAGGGTGGCTGAGCGGTTCAATACAGAGACGATGAAGGAGATCCTGAACAGGACGCGCAGCCCGTCGTACTCGTCTACGACTGCTTGCTTTTGGTGCTGCAGTCCGTTTGCGTGGAAGGGGTGTGTTCTTCCGATCTCGTACGATGCCTATGAAAACATGTATACATGTGAAGGTCACTTCTGCTCCCCGGAGTGCGGTCTAGCGTACTTATATGATGGACAAATGTCGGATACAGCACGCTGGGCTCGTCACTCTCTTCTCGTAGATATGTATCGCGGACTCTATGCCACAAAGGAACTGACACCGGCTCCTCCTCGTCATGTATTACGATTGTTTGGAGGTCCTCTGGACATTGAACAGTATCGTGAGTATCTGTCCACGTCAGACGAGATGGTATCGGTTCAGTTACCACCTCTCCGTCTATATGTTCCGTCCATGAACGTTCAAGGTCCTGTTCGTGACGTGAAGAAGTTTGTAGCTCTGTCTCAAGATACGGTAGAAAAAGCCTCCAAAGAACTTCGGCTCCGTCGGTCCAAGCCAGTGCACTCTCCATCGGTTACGCTTGATAAGTGCTTTTCATAAAAACGACAAGGAGTAAGTATGCAGTTCAATGACTTGCTGAAGACGCAGATGATGCTTCAGCTTCCTAGCAGTAGCAAGCCGTTGCTCAACCTATTGACCCTTCAGGGGTTTGAGTTGGCGGTTAAGACATTCCCAGTTTGGTCAGCCTGGACACAAGGTGTGTGCTGTCGTCGGTCTCGTGCACCACAGCCAGACCCAAGGACCCCGAGGGCAACCATCACCTTTGAGCGTGGTGTTGCGCCCGCTACGAACAATTCACGAGCCGCCCCACAGAATGCGACGCTCTATGCCAATCGGATGGATGCTGTGGTCCACTTTGCTACAACGCTGCCCGCAATCAAGAGCTTGCTGTCCGTGACGCACCACGACTACCTACCCAATGAGTTTGAGGCGGTATGCCTGGACATGGATGTCTATTTTGAGCTCCAAGACATCAAGACCACCGATGGGTCGCTTGAGATTATCAAGTTCAAGCTCTATTCCTACGACAATGATGTTCAGCACCTCCAGGCCTTCGTGGACTCCTGCAGCGTGGACTATGACAGGCGTATGGCAAACAAGCTTGGAGCCCATCGATACTTCTTTGACCAACTGGTCGCCTCCAAGGCCAAAGGCAATATGCAGAACCCGCTTCCATCTACTCACCTCATCTACACCAAGTCCAAGTTCAAGACCAACCGCACCTTTGACAATGTGTTCTTCGCACAGAAGAAGCAGGTGGCCTCGCGAACCAAGTTCTTCCTAGAGAACCGCGAATGGTACGACAAGAAGGGGATTCCGTACACGCTTGGGTTCATGCTCCATGGTCCTGCGGGAACAGGCAAGACCTCTACCATCAAGGCCATCGCAAACGACGGACGCCGCCACATTATCAACATCCAGCTGTCCGAGATCAAGAGCAAACAGCAGCTCCAGCACCTCTTCTTCAATGAGGAGGTTCATGTCTATAACGGGGCCAACACAGAGAAGTACACAATCCCCGTGTCTGAGCGCCTCTATGTGATTGAAGACATTGATGCGATGGGTGATACGGTCCTCCGCCGCGAGTGGAAGAAGCCCGTGATTGAGAAGGCAAAGACAGGTGACCCGTTCCTGGATGCGCGCGAGGAGAAAGAGGAGTCGCTGGACCTGTCCTTCCTACTGAACCTGCTAGATGGGACACTAGAGGCAAACGGCCGTATCCTCATCATCAGTACGAACTTCCCTGAGAGGATTGACAAGGCACTTATCCGCCCTGGGCGTGTGGATATGATCGTCCACTTTGACCGCTGCACGCTGCCTGTATTGCGTGAAATGGTCGAAGCGTTTTACGAGGAGGAGATTGAGCTGACAGACCCCACACTAGATGGCAAGTGGACACCTGCAGAGGTGAATCAGATTCTTTTTAAGAACATGGATGACCATGAGGCAGGTGTGCGGGAGCTCCACACGCTGACCCAGGAAGACCTATATGGGTTTCAGGAGTCCAAGGCCGTGTAGCGCTTCTCAATGTCAAGGAATGTATTGATGTATTGAAGAACCGTGGATTTGTTTGATTCGGTCATCGGGACCCAGAGACCTTTAATCTTATTAATCACCTTAGCCACAGAATCATCAGACCCGTCCTCAAACTCGTTGAACGGGTAGTTCAGGAAGAAGCCCTCGTCCTTCTTGCGAATGACCTCCTCAAACGGCAGCACATGGACACGGAACTCCTTCATAAGGAGCGTCGGGTTCGTAGAGCGAAGAAACTTGAGACCGTTACGGTATACTTTGAAATCAGGTTCGTCAGGGAACACCTTGCAAACCTGGTCCAGAAACTCATCAAATTGATTGAACATTGCGTCAAGAAAGATCTTCTTCATTACTTCTTTAGCAGACTCCCAGAAAGAGCAATATACCGCGTGACGAGATTGAGGAGGGAGACCACATAGTCGAGGATGTGGTCCTGATTGGTACTGGAGAGCTGGAACCACATACCCTTAATCTTGCGAATTACGGGGATGATCGTCTCGTCCTGCTCATATTCGGTGAACGGATAGTCCAAGAAGAACTTGGCATCGCGCGCCCGGATGAGCTTCTCAAAGGGAAGGCAGTGGCGCTCCAGCTCCATGACAACCATCTTGGGATTCGCGATGCGAGCAATCTTCAGATTCTTCAGGTAAATCTTGAAGTCGTCATCGGTTGGGAAAACGATAATCAGTTGTTCCATGAATGTCTGGAACTGGTCAAAAAAAGCACTCAATACTTGTGCTTTTGACATTACATTGCTACACTACTGGCGTGTAGGTCCTTTGAACTCCAGCTCCCGCTCTTTCTTAAGGTTCTCCATACGGGAGGCGAGGTCCCCGTTACGTCCCTGCTTGTCGCCATCGTAGCTCTGCTTGGTCGTCGGCTCAGGGGGGCCCATCGTAGGAGTGCCACCAATGCTAGTGTAGTGAAGCTGGTCCGTTGAGGTCGGCTTGCCATCCCAGCTTGAGTACGAATCAGAGAACCCACCTGCAGTGGAAAAGGACCATGACTCAAGAGCACCCAGCGTGCCAGCAGGCGCACCGGGAGGCGGGGCTGGAGCTGACGGCGCAGAGGACGTGGTCGGCAGCTCACGGCGTGACTGCACAGGCTTAGCAATGTATCCAAAGATGGACTGGCCTGTATAGACATCCTTCGTGTCGGGTACGTAGAGAGTCGGCACCTTGGTCAGGAACGGCGGCAGCTCGCTCCTCTGCTTCCCATCAATCGGGAACATACGACAGAGGCTCTGCTTGTTCAGGGTTTGGAGCGTATCCAGAATCTGCTTGCTGTGGGGGCACCGATTGCTGTAAAAGAGAATCGGCTGATTGTTCGCCATTGCGTGGAAGTCCGAGAAAAAACGGAAAGAGAAACACGCAGCAAAGAATAAGCATGGAGAACCTTAAGACCTCGCTAGACGGATACCGTATTGACTTTGAACTGTCCAAGGTGCCTGTTCCGTTCGTGAATGGACTGCGACGCATCCTTCTTGCAGAAATCCCGACGGTCGTGGTGAAGGATGTGAACATCCGCGAGAACTCGTCACAGATGATTCACGAGATGCTGAAGCACCGTGTGGAGATGCTGCCCATCAATGTCAAGCCGTCTGAGGTAGCTGTGATTCGCGACACGAAGATTGTACTTCACTATGAGATTGGTCCCGAGCCGCGCCTGATTACGACGGATGACTTTGCGGTATCCTCACCCCGTGGCAACATCATCCTGAAGGACCGTGACCTCGGCACGCCTCTCTACTTCCTTCAGCTCAAGGCGAATGAGGGAATCAGGTTGGAGTGCTCGCTCGGTGTCGCGACCAAGGGTGCGTCGCAGGTATGTGTTGCGACCTTCAAGAACCACATTGACCCTGAGGTGGCCAAGCAGCACCGCGAGCAGTACTTGGCACCCGAGTTTGGAGACCATGACCCGCGCATCTTTGACAACCACCTCATCCAGCGTGCCTTTGAGCAGGATGAGCACGGGCGCCCGACGCGCTTTGACTTTGCGATTGAGAGCATCGGTGTTGCTACGGCAAAGGAGCTGCTGATCGCTGCCGTTGAGGTGTACAAGAACAAGATTGACGAGTTCTTGAAGGAGCCGATTGCCAAGGACGACACGGGTGCCTATGTCATGGAGTCCACGACTGAAGGCCACACGCTGGGTGCTCTGGCTCAGGCGCTTATCCACGAGGCAGGATTGGTTGACTTCGTGTCCTACCGGATTGACCACCCGCTAACTGCGAAGCTCATTCTGTTGTTCCGCACCAAGGTCAAGCCTGAGACTGTGCTTGAGCGGTTCCGCACGGACGCGATGGCACTTTGCGAAACAATCCTCAAGTCTGTATAATGGCGGACGAGTTCCTCACCTTTGAGGCAAAGGACGTCCAAATTCTAGGAGAAGAGACCTTCAATGAAGAGGTCCAACGTGAAGAGTCAAGACGCTTTTACACTCTCAATGAACAGGTCACAGATGCCTACGACAAGCTGATTCCCCGCGGTAAACGGGCCACCAAGTTTGAGCTTGAGCAGCTTGCGAAGGAGACTGAGCGATACCGTGAGATGTATTCTAGGTACATCACTGCGACTGAAGACAGCTACACATTCAACGAATCTGGACTGAAGCGGACACTGGATTGGGTCTCTCCTGTCTACGCGTCCGATGAGGCGAAAGTCTACGACTGGCGAGCGTTCAACAGCCTGTTCAGCAAGGAGGCCCTCCGCTTGCCCAACGCCTATCCTCGTATGATTGCATCACTCCCTCGCCCCTATGCGGATGCAGGACACCTTTTCCCCTTCTCCAAGCCCATTGCATCCTACAATTCGGAAGGAGCAGAGCCCCGGAGGTACCTGCCTGACTATGTGGCCACTGCAACCAGACGCAACGAAGATGAGTCCTACTCTATCCTGCCCCGCCCTATCCCTGGGTCAGGCGACCAGCTTGGGTTCGTTGGATACTTTCTGAAAGGGCGCGCAGATGCGATTCCTAATCCCCAGGCAGGTCATTCGTTCTTTGAAGACAATAAGCCCAGGTTCATTGAGACAACGGCCCCGCTCTCCGACATCCTCCCCGGTGAAGATGCGGTGCTTACCCATGGCGTTCCTGTGACAAAAGACCCATATGGTGAGGGCCAGAAGTACTTGAAGCTCTACGACATTGCCTTGACCGATGTCAAGTGGTCGCTGTGGAAGCAGCGATTCCCACCTGTCCCTGTCCTCCAAGAGAAGCTTGAAGTTATCCCGCTTGCCTTCCCCGAACACGAACGAGAGGCGCCTCCCAAGTCTCTGGTTGAGGAATATGGTGTCCCGTACTTCCCAGGTATAGCCATGCGCAAGTGGTTCATGAGTCAGGAAGATGGTGGACTTCTGGTGGGCCGCATGCTTCTGTCCACAGCTGCTAGCGCTGGTGTGGCCAAGATGCTCACGACTGAGCTGGGTGAAATCAAGTTCCCTCCCGTCACTCCAGATTCGTGCACCCTGATGGGTCTACCCTTTGACCAGTTCCGCAACAATGGAACCCTGCGTCGGTTTGAGACGAAAGATCGGTATACCTACGAGTGTATCCCACTGGACGTTATTATGCAAGAGAGGTACCAACTGGGATTCAGGAACCGCATCCCGTGGAGAGACTCTACAGCTAACGACATCCTCAACCCATACCGCCGTATCCTAGCCCGCTACAAGCGCGCGCCTCCGTCTTCAAAGGCGCCTGCACTGTCCAAGTCATCCAACCTTCCCACCTCACAGAAGCGCCAGCAGATCCTCGCTGTGCTGGAGGATAGACGCCGTCTCCCCGATGACAAGAACCGCGACATCCAAGTGCTCCTTCGCGACGCCCTCCACTCCAAGGAACAGTACATAGACAAGGAGGGGCTCTTCGTGATGTGTGACCACTCTGTGGCCATTCTTCAGGGACATCTTGCTGAAGACCGATTGGCCTTTTACGCAAAGTGGACGGCTGTCGTGGACGGGTTCCGTGTATGCCGCGTGTGTGGTGAGCAGATTAGTAACGATGTCCTTGTGGACCAAGACGAGTTCAATGACGATGGACGCCTCCAGAAGCACGGCTCTGCCCTGCCTTCAGCCAAGTTCAATGGTGATTCAGTCGCTTCGTATTCACGCAGCTTGGCCAACATGCAACCACTGTTCGTCATGACGGACCCATCGGACTCGACTGTATTTTTGATCCTGTCCCTTCTTCAAGTCCTCCCTGACCCTGCTCAGCTCGTCCCCGTGCTCCAGTTCGCCCGCACCATCTCCACCGCATTGGGAGCCAAGGTGGATAACGACGCAAGCCGTCGTGCTCGCGGTATGGTCGGCATCGCGTCTGTCGCATGCCTTCTCCAGATTCACATGCCCGGACTTGTGCCTCGTCGTGCCTTTGGGCCCAAACCTCTGGTCATTGATGGCTACCCTCGTGACACGGACAAGTCAGAAGGGTTCACGGTCGTGGACTCCCTGCTGATGGTCATGCGCAAGACATTCGAGTCCTACCCTAGTTCCTTTCAGGGCCCTTCACTCCAGATTATGCGCGCCTCCATCAACGAGTCCAAAAGCCTGCGGACACAGATTAACGCCACATTGGGCAAGTTCACCAAGCAGTTTGCAAATCAGTACGACAAGGCCAAGACCGAAGCGGCTTTACGCCCACCTGCACCCGAGCCATACACCATGATTCCGACCATCTTGCCTCCTGCAGAGCTTGGGAGGATCAAGAACTTTGCTCCATGTCCTTCATTTCGTCTCACCTGGATTAGTCCACAGCTTCCGCGGATTCGTCAGGAGGTTGTGCCCATTCGCTCCAACATTACCGCTGCACCTCTGGCTACCCACATTGTTCGCCCTGCCGATCGTGCTCCAACTCGCATCCAGATTCCTGTGGCCGACATCTCTCGCCGTCTGAAGATACCGATTCCCGCAAAGATGGGAATTGAGCCGACTGACTCGTGGCGCACGAACTCGCTGATTATTGAACGCCTGTCTTCGGCTCTCCTCATTCCTACACAGGTCAGTATGATTGATACGACCCTGTCCCCTGACCTCTTGCGTGACATCACAAAGGGTTTCCTGCGCGAGCTCCTGGCTACCATCGCCTCTAACCCAGAGAAGAAGCGGATGTTTGATGAGATGCGCCAGAAGGACATGACGCTCTACACACTGACCATGTCGGTGACCACAGCACGCACAGAAGCCAATACCCTGCGAGCCAAGGAAACTCACGTGTTCACAGACCGCATGCGGGCAATGACAGACGCAGACCGTGAGGTTGCCAAGATGCTGCTGGACCGTGGACTTGGGCCCTTCATCATCACGAACCAGGACCGAGCCAGTTTCGCAGCCGAGCTTGCCACCCATGTGGAGCCAATCCCCGAATACGGAGAAGAGTATGAGGAGATGCCTGGACCCGCTGACCCAGCCGCTGAAGCTTATGATATGAATGGCGAGGACACATTCATTGATGGTGAGGACAATGTGCCGCCCCTCGGAAATCGCGAGACCGAACAGGTTTACGCGGACGGCGATGACTAGAGTAAAATGCGCCTCGCCACTCTCTTCTTCGTGTACAAGGACCGTGACACCCCCGATGACAAGGTCATGATTGACCGTGAGCTGCCCCTCGTCCGTGGTGGTGCGTACCGCTACTCGGTGTCTCTGAAGGCACATGACCAAGTGAGCACCTACACAATCTACCTTCAGAAGGAGCAGCTGATGAACTATGTTGAGACACTCATCAAGGGTCTTGAGAACGACAATGACCCATTTGAGAGCGTGCAGGTGTCATCGGCTGTGTTCCCGTCGTTCATCTTCCGTATGGATGAGCACCCGCGCTGGGAGGCACGTGACGCACTCCGCTCATTGCTTGCGACGACGATTGAGTCGCATGTCACCCGCACAGAGTAAAACGGATACTTCCACTACTACACAAGAGACAGCATGTTGACCCTTCATGGATACCGAATCCCGAAGGACGCCCGCGAACTGCCGCTCAAGAAGGCGCTTTCTGTCAAGCCCTTCTCGTTCGTCAATCCAGCCGCCGTTCCACGATACCCCGTCTACTACGAAGACAAGTCCAATCTATATCTTCCCAAGCACTTTGGGATTGAGCGATATGGAGAGGTCCCGAGCCTCCGAGATGTGCCGCAAACTGCAGAGTGTTTCTGGACCTTTACGGGAACCATGCGTCCAGCTCAGCTTCCCGTTGTCAACTCCTTCCTCCATCCACAACCCCATGACGGGATTATCTCACTCCACACGGGAGGCGGCAAGACAGTCTGTGCGCTGTACATCGCCTCTCGTCTCCGTCTCCCTACACTTGTGGTTGTCCACAACACCTTCCTGAGGGACCAGTGGGTAGACCGAGTCAAAACCTTTCTTCCCAACGCAAGGATTGGTCGTGTCCAAGCCGATGTGTGCGATGTCAAGGACAAGGATGTCGTCATCGTTATGTTGCAGACACTTTCAATGAAGGAGTTAAATATAGATGTAATCAAGCCAATCGGTCTCGTCATCGTGGACGAGTGCCATCACATCGCTTCTGAGGTGTTTGTGCAGGCGCTCCCGAAAGTCACCTCGAAATATATGCTAGGCCTATCTGCGACACCTGAGCGCAAAGACCGTCTGATGTTTGCGATTCACTGGTTCCTCGGACCTCTGCTCTACAAGTCTGAGACAGGTGACTCGGTTGACAAGGATGTGAAGGTGGAGGTCTACGAGTACGAGAACCATGACCCCGAGTTCAATGAGATCGTCATGAACAGTCAAGGCATGGTCTCAGCACCTATCATGGTCAACAAGCTCGCTGACTGCGAGGACAGGACACGATGGCTCTGCAGAATCATTGAGGACATCCAAGACGAAGGGCGGCAAGTGTTGGTATTGTCCGACCGTGTCCAGCACTGCCAAGACATCTTGAACGGTCTGCCTGATGGGCTGAGGGAGGCATCCTGTATCCTGTCGCAGAAGGTAGCCTCGTCGCAGCGAACCGAGTTCTGTTCAACCAAGACGGTCTTGATTGCGACCTACTCCATGTGTAAGGAGGGATTTGATGTCCCTACCTTAAACACGCTTGTCATGGCAACGCCTCGTCCTGACATTGACCAGATTGTTGGGCGAATCTTGCGAGTGGAGAAGTCAAAGCGGACCGTTCATCCACTCATTGTGGACATTGTGGACCCGCAGTTCAGGCGTCAATTTGGCGCACGGAACTCACTGTACAAGAAGCGTAACTACACGATTATGAAGATGGCGCTGCCTTCGGCGCTGCCGCGAGCTTCGTTACAGGAGGAGACGGGGGAGCCGAGCGAGGGGGAGGGCTCAGAGGCGCAATCGCATTGAGTTCGTTGGCCGAGTCAACGAAAATCTCAATCTTATTCAGTCCATTCGTCTCCTCAGGTTTGGAGATGTTCTTATACTTTTCCATCTCACGGCCAAAGGTGCGAGTGATACTGGACGGGATCAGCGGGCTCAACTCTGCAAGACGGTCGTACTGGTCCTTCACATACTTGAGGAAGTCGCCAGGCTGCATGCGCTGCTCACGAGGCAGACGCAGCTCCACATTGATGAAGCGGTAGAGCTTTGCGTAGTGGATGGCTGACATGCGGTGCCCCTCTGCACGCTTGGCCCAGCCAAAATAGGTACCCGTCGTGTTCAGGATTCCAACGAACAGGGACCCAACGCCGAGGGATGTAGCCGCAAGCTGCTGGTTCCCCGCGAACAGACTCGATGAACCGGCGTTCAGGAAGGCAATCACACCCGAACCAACAATCACAGGTAAGTCAATGTACGTCTTGCGGCGAGTGAACACACTTTCCGCACGCTTGTGCATAATGCTCAACCCGTTTGCCTTCTCACCTGTCTGGGCAAAGTAATCTTCCAGAATGACAGTCCATGTCACATTACTACCTAAGTCAGTAGCTCCTCCATCAGCCATTTTGTTTTAAACGCAGAGAACAATGCTGTGGCCGATCAAGTACTACAGGGGCTTGTCAACAAGACGTAAAGCAAAGCGTCATCGTGAATTGACGCAGAGGGCAAAGATGTCGTGGAAGGACCCCAAAGCCTACAGGCCATTTGCCACGGATCGCAACACGCGTCATCGTCCATCGTCTTATTCATCTAGGTTCCATACCAAGTATCCAGGTGTCACAACCCTGCCCGAGATTTCCCGCGCAACCAAGATTCCATTGGATGCGTTGAAGACAGTGTACAATCGTGGTATGGCGGCGTGGAGAACAGGTCACCGTCCCGGGGCAACAGAGCAGGCGTGGGGGATGGCTAGGGTTCACTCCTTTGTGCTTCATGGGAAGACGTGGCGGACAGCAGATGCGGATGTGGCACGACGGATTTCTTCGCACTAAAGCATAATGCAGTATAACCGTAATGGAGTCCAGGTGCGTCAGACACAGCCCGTGCGCGCACTCAAGCGCATAACTCGTGTGATTTCCATTGATTCCCGCGACCGTGACCCGACCAAGTTCGTGATGATGAACGGTGGGACAGCAGTGTCAGATCCGGGAGACTATGTGGTCTACCTTCCTCGTTCGTTTAGCAATGTGACGCGCATTCGTCTGAAGAATGCGCTGATCAACGCACCATCGGCTGGCGGCGGTTGGGTCTCGGCAACTGACCAGTACATCATGCTGGGCATTGAAGGTCTGAATCGCATGGATGAGACCGCCCCGGGCGCCGACCGTGCGGGATATGCAGACTACTCGTTTGCAAAGATTCTGAACTCTACGGTTACTTCGCCAACGGCGACACAGAGCACTGCTGCTATCTTCTACTCGGACCAGAGCTACGATGAGAACATTACGTCGTACAACCCTCCGATTGGCACTCTGGACCGACTCCACGTTACCTTTCGCCGCCACCTCCCATATTCTTCTTCGGCTACCAATTACCCCGCAACTCCTCTCAACGCCCCAATCAAGTTTGGAACCGGTGAGAATAGCTTAACCTTTGAGATTGAATATCTTGACAATGTGTTTGAGGATGTCTCTTCGTTTGAGACGTTCCTTCCTGCTGTGCCGTGCTAACCCTTGCGCATTGACTTCCCAAGCATCACAAATGTATCAAACGTAAAGAGGAACATCACACCAGTCAGGATGTAGAGGAACATGTCCTGAGATGTGGTGGGCTCGTATCCAGTCTTGTTCTGCTCGACCATCGCAAGGATCTTATTCATCTTCACCTTCATATCGTCCTCCGACGATGCGGATGCGAATGATTCCCGAACAGCAGTGGACCTCTGCGCCGGATACTGGTGGACCTCTTGATGAGCCTCGCCAAATGCTGGCTTCATCTTGTCAACCACGGCCTTCGCGGCTGTGCTGCGGTCCTTGTGATCCTGCGAATGGTCCACATCGCCTTGCTCACGAACAGTCTCGCGAGTCTTGAAGACGCCGCCACTGTATGCATCGTCTAACGAGGTATAATCAATGCCGCCTGGCATCTCACTTGTTCAAGAGTAAGTAGAAAAATATGCTAGACTTCTTATAAATGGCGAAGCTTCCGATGAATACTGAGATGGGTATTGTTGCGCTCCTTATCCTTGCCACTGCGTTTCATATCAGCATGATCCGCCAGTTTGTGAGCAACGCTGTTGGCAAGCTGATTGCGCTGGCGATCATTGCGTATGTCTGGAAGACGTACAGCAAGCTGGTTGCGTTCTTCCTCGGCATCGCGGTTGTGACTGCGATGTGCAAGGGTGGCTTTGAGTACATGTGCGACTCCAAGATGGCCGAGAAGGCAAAGTCCAAGGCCGAGTGCGAGGAGGGAGAGACCAAGGGCAAGTGGGACGAGAAGACCAAGAAGTGCTCGTGCTAATTTCTGACTAGATAACAATGTTTCAATCACTGGACACGAGCAAGCTGTTCTTGGGAATCATGTTGATTGTCCTGAACATCGGCTCACGTCATCTCGTAGATGAATTCAGTTCCAACCCCAAGGAATACGAGCGGAACATCATTCTGCGTCGCATTGCAGTCTTTGCCGTCTGCTTTGTTGGCACGCGTGATGTCGTCCATTCCTTGTTGCTGACAGCCGCGTTCATCATCATCTCCCAAGGCGTGTCCTCTCGCAGCCGTGAGGGATTCACAGAAGAGAAGGAGACCCCAACCTGTGGAGCTGTAGATACAACGGTTCCCCCTCTGTTTCATTAGACCGACGAGAGATACGCACTTGTAGATACCGGATCCGCTCCGTGAGTCCGCGTCGCTTTATATCATTCCCATGCATTTGGTCCACACGCTTAGGTGAAGAATAATCCCAACCGTTTATTAGCCATGTAGTACGCACCTCTTCAAGTGCCGCGAGATCCTTCTGTGCCTTGGCGAGTTGAACTTCAAGTGTAGGCATTTTTACTTTATGTTGATTGTGGGAAATCAGATTCGTTTTCAACGGCGACGAGTCTTGCGGGTTCCGCGACGACGACGAGTGCCTCCGCTCTTCGCCTCCTTCGCTTTTGCCGAGTTAAAGTTTCACCATCATGGAAGCCCCTGTAGACTTGCGACCCTTTGTCGCCTTCGGGGTTGCGGGCTTCGCGTTGCTGTTGATGTCCTTGAGCAGGTCGTCAATGTTCGGGGGCGGGCGCATCTCTACGGGCGCGGGAGCGGGTGCTGGCGCGGGCGGAGGTGCGGGCTTGCGGATCACACCAACGCGGATTGGCTTGTTCTCAGGCGGCTTGGGAACCATGTTCGGCGGAGGGGCAGGAGGCACAGACTGCTGCATGAAGCTCATGAGACCCGCAAGAGGATTGGGCGCATTCTGAGGAGGAGGCACACTAGCCGTTCCACGCATCTGCTGAGTCTGCGCCTGCATAGACGCAGCAGCCAGACTGCGGGCAATGTCAGGGTTCTGGCGCATGATGTCCTGGATGTTCGGGATAGGCGCCTTCTGTGCCATCTGGTTGGTCAAGTGAACCATGTAGATCATCATGCAGGTACGCAGAGGAATACGGACCAGCGGGTGCATCTTCATGTTCTCACCGTACAGGTCGTACAGCTCCTCAAAGTCATCCTCAAGGTCTGCCACATTCATCTGGGCAGCCTCAGAGAGACCGTCCAGCTGGAGACCAAATGCCTTCATCATCATCACGTTCTTAGACCCCCACTCCATCGCAGACATGCCTGTCACGAACCACTCGGAGAACTGCTTGATGGTCGCATCCATGGACTTCTCACGACGGATGAACTCCAGTTCCAGCTTCATCTCCTCCATGGACGACTCCAGCGTGAAGCGCTTGCGCATCGGCACACCAAGCTTGGAGAGGCGCTCAAACTTGCGCAACATCTCGTACTTCTCGCGCATCACCACATCCTCGGACACCGTGTGGCGTGACGGTGCGGGCACATACGGCTCGGCATTGAAGTTCGGCATGCCGTCCACGACTGCAGGTCCAGATTCCTCAAAGGTCGGCACGAGCTTGGGCGCAGGAGCAGAGCTGGAAGAGCCAATATCATCAAAGTTCAGCGTTGGCAGGTCAATGGATTCTAAGCTCGTCGTTCCCATCACCTTGGGATTCACGAGAAGGTCCGTGTCCATTTACTTCTCCTTCGGCTGTGTTTCTGAAGGTTGGAACGCAAGGTGCGGCGTCTACCTGCCTTCTTTGGGAAAAACCCAGTCTCATAGAACTCCGCTTCGGGCGAAGACCAGTCCTCTGGTTCACCCGACTCCTTGCGAAAGACGCCTGATGCGGGGTCTATCAGAACCTCTTGCTCTCTCTTGAGTTTACCGAAGAATGACGCGCGAAGTTGCCCCAACGACTTGATGTTCCACAGTGATGTATTGGGCAGCTCCCTTTTCAGGAACATGAACGCTTCGTCTTTATTGACATCATACGAACCGAGCGAATCACGCAGTCGTGCTACACGGACACCTGGCAATAAGTGGACTTTGAATAGCCGCCCATTGGGTTTGCACGCGAACTTTCGGATATCATCTGTCAACACTAGGCTCGTTGAGATGGGCTTTCCATACACAGTGGAAAGTTCAAGTGGATTGTTACCTTGTACAGGTATGTTCTTCATGTTCGTATCACATTGACCACGATATACGACCATGTGACCCTGAAGGACCCTCCACTTCAAGTCAGATGGATTGAAGAACTTTGAGGTTGGATTGAGAACATACCGAATCACTGCCTTTACAGCAGGCGGTATGTAAACATCCGCATCGGAATTCATTACATTTTGTTCAGATTTACTTATTCTCATGCTCTAATACCCAAAGACCTTGAAGGAATGAGTCAGCCAAGTCGTCCTTCTTGGGATGCTTTGCGAAGTGTGCCTGGTTCTCCTGAGGAACAAGCGCGTATGCGTGAGCTATGCCTGTCGTTTTGCGACCTTTATATGATGCGGTTGAATCTTCCACGGTCACTATGTTTGACAGCTTGTGAGTCGCCGATACACCCGTGCACCGAAACCCGCGGCAGCAAAAGTACATCTGAAGCATCGCCTGAACGCCAAACATCCGGCGGTCCATCTGATTCTCCACGCACACCACCGAGGCTCCCTTCCAGGACTCTGATCGCTGGTCAAGACTACGAATGATAGCAGGCGCCAAGTCCAACGCAGACCCATGAAGTGCAGAGGACACGCACTTCTTCCAGGTATTCTGTTTCTGGTGATTGTAGACGAGCTTGACCAAGTCTGTCTTCTTAGTCGCTTCAGTGGTCAGCTTCTCTCGGCTGATGATCTCGTGAAGCTGATTCGGGGTCAGCTTGTTCAGTTCAGTCTTGGTTACAGCCTTCTTCTTACGGGGCGCATGCTTGGAACACGCAAACTGTCCGTTGGACGCATGTTCGTAACGAGCAGCGGCTTGACATGAATGACATCTAGGAGCACCGACACCTGCCTGCTCTCCTAGGACGTCAATGATATTCCAATCTACAATCTTTACATCTGTGCGGTCTGTGCCTTCAAGGACACAGTACGCGAGGTTACGAATTCCGACATCAAATGATACGACTTTCATTATATGTACTCACGTGATTTATGAAGACGCCTTGAGGAGCGAAATGAGGACACCCTTTGCGTCGTTCCTGCTGAACGGAAGTCCGCGCTTCGTCAGGAGCTCCTGCAGCTCCTTCTTGGTCTTGCCCTCCAGAGAGTCAAGGTCCAACGCAGGCGGCGCTCCTTCAACGGTCTCAACTGCTTGCTCCTCCTCAACTGACGCGCGGTCATCTTCCTCAGGCTCAACCTCAGCTGGGGGTTCGGGGGCAGGAGCGGGCTCAGGAGGCGGTTCCTCTTCTGTAACCAACTGCTGAGTAAGCGCAACAAACTGCATCTCCATCATGTTGAGCATACTGCGCAGACGTGCCTGCTGCCAGTACATCCAACCAACCATTCCTGCGAGAACAAAGACCATAGATGCGAGAAGAGCAATAGCTGCCTGTAAGAGCTCCATTTATACGAAGGAAGGGAAAGGTTGCGGCGGCTTAAACGAGGTTATCCTCAATTGAAGGGCGCTCTGAATAAATACACTTAAGGCGCATCAGAATCATGAACAACCCCCCACCTCCAAAGACTGCGAGTGCGATGCAGGTTGCCAAGATGGCATCCTGATCCATTGATTTCTTTCGGCTTTTAAGAGTAAATGCCTCGTCGTCAGCGCGGTGGTGATAGTAACTTGGTGGAAGACGTTGGAATGTTTGGATTGGGTGCGGCAGTTGCAGCTCCCCAATCCCCAGTCGGGTCCTTCTTCGTTTCTGCGTTCAAGATGCTTGGGTACATCGTTCTTGCAATTCTTGTTCTCATCATTGTGCTTGTCCTCATCGGCTTCATTAACAACATGATGAATCCTGTAAAGCAGAAGTTCACACTTCAGGGTGAGTTCTGGGACGTGCCTGGTGGTACCCCGCATGTTCGTGAGGAAGTGTGGGAGGACACAGGTGCAGGCAATAAGGTCGCTGTCTACCACGATATCCCGAAGGCTTAGCGCTTACGGTAGCAGTTCTTGTAGGGACGGCAACTTGCGCGCTGCGTGAACCCCATGCGGCGGCATGGGGTCTTCTTGCAGTACTTCTTTGACATCTTGCGACTCTTACGGAACTTGCGAGTCTTGCGGCGCCCGCCCTCTGCATTTAGTCGCGCGACATCCTTAGACGAATCGGTGTCAAAGAGCGAGAGTTCTGTGATCTCGGGAACCTTGCTCTTAATCTCAGTCACTAACTGCTCGCCGCGAGCCTTCGCCGCAACCTTGTCCATGTCCTTGTTCTCCCGCGCAATGAGTTCTAGATCGGAACCAGTCACGCTAACATGGGCCAAGTCAATGCCAGTCAGCTTGGACTTGATGTCATCTGCTGTGACACCAGCAACCTTTCCTGTAAAGATGAAACGAACATATGCCATTTACTATACGCTTAGAATTCTTCGTCCAGCCGTAGCTCACCCGACGACTGAACGCGAGAATAGTCTGAGACCTTCTTCTCAAAGAAGTTGGTCTTGCCCTCCAAACTGATGAGGTCCATGAAGTCAAACGGATTGTGAGCACCAAAGATCTTCGGCGTGCCCAACTGGACCGCAAGACGATCCGCCACAAACTCAATGTACTGCGACATCATCTTCGCATTCATGCCAATCAGCGAGCACGGCAGAGCATCGCAAATGAAGTCCTTCTCCAACTCCACCGCCTCCTTGATGATCTCGTGAACTGTGTCCTCAAAGATCTTGGTTTTCAGCGTGTGGAACAAGGACACGGCAAACTGCGTATGAAGTCCCTCATCGCGGGAGATCAGCTCGTTGCTGAACGTCAGACCCGGAAGGAGGCCGCGCTTCTTCAACCAGAAGATGGAACAGAAGGCACCTGAGAAGAAGATTCCCTCAACACATGCAAAGCCCACCAGGCGAGTCGCAAAGGACTTGTCGGATCCCATCCACTTTAGCGCCCACTCAGCCTTCTTTTCAATGCATGGGATAGTGTTGATCGCGTTGAACAATTTGGCCTTCTCCTCCTCGTCCTTGATGTAGGTATCAATCAACAGGGAGTATGTCTCAGAGTGAATGCCCTCCATGGCGTTCTGGAAGGAATAGAACAGCTTCACCACCTGGGAATCCACTTCACCCTGGAAGCGAGTGACAAGGTTCTCCATCACGATACCATCCGATCCTGCGAAGAATGCCAGAATGCGACCGATAAAATGCTGCTCATTTTCGGTCAGCTTTGCCCAGTCTGCGTGGTCCTTTGAAAAGTCAATCTCCTCGGGCGTCCAAAACACGGCGACGCTTTGCTTGTACATCTTGTAGAGGTGTTGCTCGGACGGCTTGATAGGGAACAGAGTGAACGACATCTATATACTATACGGCGATTATCGCCTAAACGAGAAACTCTGGATACTACATAATGAGTAGCACATCCAACGTCCAGTCGGTTTTGACCTCGGTCTTACGACCCGTCTACAACTACGACGCGACCAACTACTTCACAACGAAGCTGAACATCTCCAACGTGAACACTGTATTTGCTGACATTGCAAACGTGACGCGCCTGGATGTGGGCGACGCCAATAGCAACGTGTATGTCGGCACTGGTTCTGGAAATGCCATCGCCTCCTTACGCAACTGTTACCAGAACACTGCAGTGGGGTACAACGCCGGGTCGTTGATGTCAAACGTCTCCACCGTTGTCGCTCTCGGGTACAATGCTGGGTACGCAGCCACTAGCACGTCCAACAGCATCTTCATCGGTCGTTCGGCAGGTGTTTCGTCTGTCGGTTGCTCAAACAACATTGCAATTGATCCGTCTGGCGGTGTGTTAGCCTCAAGCTCTACCAACAACACGATTGCCATCGGCGCCCGTGTAGGAACGCAGAGCAGTCATGGTATCTTCCTCGGAACCAATGCAGGATATGCGACAACGGGTAGTTACAACATTGTACTCGGCCACTACTCTGGAACCAGCAGCACCCCCACAACAGGTAGCAACAACATGTTGATTGGGCATGGTCTGAAGATGGCGCCGACACTCAGCAACACGATGTACATTGGTAACCAGTCAAATGTCTTGATTGCCGGGAACTACGCCTCAAATGGAGTTGCAATTGGGAAGAGTGACGCAGGTATGTACTATATCGGTACGACAACACCGATTCCTGGATTGGCACTTGACGTTGCAGGCTATGCTCGCTTCTCAAATGGCCTAGCGATTGGACGAGATCCGCTACAGTACACGTTGGACGTCAATGGATCTATGCGAATCGCGGACGGCTACGGGTCCCTAGTAATGTACCAAGATGCGAGCTTGAACCCTCGTCTGTACGAGAGTGGAACCGTTCAAGCGACAAGCGGTGTCTTCTCAGTTCAGGGCACGAGTGCGTCGACGGGAAGTGTCGTGACAATCGGAACCTTGCGCTATGGCAAAAATGATATTCTGATCAACAGCAGTAGCGACCCAACCAAGTGGGAAGCCTGTAGTTATATGTGGTTAGGGTCTGGTGCTCCTGTCATATTGACTCTTTCGAATAACGCAGGAACCACACCAGTCGTTACGTTCAGTAGCTCAAACATCCAAGCCCCTTCGACGACGCAGCCGTGGCTGTACACCATCACATACTTCCCTCTTCCACCTGTAGGCACGTATGCACCTGGCAAGAGTTCAGGGCCCGCTTAGGCGTAGTTTCTCTACCATCTTGCGGATAGAGACCGATGACACGCCAGATACAGCAGATACGTCTGTCAGGCGGCCGTTCAGTACATGGCACACTACACCCGATACGATTGTCTTTGGCGTGTGCTCCATCTCAGGCAAGGCAATCAAGACCGCGAGGATCCTCTCACGTTCGCCTTCGGTCACCCCCATTTCAGCACAGATTCGTTCGGCGATACCTAGCTGCGTGTTAAGGACGCTTGACACTTCAGCACCAAAGCGACTCAGCCCCTTGCAGAGAGCACGGATAGAGACTCGGAAGATATCGGCTACTTCCTCATGGGTACGTGTGGCATTATGCTGACGACATGCGACGAACACTGCACCTGCCATTAAGGCCCTGCGTGTCTCGCCTCGCGACTTGCGCGCATCCTCTACCTGTTTGAACAGTGCGCAGGCATCATGGATGATGGCCTTAGGTAGACCAATCCGCCCACAGGACGCTTGAATCGCATCAAAGATACCCATCCACGACCGCTCACCGTGACTTGAGAACGACCATGAGGAGAGTTTGCCGATTGCTTTGGACTCTTCTGATTGTCCGGGAATCCGCTTGCGCATCATCATGGACCCAAACGACGAGTCCGGTAGTAGCTCGTTGGTGACACCGCCTGTTCGTGAGGGGTCGCCCTCGGTTTCTGCATACATTCTCCATTCAGCCGATTCGTCAATATGACTTCCCAAGATTGTGCCGCAACATGTGCAGACTTTTTGGCCCTCGTCCAGTTCTATCTCTGGATGGTCGCACTCCATTACTCCCACTTGACCCTGCACATACCTTCTCCGTTTTCAAGACGCTTAGTGAATGAGTACCATGCTGAATAGGCTGTGGACATATGCATAAGTCCATGGAAGAACATTTGCGTAGTCCAGTCAGGGTCCCAGGACAAGATAGAGAGCTGCTGTCCAACAAAGTAGGAGTAGAAGGAGTATCCACCCATGAGTACCCAGACCCCAGCAGCAGATGGACCTGCGCGATAGACATTGAACATCAACCAACCAATGTAGTTGAGGATAGCGACGATATCTGCTTCAAACATCCATTGCTGGCGAAACCAATGAAAGCTCATCGTTGTCGCACAGATGAAGAGACAGGAGGACATGGAATAGTAGAAACCAGACTCGTATGCGAGCCACGCAGGTAGAAGGTAGGACATCCCAGTCATAACTAGGTAAGGTTCAGGTATCATATGGTCTTGGCGCCACGGCATTACTAGTTATGATACATGCTCCCTAAAGCCACTGGGTCGTAGACTTGTGGCCTATATGTGGTCAGGAGTGTTGGGCGGTGGCCACCTGGCTTCTGCTGCTTCACCCACGAGACGAGGAGGTAGTTTTCGTGGACGGGCCAGACTTGGAATCCAGATTCGGTCAGTGTCTTCAGGAGGTACTCGCGGGCCTCGGACATTTGGAACAGTGGGTACCCAAAGACAAACCCGGGTATCTCAAAGACGACATACGGGGAATTTGCGGCATGAATGGACTGCCGGCGGATTTGGGAGTATAGGGAGGCAAGGACGGGACGCATGGCCGCCATCCGTTGTTCGCGCCGATTCTCTTGCTCGTTCCATACATCACGAGCTTTCAGCATTCTTGTTATGTCTTTGTAAGATATGTTGAAGTCTATAGCGCTTGGAGGAGGTGGTGTCAGAGGATGCCTTCTCGTCGGAGCACTCAAGGCTCTGGAAGACCGACAACCTCTTGAATTCCCTGACGGTATCTATGGCTGTTCCATCGGCTCAATCCTTGCAACCATGATTGCATTTCGCATCCCACTGAAAAAAATTGAAGAGTTGGTGGAGGAAGAGTTTATCCTTTCCAAATTTGTCCCGAACTTTGGCATTTCATCTGTTACATCCTTCACATCTAAGAAGGGTCTGTTCTCAATGGACCTCTTTGAAGACACGCTTATTCGTGTATTCAAGTCAGCTGGCATTGACCTCAAGGATAAAGTGATTGCAGATGCACCGCAAAAGTTGTATATTATGGCGTCCAATCTGACAACTCGTCGTGCTACACTCTTGACTGGACAGATTCCGCTTCTCGCAGCCATCAAGGCATCGTCCTGTATCCCTGCAGTGTTCTACCCACAGATCATCTTGAACAATGTATATTTGGATGGAGGTGTCTACTGTGACTGCATGGTGGATGCGGTACCACCCACAACAATTGTGTTACACATTGCATACAGTCACCAGCCCATATTTCCCGCTGACTTAGAGTCCATGACTCTGGCTACGATTTCGCGGTATGTCTATGCAGGTGCCCGCGTTGGATGTGTGCCACGACCGAAGAATGTGTTGAACCTTAACGAAACCTCCTTCATGCCTCTCTCTGATCTGACCTTGGCTGACAAGAAGGCCATGATTGATTCAGGGTTTGTTCAGGCCTCACGCTTTCTGTCCAAGCGTTTCCTTCAGGAATGCTTCCAGGTTAGCTGAGGTCACCTGCTTACCAAAGTCATGGATACCCTCGGCCGTCTCCAGCTTGACTGTGGGATAGCCCTCAATCCCGTACTGTGAGCATATGGCCTGATTCTTGTCACAATCAATCTTGACGAACTTGACCTTGGTCGTTCCGTAGGTGGCATCGGACATCTGTGCCCACTCGGGTTGTGCCTTCTTGGAGAACCCACACCACTCCGTGTAGAACATGTAGAGAGTGGCTTCGCCCTCAAGAGTCTCCTTGACAGGTGGAAGAATCCACGGCTTCCAATAGCGGTACACGATCAGTGCTGCGAGGAGGAGGGCGAGGAAAGTGACCCACTGCATTGTTGAAAGAGGTGAGAAATTATGCGCTGTTTCTCAAACCAACGACGGTAGGCTTCTTCCGCAGTGATACCCTCCTTGATCTGAAGCCACCCGACATCGGTGGACATGCGCTCTGGCTCATAGGGACGAGGAGTCAGAGTGACCCAACGTCCTTGGTAGCGTAAAACGAATTTGTCTGGTTCCATTGCTTTTTGTAGTCACCACAGGGTAAATGGAACAGGTAGGTAAGGTGATGGTGGCGATGGGGTTGAATTACGCAGTACATTACGCATCTATGATGGCATACACTCGTGTATGTATGCCGCATAGTTGGGACGATATCTTACAATCATTCTTTGTTACAGCAAGTCCTGCTTGCACGACACTTCTTACCGTAGGACAACATACTCAAACGGCTTATGCTGGAATTGTAGCGACGACTCTTGCGAATCTGCTTATTGGAGGGTTGAAGTCAGTGTCTTAAACACGGAGGCCGCCGCTCGGGAAGCCGACCAGTCCGGCGCCGATACCGAAGCCAGCACCTGTGCGGGCCGACGCGCCGACGCTCGGGGCGTAGATGTCCAGGATGGCAAAGGTCGCAGTCGCAACCAGAGCAATCATGCCAACCTCGGACGCCTTGAGCGTCTTGCCAGGGAGGACATAGGCCGCGACCGCGACAGCCAAGCCCTCGAGTGCGTACTTTATCAGACGCGTGATCAGGTCGGCGACATCAACACCAGGGGCAGGGGTAGGCTTCGGCTTAGAGTCCATTTTATTCTAAGAGTACGAAGAAATTCTTAGACGACGTCCTTGTGGGACTTCCCACATACAACCAAATAAACCAGCGATCTAGACACTCCTAATTTCTTAGCTAGCGCATACTTGGATAACTTTTCCGGGTTCTCGCGAATGTAACGAACATTGTCATCGGTTAATTTGAGAGAAGGCTGCGACGCTCGATTCTTTGCCTTAGACTCTACAGTCATCACGCGACCGACACATCGTTTATGACCCTGCATTGAGGCGGATAACTTGGCTTTCGTTTCTGTGCCCAGTGATTTTCCCAGACGGGCTTGACTCATTTTCCTCTTCGTCTCCTCCTTCGTATTGTAATCATACGGTCTCCCTCGCCCGCATAGCGTCTGATTATAGCCGCCCTCCCACACGTAGGACTCATACTGCTCTGCATAGTAGCACTCCATGTTATCAAGTGATTCTTCTGGTAGCTCACATAGGGTCTCAATCTCGAACGCACTCTCCCCGTACTTGTTAATAGCGTTGCCTAGTAAAGTTCTACTTTCTGGGCGCCTTGATTTATATACGTGCTGTTTCCACCGTAGAAGTGGATCATGTAAGGATCTGCCGATATATGATTTTCCATTCTCCTTACAGCGAATTCTATAGATGAACCCCATTATATATTACATAGCATCTTCATTTAAACTAGAGGGTATCTACATTCAGCCCGTTCCATAAAACAAACGGATTCCAACAACGGCCGCCGCGGCGACCCACACGAGCCACCATGGAACAAGGTTGGACACATACACGAGCACGACATAGAACACGACGGCATGAATGAGCGCTGAATACAGCGGGTTCATGCCAGGTAGCCCAGGGACGACGACTCCAGGGACAAGCAGAAAGAACAGCAGAGCGCAGGTAATCAGATCGTACATTTATGCTCTGCGTAGAAAGGACTTTCAAAGGAAGTTTACTATCATAATAAATGCCTGTTGTTCCCGAGACGCTCCCGAAGAGGGAGGACGATGGCTCCGTGATTGATTACCTGGACGAGGACCCCGAGATCCCGAACCAGCGCTACTGCATCATCTCCTTCATCAGTCCGGAGAAGACCATTACGCAGAAGGACCAGTTCTTCTTCAAGGCGTTCCTGCAGTGGATGGACTATCAGTGGAAGGTGGTGGGCCTCGAGCACCTCATGGTGTTCCTGTCCAAGAAGTATAACCTGAAGATTGACGACCTCCTCAAGGACGTTGAGGAGTTTGTCAAGGTCCGCAACGCCGAGGTGAAGGCGACGGACATCTACGAGCAGTTCCAGGTGTTCCTCCTCAAGAACGAGAAGGAACTGCAGGAGCGCTTCGACACGGAGGTGGACTTCAAGACGAACATCCGCGGCGTCAAGGTCCGCCGCTGCTTCCCGTCCATCGAGGAGACGCAGATGTTTGCCAAGGTGCTCCAGCGCAAGTACCCGAAGGACAACCTCTACATCGGCAAGGTTGGTGCGTGGCTGCCATGGGACCCGTCGGAGCACCTGATGCCCGAGGTGGAGTACGCCGAGAAGGAGCTGAACGAGCTGATGCGCAAGTACAAGGAGAACGAGGTGAACAAGGAGATGTTCTTTGCCGACCAGCGCGAGGAGTCCATCAAGAAGCAGAAGGAGGAGAACGAGCGTCGTCGTAAGGCGAATGCTGAGGAGGCGCGTTCAAATGCCGCGGCCTCTGCGACGGCCCAGATTGAGGACCTTTCCCGCCCTGTTCACCCGACAGAGGGAGTCATCCGCGAGTAATTTGTTGGTTGGATACAATGAGTGAAGACCCCACTATCCAGTTTTCCAGCGACGGGGGGCCGCCCGATTATGCCGCAATTGCGGCGGCTATCTCATGTACAACTGGCGGGCGCAAGAAGCGTGGCGGTGTTAAGACGGCAGCTGAGAGGTTTGCCGAGAGGGAACGTGAGGCAGAGGCAGCAGCTGAGGCGGCGAAGAGACAGAAGATGGAGTCCAAAGTGGGTGTATTTGATGCACCCAAGCCTTCTGTGCCATCGCCGATGAGCCCTGTAGCCGTTGACCCAAACACACAGAAGATTGCGGAGGGTCTCAAGATGATTGACGATGGCATCAGGAAGAAGGCGGCTGGAGTGGTTGAGAAGAACCTTTGGACAATCATGGGAATCGGCGCCGCTACAGGAGCCGTCGCGTGCGTTGCGCCCCAGCTGGCCCTTCTTCCGCCGATTGCGGCTATGATGGCGTTGTATAGCCCTTCTCTGGCAGCCCAGATTCGGACACCTGGGGGTGTTTCGCTGTCACAGCTGGAGAACCTTGTGAGGTCAGCGAAGACGAAGGCGACCATGGAAGTTGAGAAGCAGATTGCGACTGCAAAGAGGGACCAAAAGAATCAGTCCACGAAACTTACAGGTGCATTGGACCGACTCAGCGCGCTCACGGCGAAGAAGGACAAGATTGTCACACTGTTTGACAAGCTCTCAAGCATTGCCAATCGTGCCTCTACACCTAAGAAGCCGGCTGAGACAGTTGCGCTTATTGAGGAAACCAAGGCGGCTGTTGAGTCGGCACCTGAGCCCGAGCCCGCGGCACCTGCCCCGGCCGCCCCTGTCCCCATGGACACAACCGCTGGTTCTAGGCGTCGCCGCGCTTCTGGACCCAAACGGACACGGCGTTCTTCTTCTGGACGGCGGCGGCGTTATACTCGTCGGCGCTAAGAATCGCCGAGTGAAACGGGCGATTGTCAGCCCATAACGAAGGCTCGCACAAACGGAATGGCGGATGCTCGGACGCCTTGTACCAGAACACCTGATCCTCTAGCTTGTTGGAGCTGACGTTGTTACAAATGACCAGACACTCGAAGTTCTCAGTGCACTGGTCCATAAACGTACAAAACATCTCAAAGGTAGGAAACATACCTGCGTAATTCTCGTAAATCCTACGACGATTACCTAGGATATTCTCACGAAGAATGAATACAAAGTCCACATTGGTACGCAGGTTCGGCGTAATGCCCAATGGATACTGCATCGTGATGATGGTCATCATATCAATGTGACGACCGTTCATGAAGACGTAGCGAGTGGACTCCTCCTTAATCCAGGTAGAATCATACAAGCAGTCATCCAGAATCAGGAACGCACGAGGATCAATGGAGGACTGACCACCCCTCGCATTCTTGTCCTTGTTCCTAGCCTGCTTCACATTCATCTGGCGCTTGATGACATTCATCACAATCTGTGGACTGTACTTGTCATGGATGAACTTGGATGGAACCATATGCTGGAAGAACTCGTTGGCTACCTCTGTACCTGAAATCACCGTGCCTACAGGAAGACTCTGTTGGCAGTTGAACAGGATATCGCGAACCAAGAAGGACTTGCCTGTATCCTTCTTTCCGATAATCACCATCATCGGACTCTTGCGAGAATCAATCTCGCAGCGGTCCTTGAGCATGTTGATGTCAAACTTTCTCAATTGAAAGTTCATTACTTGGGTGGTAGAAAAGAAGCCCTGCGTTGAAAACGATGGTTTGTTTGCCGACCTCAAACACAATGGGCAAAGATTTGAGGACGCATGCAGTGGAGTTGAAGCTCCATCGGGTCCCCAAGATTGACGGGACGCCTTGGAATCTTCGGCATGTTCAGCCCTTTTTCCCCACTCTGGAAACCCTGTTCAAGACGGAGCAGTTGTCTAACCTGTCCGAGTATGGCATCAAGCTCCCAGAGGAGATTGAGACTGTGCATGAGGCGACAGTGAAGACGACAAAGGGACGCACCATCCCTGTCCACCGCAAGACGACCATGCTTCTCAGTCCATTCAAGACCATGAAGGGCGAGTACCTTGAGCCTAGTATGCCTCGTCCTTCAGAGGTTGCACAGGAGATGGAGAACAAGATCCAGAGCCCGCACACGGCTGCTTATGTTGGTGCGCTGACGTCCATTGTCTTGTCGCAGTCAGGTTGTGACCATTTCCCCCGCGTGTTTGGTGTCTATGCAGCCGTTTCGTCGTCTCACGAGATTGACATCTCAGACGACTATGAGGACCTGGTGGAACGCAAGTGGTTCACGGACCAGATGGGCAAGACCTTCACTCTGCGTCTGCGTGCGATTCAGGGTGAGTCCGAGTTCTCCCACACGCGTGGGCATCGTCAAGCCATCGCATTAGGCGATGATGTGAACCTAGAGGTAGAGGATGTGGATGTTCCGCATGTAGACACGCCGAAGGAGGGTTCAGTTGTTGATGAGTATGAAGAGACTTCCTCAGTTGAGACAGGGACTTCAGAGGCGTCCGAGGAGGATGTGTTTGACATCCAGTCGTGTGATTGCCCTGACTCGGACAGTGAGGGCGAGTGTGAGGAGGGTGAGGCATTTGCATGGGCTACCTTCAAGGATGTGCCTGTAGTCACCACCGCAATGGAGGTCTGTACCGGAACCTTCTACGACCTCATCAAGGAGCACCATGAGCCTGAGAAGCACACTGCATGGATGTTCCAGGTTGTGGCCGCTCTTGCGTATGCCCAGCGCTACTATGGGTTTGTTCACAATGACCTCCATGGCAACAATGTGATGTATATCCCCACGACTACCGAGTTCCTCTACTACAGCCATGGAACCACGACCTACAAGGTGCCGACCTACGGCTACCTCATGAAGGTTATTGACTTTGACCGCGCAGGAGTCTCCGTTCGCCTGCCTGGAATGAAGGAGCCGCGTTCGTTCCTTAGCAGCCAGTTCCAGGAGGATGAGGAAGCCGGAGGGCAGTACAACTGCGAGCCGTACTACAACCAGAAGCACCCGCGTATTGGTCTGGCGTCATCGTTTGACCTTGCACGCTTTGCGACTGCAGTGTTCTGGGACATCTTCCCAGAGGGTCCTGACCATGCATATGACCACCCACTTTTCGAGATGTTCCTTGCGTGGACCACTCTACCCGATGGGTCTTCGGTCATGTTCCGCAAGAAGCGCGACAACCACGACCGGTACCATGGGTTTGACCTGTACAAGGCGATTGCGCGCTACCTGAAGGACAGCGCAGTGCCGCGGAAGGAACTGGGCAAGTTCAAGATGTTTCAGGGCAAGATCCCCTCAGGCGAACCATTTTTGGTGATAGAGGCGTGATACTTAATAGCGATAGGTAAAATCCGAGTCAATAAGCTTTTCGATAAGCGGGTCATCCTTTTTGATCGAGAAGCAGTTCGACCAGAACTTCACATCTTCATACGTCTGACTCCAGGACTCATCGTTTACCTTAATAAGCTTCCTTGTCCCAATTCGGTATGTATCAAATCCTCGTACAGAGAGGAAATCGACAATATCCTTCATTGGGTTTGGAATACCTGGTCCACGATGGTCATCTAAACAGTCGCTGCATTCGAATATAATATACTTTGTCGAGTGGAGATATTTCTCGAATCCCTTGAGTACGTTTGTATCATTCCCCTCAGTATCAATTTTTATGAACTTAATCACGATGTTCTTGTCTACGAACTCAGCGTCTAGAACATCATCTAGACGTTTCACATCAACATCACATAGTTTCATCCCACCACTGCGCAGGCCAGCAATGGCATTGCCACTGTTATTTGTTTGCTGTCCCAGATAGTTGTAAAACGAGGCCTTCCCTGTTGTATTCGACACACAGTGTTCGAACAGGGTAATCGATGGGTCTTTCTCAACAACAGTCTTCAATGTTGAAATATTCGCTGGGTTTGGCTCAAAACACAAGAATCTGGCATTCGGTTCGGTACATACATCCTTCAGGTGTTTGATATACTCCCCAGTACAAGAACCAACATCGATTCCAATAATATGGGAATTGTCGTCAATTGGTCCCGCAAACTTCTTCAGACCAACGAGAAGCTTCTCATGGCCAGCTTCACCCGTAAACTCGTGGCGGTTTGTGAGATAGTAAGACTGCATTTGTCTTATTATGGCTACATAATTTAAGTCCGTCATGGATTTTTGGTGATAGAGACATAAATGGCTGTCAAGACAGAGGGACTCAAGGTGAAGTATTCATTCCTCTCCACACTACTGTTCCTGATTGTGGCGTCACCGTGGACATACCAGGTGACATACAAGGTGTTCGGGAAATCCGTATCGAGTCCGGGCGGTTGCCCGACTTCGGTAGGACTGTTTCTTCATGCACTCGTGTTTTTCTTAGGTCTGTATCTACTCATGTCATTCCCTGCAGACAGGGAGGGACTGACCAATAGTCGCAAGGCATCACCTGATGACATTGACCCTCCGTTTCCTCAGGCTTCATCTGCCGATCCGAAGAACTAATTTAGACATTTCCAGGTGGGAAATCAAAATGACTATCCATGTATACGCACTCTGTTACAATGAAGAAGTATTGATTCCTCATATGGTCTCACACTACCGCAAATGGCTGCCGTCGTGTGCGATTACTGTAATTGACAACTATTCAACTGACAAATCGGTTGAGGTTGCGCATCAGTTGGGATGTGAAGTATTACGATTTGGCAGTGAAGGAATCATGGATGACAGAGTCCATGCGGGAATCAAAAACAGTATCTGGAAACAACTCACAGATGGTTGGGTTATTGTAATAGACATGGATGAGTTCCTATGCGTAACAGAGGACGACCTCCACTATGAGTTTGATCAAGGGACAGCCATATTACAGACCAAGATGATTGATATGATAGGCGATAGTCAGACTGCAGACCTAACCGACATTGACATACATGCCATCAAAAAGTATGTGATTCGCTGTGAACCAGGGAAGCGGGTATGTTTTCGCCGAGAGAGGATTGGCGAGACACATTACACAATGGGTGCCGAAGCTTGTAATCCTCACGGACCGATGGGTGTACATGAACGTCCAGTGAAGGAAAGTTCAAAGGTCTATATTCTTAAACATCTCGCATATCTAGGGTTGCCGTTCATCACTAATAAAATGATCAAACGATATGAGCGAACTGAAGAGATGCGCAGTAGTGGTATTGCGATTCACTACACTAACAACGTTGAGTCTATCCGTGCCGATTACATGAACAGGCTTGAAAACTCGGTAGAGCTCTAGAACTCCGGCTTCCCAACGAACATATCTTGAACTGCGTGCACAACTGGCTCAGCCGCTGCCTGGACACCATCCGAACCACCTAATGCATAGACGATTCCGCCTGCGAGCGTCCCCGCTCCGGCCGCAATTTTCGCCCCGTCGGCAAAGACCGTCTTCTCACTCTTGGCTTGGCGGTCCAGAACATAGAGAATGACGGAAATCACCACAACTGCTCCGACAATCATGGCATAATAGTAGAGCTCCTCCATTTGTCTCGCATTCATCATTTTCATTATAAAAGTTGAACGAGCTCACATGTTCAGCGACACCTCCGACGACGGCTGCAGCTCAACCTCATCCTCGTCCTCTGTCTCTGACTCAAAGTCATCTGCGCCAAGCGTGATCTCATCGCCGAGCGAGATTGTAGGCTGTTCATCCTCCTCTTCCTCTTCCTCCTCAAACTTCACTGCTGGTGCAGGCGCAGGAGCGGGCGCGGGTTCAGGTTCAGGCTCGGGCACAACGGGTGTCTCACTTACCGGGATGTCTTTGCCATGGAAGTAGGCCTTGCTAATATCCTTCCACGGGATGAAGCTATCAATCACCTCATTCAGGGCGGCACCAATCATGGTCTCAATCTCACGACGGTTGCGAGCCTGCTGCTCGGCTGCGACGCCCACTGTCTTGAAGAGGTATGCATTGCTCCAGCACGCACGGGCGCTCTGCTTGTAGAACGCATGGATGAAGGTCTCCACAGACGGGCGAGTAAAGGGAATCTCCACCGTAGACGTGTCCACCTTCTGGAGGCTGGCAAACGCACGGATGTAGCTGACAAACACACCCAGCAGGAGGTCCTCAATGTAGTCGCACTTGGACGCAACGGAGATGCGCTCCACCTCCTTCTTCAGCGTCTCCGTCGACCACTTCGGAATCTGGGTCAGAAGGTTCTGGAACGTGCGCAGAATCTGGTCGGGCTGGTTATTACGCTCAGCCGCCTTCTTTGCATTGTCGTAGATGCTCCAGAGACCATCCGCAACGTGTGGGATAACTGTGCGCGCCAAGTTTTCGCGCAGGGTCTGCTTGACAAAATCCGTACTCATTTGTTTACAGACGGGGAGTGTTCTTTGACTAAACCGACGCGAATGCCAAAGTTTGTCTTGATTCTGATGATTCGCAATGAGTCGGGCATCCTTGAGAGGTGCTTGAAGGCCGTGGAGAACGTGGTCGACGCATACTGTATCTTAGACACTGGGTCAACAGACAACACCTGCGACATTGCGACCAAGTTCCTTGAGACGCATGAAGGGTGTCTGACTGTTGAGCCATGGAAGGACTTTGGGTACAATCGTTCGGTTAGCTTCACTCGGGCACATGCGTACTTGAAGGACAATGGATGGGACCTGAGGGATACATACGGCCTCCTGCTAGACGCAGATATGGTGTTTGTCCCAGGCGCGTTGAAGCAGCAGACTCTCGGTGAGACTGGATACACGATGGTCCAGTGTGCAGGGTCGCTCGAATATCCGAACACGCGACTCGTGCGGATGGATTTCCCATGGAGGTGTGTTGGCGTAACCCATGAGTATTGGGCAGGCGAGACGAAGCCGCTGCCCAAGAACGTCTGTTACATTGACGACCGCAATGACGGCGGGTGCAAGTCGGACAAGTTTATTCGCGATGCTGTGCTCTTAGAGCGAGGACTGAAGGAGGAGCCAACGAACGGGCGCTACATGTTCTACCTCGCACAGACGTACAACTGTCTTAGGCGATGGAAGGAGTCTGCTGAGATGTACAAGAAGCGAATTCAGACAGGAGGATGGGAGGAGGAGCTATGGTACAGTCACTACATGATCGGGAAGTGCTACCTCGAGCTCAACGACATCCCAAAGTTCGAGATGTGGATGCAGCGAGCAATCGCCAGGCGGCCCACACGCGCTGAGCCATACTACATTCTTGCCAAGTACTTCCGAGAGCACAGCCAGCACTACAAAGCCTATCAGTATGTCCTGGACGGCAAGAAGGTCCCGCCATCGTCCGATTCGCTCTTCATTGAGACAGATGTCTACAAGTTCATGTTTGACTACGAGGCTAGCATTCTAGAGTTCTATGTCTGTCCGGATAGGAAGGTTGGTCTGCGTACGTCTATCAACTACATGCTGCGAACTGGCGTTTACCAGCAGAACCTCCTCTTCAACTTCCAGTTCTATGCACAACCGATTCAGTCAACGCAGACGAACCTTGGTGACAAGCTGCCTCGTCCATTTGGGCCAGACTTCAAACCATCCGCGATCTCGGTAGACAAGTATCCGCTGGCAAACGTGCGGTATGTCAACTATTGGATGGATGGTGGAGACTACAAGGTGCCTACCAATAGCCCAGTGATGACTGAGAACGCCTACATCAACTTGGAGACAATGGAGGTGATTGCAAAGATGGACGCATCCACTGTCGGACTCCCTGTTCATCCAGTCAATGTGCGTGGTCTCGAGGACATCCGCCTCTATCGTAACGGGTCTGACCTGTGCTTCACTGCGACGACACAGGAGTATTCGCCAGAGATGGTCCGTGTTCTCCAAGGCAAGTATGGAACGGATGGTACTTATTCAGACTGTAGAATTCTCGGATCTCCGCATGGAAGGACTTGTGAGAAGAACTGGCTTCCTGTCAATGGAACCGATATCATGATCTATGACTGGTGCCCGCTTCAGACAGTGGATCGCGCAATCACAATCTCTCATACGACCCCAACCCCTCCACTCTTCTCACTGTTCCGCGGCTCAGCTCCTCCTATGATGGTAGGCAATCGCTTCTGGACACTTGTTCACGTGGCAGAATACAGTAAGCCACGCAAGTACTATCACTTTTTCGTGGAGACACATTCAACACATACCCCACTTAGGGTCACGTTGCCATTTGTGTTCCGCTCTCCGTCCGTTGAATACTGCGTTTCCACACATATGAACGACACGACAATCACTTGCTACGTCTCGTTTATGGATGCGAATCCAGCCAGGGTTGACATTCCGATTTATGAATTGGAGTGGATGAATGTCTAATCAAGATGCGCAACCACTGTGCGCATTAGGTTCGAATAGGAAGGGCGCTGAAATGCCAGCTTGTTCTTGAAGAAATGAAGTGGAATCCTAGAACACCAATAACGGTCGATGCACCCATTAGCATCTGCACCACCCGAATCAATCATACGGTCAAGACCCTCCTTCGCGATCCGATACACATCGGATGACGTGGGCTTATGAAGGAAATAGGCAGATGATGTTGTACAGTCTTGCCTGCTGATAGAGAGGAGGTCATCGACAGGTTCGCGGTTTCCGATACGACTGATGGCAAGAAAACATAGTGAATATTCATAGTCTCGTTTGAAAAACTCCGACACGGATGTCTGAACCCGCACAATGTCGTCCGTAAACACGATGTCGTCCTCCAAAATCAAACATGTCTTGTGATCACTTGCGTTGAAGTGCTCCATCACGTCCGTATGGTTCTTGGTCGCACCTGCGTACGGCGGAAGTCCGTCCTTCTGGGCCTTGTAGTGGTAAACTTTATGCAGGGGCGCTGCAACCCTCGTAAGGGAGCACAACGTTTCATAGTATCTGTCCACTCGCTCCTCGAGGTTGAGAATGTAGATGATATCCACAGAATCCCAGCAGGGATGTGACTCAACAACAGTGTGATTTACTTGGTTGAATAGGGAGACGTGGCGATACATCTTGCGAGTTGCGGGAAGGGCCCTGTGCCAGTCGGGGTAGGTACCATACACAATCACAACTTCATCCTCGGCAGGTTCGCGGTCAGGGTCAAAACTGGCCACCACCTTGCCTAACATGTGTAGCAGATAGTTGGAGTTGAAGATGTTGTGTGGGATAATGTCTGAAAACTCAAAGGCCCCCATCCAGAACTGTGCCTTAGCGAGATCGCGGCAGTGGAGGTTCGCACGATAGATAGAATCATAGGTCAGTGGACGATTGCCATATGGAATTGATAGTGGGTTCATTGAATCAGTCAACCGTTTCAAGATAGCAAACTGGTCCTCTCCCTGTAATCTGTGAATTGAGTTCACAATATCATCCATGTAGGGAAACTTGGCCGTGCCATCCCATATCACGTTGCCCACAAAGTCAGTGTTCGAGTCGCGCGGCCTCTCAATCCACTCTGCATGTTCAAGATGGAATGCAATAAGGCATGTGTGGACTAAGATATCGGGCTTGATGATTGGGTATACCTTCTCAACCAACTCTACCTCGTCATGTCCATAGAATACCGTGCGCTCCAGGTTAATGTCCAACTCGGGAATGCAGCGTTTCCATCCAAACGTACCAGCCATAATCCGCGAGGTGTGCCACATATGGTCACGGATTACATGGTATGTCTTGGAGGACTTGAGGAACTCGTCAATACACCAGCGGTCACGCGCATCAATGCGTGAATCCGTATCACGGACAAATCCCACATCACGAGTCCGAAGCGGGATAAACCGATAAAGCGTGTTGATGTTTCCCTCCACACCCGTCTCAACTACCTCTACACCTTCAGGAATCGTCCAACTTGGGTCACAGACACCCTTGTAGACGATAATTGAAAAGGTTGGGTAATGTTCTTTGATGAGTTGGATGTTCTCAAGAAGACCTGTATAGTAGTTCGGCTCTGTCCCGTAGAGACAGAAGGAGAACACCCCCATTATGTATACAAATGCTTGTAAGATTCGTTAATTGGCCGCGAAGTGTCCTGTAAGATGTGCTTGGCAAGCTCAGGTGTGATAGTCAGGGGCAGTGTGATGGCCTTGTAGAACACATATCCCTTGGCCGTCTTCTCATCGGCGATGCGCAGGAGGTTGATGCGCGTGACCAGCGTCTCCACAGTCCTGATGAGGGTACGGACACCTTCCTCCTCGTTGGAGTACTCGGCAATCAGATACTTGATGGCCTCGGGTGACAGGGACAGCTGGTCCTTGAGCTGGATGTGGTCCAGAATCTGCGGCCAGACATACTGGTTCACGATGCTTGCCTTCTCAGCTGCCGTGTAGCCCGAGCAGTTGATGACCTGCATACGGTCCTTCAGAACAGGGTGAATCTTGGACTCGTCATTGAAGGAGAATACGAAGAGGCACTGGCTCAGGTCAAAGTCAACTCCAGAGAAGTAACGGTCGTGGAAGCACGAGTTCTGGGAGCGGTCCGTCAAGTGGATGAGCATGCTTGTGATTTCATCGCCATGTGCTGTAGTGGAGATCTTGTCCACCTCGTCAAAGTAGAGCACTGGGTTCATGCAGCGGGCAGTCATCAGGGCGTCTGCGATACGACCCCAGGTTGAGCCCTCGTAGGTGTACGAGTGACCCACGAAGTTGGAGGCATCGGATGCGCCGCCCAGAGAGAAGAACTCAAAGGGACGCTTGAGAGCCTTGGCGACACCGTGACGGGCGAAGGAGGTCTTCCCTACACCCATCGGTCCCTTCAGCGCAATGACATTGCCGATGGAGGTCGGGTTGGAAATCCACTGAGCCAGAATCTGCATAATCTGTGTCTTAGCAGATGTCATGCCATAGACTGCCTTGTCCATGATCTCGGTTGACTCGGAGAGGAACTTTGAGCAGGACTCGGGTCCGTCCTTGATGGTGACAGGCAGAGGAACGACCTTACCGAACGGGACGCGGAGGAAGGACTCCACCCATGAGCGCAGCTTGTATCCCTCGCCCTCCATGGACATCTCGGACAGGATGTCAATCTTCTTGATGACCGACGCCTTGACTGAGTCGGCAATCTCAAGGTCCAGTACACGGAACTTGAAGGGGACATCACCCTCGTCCACCAAACCTGCGAGGCGCGCCATCTTCTCATTGAGACGGCGCCGCTCACTCTTGGGTAGGTCATCGTAGTACTCCTCCTCGTCGTCGTTGAGCTCCATCGCAGGGACCAGCGACTCCTTCTCCTTACGCTCACGACGCTTGCGTCCAACCTTGCTCTGTGGCACATACTTGGACATCAGGTGATTCATGAAGTCCGCATGGCTCTTGCGGCGCTTGTCCATCATCTCCACCTCAGACTCCTCGGACTCGTCATCCGACTCTTCCTCTTCTTCCTCTGACTCTTCTTCGGAGTCCTCCATCACAATCTTGGTAGAGTCGCTGACGGCAGTGTGGATGTGAAGCTTGACAGAAATCTTGGCCCCCTTCGGCAGGACGATGGACTGTCCCTGCTCCTCCTCGCTCTCCTCTTCCATCTCATCATCTTCCTCCTCATCTTCGTCTACAAGTGTGCAGTCCTCGGATGGTTCCTCTTCAGAGGGCGGGACGTAGTCGTCGTCCTCCGACTCTGAATCGGGTTCGTTCAAGGTCTCATCCTTGACCCACGTTGTTGTCCTAGATCCACGCTTACGAAGATTGTACCTGCTTGGCATCTTGCTGCCTCTCAAGAGAAAACTAATTTCCAATCCGTTTTTATCGCCTGTTAAACAATGAGTGACGCCGAAGCTATCGGCACTATCGCTGAGCAGCAGCTCGAGAAGCTGGAGACCAAAGAGGCCAGTCAGCCCGACACAAAGAAGGCGCTTGACATTGTTGAGAAGTTCCTGCGGTCAAATCCGGTCATGTGCTACGGCGGCACAGCCATCAACAATCTACTGAAGCCCGAGCACCAGTTCTACGACTTTACTCGGGAGGTGCCTGACTATGACTTCTATTCCAAGACCCCGCAGCAAGATGCGATGAAGATTGCGGACACCCTGGAGGCGGCGGGCATTCCGTTCGTTCAGGTGAAGCCCGGTATCCATCTTGGCACCTTCAAGGTCTTTGCTGACTTCAATGGTGTGGCCGACATCACGCACATGGATGAGGAGCTGTTTGACCGCCTGTGGAAGGAGGACTATGTGCGCGACAAGATTCACTATGTGCCCCCGAACTTCCTGCGAATGTCCATGTACCTTGAGCTGTCCCGTCCCGAGGGCGATGTGTCGCGTTGGAACAAGGTGTATGCCCGCCTGATGTTCCTGAATGATGAGTACCCGATGGTCTGCAAGACGCCTGTGACGGAGCCTGAGCCGCTGTCGGAACAGAAGAAGAAGGCTGCCCTTGCACTTCTCCGCAAGGAGGATCTGATCCTACTTGGCTTCAATGCGTCAGAGCGCCATGACCGCCACACCAAGTGGTATACTCCGGTGACGATGTTGGCCACGGCCGAGACGATTACCCGACTGACCAAGGGTGAGAAGACGACGAAGACTGAGGGAACCGAGATCTTGCCTGCGCGGACAGATGTCATTGAGTCAGATGGCTCGGTGGTGTTCCGCTTCTATGAGACGCAAGCCTGCCACAGCTACCACACGACATCGGACAAGATCAAGGTTGCGTCTATCCCGACGATTCTTCAGTTCTTCTTTGCATATGTCTATTCGGGCATTGACGATGAGGAGGTTACGCAGATTCTGTGCGTAGCCCAGCGCCTCATGGAAATTGCTCACCATGAGACGAAGCGTCGCCACCAACTCTTGACGCCGACGGACTGCATCGGACATCAGGAATCGTTGAAGGATATGTTGCGTGAGAAGACAGACTTGTATGACAAGCTTGGAAAGAAGAAGGACTCACCACAGTTCTTGCAGTACTTCTTTACGTATGTTCCGAAGACAGATAAGGCAAAGCGCAAGACGATCAGGAAGAAACTCAAACAAATCTAGTGATGTTGTTGGCTTGATAGACTGGTTGACCACCTGAGCAGTCACACTCCTTTGCACCACGCAGGAACTCTTGGACGAAGTTGTTTCCGTTCGGCATGTGGTTCTGATATGCGTTACGTCCTGTCCATGCCGGAATGATGGACGTAGCGACTGCGTTATTCGTCGCAAACATCAAACTCCTACGTATATCGGTCGTAACATCAGATGCACTGATAATGCGTGCACCGACGCCCCTGTTTCCGTTACCTGAGACATCGACTCCGCGTTGGCCACCAGCGCTCATTTACTGATTAGGTAGAATTTAAACGTCCCGTATACCACGTCATGTCATAATATGGAGGCATCGCAGGCATGGCCGATGAAACGCTAGGCTGTACCCCCGCAATCTTCTCGATTTCGGCAGCAGTCAATGACCTAGAATAATAGGTGAGCTCGGAAATCAGACCATCCCACCCTGTTGTATTGTCTCCAATGACAACCGGCTTATCGTTCTGCTTAGGCAGCTGTGTCAGGGTGTGGTGCTGAGCCAAGGTACCGTTGATGTAGACATCCACATTGTACTGGTTCACCACGATGGCCACGTGGATCCACTTGTGAGCTGTGATATTGGAGATGAGGATGCTCTCCATCGCCCCGAAGGTTCCAATCGTCACCAGGAAAGAGTTGGAGGTGGAGTCGAGGTAGAGTCCCGGACAGTCGCCCTTCGTGAAGAGCGTTCGCCTCTGACCATAATTGTAAGTAAAGTCCTCAACCGAGAACCAACCCGAGTAGCTAAAGACAGCTCCTTCTGGTTGGTTAAAGGACCTCACAATCTGAGCATCTGAAGTGTACTGGGTCTTACCACTACGACTCGAGGACAGAATCACAATCTTCGTTGGGTCTATCTTCTCCTGTAACATCCAATAGGCAATCCCGATTAACACAATCACTACGGCGATTGCAACCCAAGCCTGCATTGTTCATAGGATATATTTTCAACTGGCTTGTCCTGGCACCGCATTTGGCACAGCATCCACTGGAGGTGAGAATAGCTTTTCAAAGAACACTGGCTCAGGTCCATTTTCTTTGGTCTCCTGTACCGGAGACTCGGCAGTGACGGAGAGCTGTGATAGCAAATAGACAGCGATAAATGCAAGCGTAACACGTAGCCAAATCTCCATTGTTCATTAACTAGAAACAAACCCCCTAGGTCCAAGTCTAAACTTGGCAGTTGCAACCGGTTGGTCTTTTCGTGGAATCACTTGACCACTGGGCGTCCAGACGGCGCGCAGCATGTCTTCAGAAGTGATGAGTCTCTGTCTCTCTATTGCATTAGCAGGCAGAACACGGTCACCCATGTCGTAAATATAGTGAATACGAGATGGGTCAGATGTGTATTCTGTTTTGAGATATCCTGTCTTCGAGAGCTTGATTGCCCAGTCAAAATCTTCACCCTGTATGGCATCACTAAACGGAACGCATTTGGCAACATCTGTCAATAGAACATTCAAGTGATTTGGAGGGCGAAGGAACACGTCACCTTCCGCCATCATTGAGTCCAGCTTTGTCACAAGGCTATGTGTGAATGTATATTGTGCAATCGTTCCTCGGAGACGGCACACGTCAAGGTTTTGCGCAATACACGCTGCAGCATCCTCAAAGTATGGCTCCAGCACTCGGTCATCGTCGTCAATAAATGAGACGTATTTGCCCTTTGCACCCTGGAGCAAGGCTTGGCGTTTAGCCCCAATCGACAGCTCGCGGTTGTCAAAGTAGACATTGATATCGATACGAAGATGAGGGCAAATCTTCCGTCTTTGCTCGTGAATCGACGCAATCAGTGCCTGGAGCTTCACTTCGCGTCCAGGAATCGTGGGAATCAGGATTGACCAATCAAATGCATAGGTCTTGCGAGAAATGTAGGTATGAAGATCCGTAGACCACCAGCGTTGGTTCGCATTGTATAACGTATCATGCGCTTTATATCCAAGTCCAGGGTGCTCATGACGTATGATACAGTATGGGTTGTACAGGCACTTGTCCTTCAACGCACCCTTACATAGGTCGGTGAACTCCGTATCACAGTAAAAGCTCTTGTAGGACGGATGGTAGATGTATCCAAAAGACTCGTACATCTTGCGGCCCATGATAGACAGCGTATTCAGATTGTCCTTCTGGTAGCCATCATTAAACCAGAGGATACCATCCGTATCTGGGAACCCCGCCTGCATCTGTGTGCGAATCACATCGTCATATCCCTTGATTTGCGGTACCATGTCATCTGACACAAGCATGACGATATCCCAAGGCCAGTCCACTGCCGCAATATCAGCATTACACGCTTCAATCTTGGACTTGCTCTGTCCATAGAACACTCTCTGCCACGCAAAGTGCTGGAGAGATGTCTTGTGCATCTCATCCTTCACAAGCCCACGAGTCATACTTTCGTCGTCCTCGTCGCATGATACAGCGACCCCGATCATGTCGGGGCGATTCGCCAGTTGGTAGTATTTTCTCAAAACACTCATCGCCTCCATCGGTCTCGACCGGGTCGGAAACTTCAACAAAATCCGCATATGATTCTTCGTTAGATGTGTTTAACTGGAAGTTCCCGTAGCACCTGTGGGTCCTGTGGGTCCTGTGGCTCCCGTAGACGAGAGGTCAAGAGTAGGAAGCATGTTTGCGCACTGACCAAGGAACGTGGTCGCATTCACGTCCTTGCCCGTGTTGTCCTTGACACTTACAGTGTATCCAAAGATGCTCCAGCTTCCAAGAGTGCTCTTGTCAGTAGACGGCCCGCTGACCAGGCTTGAGCAGTTCGTGCCAGCCGAGTAAAAGTTGCGGGCATCTGAGGGAGTGATCATACTCTTGTAGCTGTGGACGTTGCAGAGGAACCCAGAGAAGCCACCATTCGCGCCCGCAATCACATCGCCCACAGCCGCCTTTGGAACACCGGGCAGGACGCACGACTTCACCAGGTTTCCGTTGATGAAGATATCCACGTTGCGCTGGAACACTGTCACGGAGACCGCAAACCATGTCTGGAGGGGCACATTCTCCACCGAGCAGGTGAACGTGTCCCCGTTTGTAGAGGTGTTGGTAGCCGATGTGCCAGCTGGGTAAATGCTGACAGTCACGTTCAGGCTATTGTCTGTCGGGTGGAGACTGATGCGCGGGTTCATCGTAGAGTGGTTAGATGGGTCTGTGCGGATGAGCACCTCCTTGTCCTTGCCAAACTTGTAGTCCCAATCCTGAATGAACATCCAGAACTGCATACCGTACTCCCCTCCAGCCGTAGACTGCATGCTTGCGGCTGGGATGACTGCCCCCTTCTTACCGTCAATCGGGAGAGGGGCGGCATCGGCACTCAAAAGCTTGCCGCTAGACACGGTGCGAACGGCTGCGATGATGAGGATCAGCAGCACAAGTCCAATCACAAGGCCCATCACAATCGAAAAGATGCTGGACGTCTTTGGAGGGGCTGCTGATACCTGAAGAAACTGTGGGGGCGCTGGAGTGGATGAAAACCAGCTCATTTACTTGTTTACAAGGTATCTTTCTTTCTAGAGGTAATGGAAAAACGGACTCTTCCCCCACTACGAATACAACCAGTAATGTACTGCAACAATTGCGGTGAAAAAGGTCATGTCTTTAGAAGCTGTAAGGACCCTGTGCTGTCTTGTGGACTAGTGCTCGTAGACAAGCCTTCGTTGCCCTCTCCACATGCGCCTAACATCCTGATGATTCGCAGGAAGGACAGCATGAGCTTTGCTGAGTTCATGCGTGGCAAATATGACCCAGAAGACACGGACTATGTTGGCGTGTTGGTTCAAAACATGACATCACAAGAGCAAGCCTCCATCGTGTTGGAGACGTTTGACACGCTCTGGCGCAGGATGTGGGGCGATGACCACACGTCCTCCGAGTATGCGATGTCTAAGGACAAGTTCAACCAGCTGTCACGGACTGAACTTGTGATGCGGTTTCCATCTACCTATCAGGAGCCTGAGTGGGGCTTCCCAAAGGGACGGAGGATTCGTGCTGAGACGGACTTGGAATGCGCAGTGCGTGAATTTGGAGAGGAGACCAACATTCCCAGAGAGTCGTATGTCATCCTCAAGAACATCACGCTTGAGGAGACCTTCACGGGTCTGAACGGCATTCTCTACCGTCATGTCTACTTCGTAGCGTTGCTGGCTCACCCAGAGATGATCAACCTTGGACAGAAGTTCACCTATATGCAGAAGCGTGAAATCTCTGGCATCGGATGGAAGAACTTTGGCGACTGTCGCGCGTATATTCGGCCACACCATATTAGCCGCTCAAGCATGGTCGATTCTCTTGAGAACATCGTTTCAACCTATGAATCAGAATAAATCTCGCGTTTAAATAAAAATGTCTGACCGTCTTGCTGAAATCGCCCGTAAGGTGTCCCGTCGTATCTCCCGCCGCAACAAGTCCGGCTGCACCAAGATCAAGCGTTCGGCCGTGTGCAAGCGCACGGAGGGCTGCTCGTATGCGTCTGGTACCAAGCGTCGTTTTTGCCGTAAGGCTAAGAACACTCGCCGGGTTGGAGGCCGAGCATATTAAGTAACGCAGTGTTCACACCAAAGATATAGTGTAGAATCTCGCCCAACACAAACCAGAAGACTAAGTACTCAAGAAACGTCCCACCACCTACCCACCAGGAACAAATCCAGGCGGCGATGATGGTTAACCCCGTGTCTACAACAGCCAGACCCATGAACCGATACGAATGTGCGCCTGTGCCAGGTGCGCCAAAGATGTTCTTATACGGACAACTCATTGTCCTCACACGCGAAACTTTGCGAGGTAGATCGTCATACAGTAGGCCACCACGGACATGATGAAGACCCACCACCAGACAGGGAAGACGGTGGCCTCCTTCTCAGTCGCCCCAAACGGCCGGATGCGACCCTCACGACCAAATGCCACAGTCGGCTTAATGTAGAGGAAGGCAGCCATGAGGAATAAGAAGATAGAGACCATCCAAATGCGATGGTTTTTGCGCGTAACTACTTCCATTACTTACGGTAGCGATAAACATCTGGAAATAAACCGCCTCAAGAGACAATGTACGTGCTCCCAAACCGAAAGGCGTTTGCGGACTTTATTACCCGAACCTTTTTGAAATACCGCAAAGAAGGTCGGGGCGACGCAGAGGACAAGGACGAGGACCTGTGCATTAAGGGCACCAACACGATGGAGCTTCTCCACTATCAGAAGCTCATTCGTGATTACATGCTGATTGAGACACCCTACCGTGGCATCCTGCTCTACCACGGTCTGGGCTCAGGTAAGACATGTTCATCCATCGCGGTTGCGGTGTCCTTCATTGAGACCCAGCGGAAGTTCATTGTCATGACCCCTGCGTCTCTAAAGGCCAACTATGTCAGTGAGCTGCGTGTCTGCGGCTCTCCCGTCTATGCGTTTGAGAACCACTGGCGCCTGCGTCAACTGTCCGATGAGTCTAGGGTTGAAGCGAAGGCCCTTGGAATCTCAGATGGGTTCCTTGACCGCAACGGTCGCTTCTTCTCAACCGTTCACGGTGAGACTCCGAACTTTGAGAACTTGCCCAAGACTGAGCAGGACATCGTGAATGCCCAGATTGAAGATGTGCTCAACCAAAAGTTCAGCTTCATCAACTACAACGGTCTGACTCGCGCGTCTGTGAAGGAACTGGTCCCCGAGGATGGCCCGAACCCGTTTGAGGACACGGTGGTGATTGTGGATGAGGTCCACAACTTCATCTCGCGTATCGCGGACAAGGACGGTGTTGTTTCTCCACTCTATCAGGCGCTGTACCGCGCAAAGAAGTGTAAGATTGTAGCGTTGTCAGGAACACCTGTCATCAATCGCCCGAACGAGATTGCCTACCTGATGAACATGCTGCGAGGACCGATTGAGCAGATCACCATCCCTATGAAGCGCATTGAAGCGTGGGACGAGGACCGCATGACCGCCGCTCTTCGCCAGCAGCCTGAGGTGGATACGATTGAGTACAGTGCAGTGAAGAAGACGATTATGATTACCCGCAACCCTCCCAACTTCCGGTCCATCTACAATGAGAAGGGCGACCGTATTGCCGTGCAGTACAAGGCCGACATGAAGTGGGTGGCCATTGCGACGGACTGGATTGAGGGGTGGAAGACCAAGTTTGAAGCCGAGCTGGGTGGAGCCGAGATTGCGATGGAAGGTGTGAAGGTGGACGAGTTTGAGTGCCTTCCTAGCAAGTATGGTGAGTTCGCCACCATGTTCCTAGATGGACTGAACATCAAGAACCCATTGATGTTCCAGCGCCGTATCCAAGGGTTAGTCTCCTACTTCAAGGGCGCAGATGAGCGCATGCTTCCTAGGCGTGTAGAGGATGACAAGATGCTAGAGAAGATCCCCATGTCCAGTGAGCAGTTCTCACAGTACCTGGAGTCGCGTTGGGAGGAGCTGAAGATGAGCAAGCAGGCGTCCAAGTCTATGGACGAGAACCTGGGTGCCTACCGCGTGCTGTCCCGCTTGGCCTGTAACTATGCAGTGCCTTCTGACCTGCGGAAGGAGGTGGTCATTACAGGAGATGAGACGGAGGACAAGCCCGTGGACAAGTCGGACATCCTTGCGAAGTTGGCGGGCAACCCGAACAAGTACCTCTCTGAGAAGGCACTGGAGACACTGAGTCCCAAGTTCCTCAAGGTACTGCGCAACATCAAGGCTGATTTGGAGGGTGACAAGCGGCCTAACCAGTTCGTCTACTCGCAGTATCGTGAGCTGGAAGGTCTCGGTGTCTTCTCTGCCATCTTGGATGCGCACGGGTGGCAGCCGTACAAGATCACGAAGCGCAATGGTCAGTGGGTAGAAGAAGATGAGATGGACCCAGACAAGCCTGCGTACACCTTCTTCACGGGCGTGGAGTCAGTGGAGTTCCGTGACTTTACCCGTCAGGTCTTCAATGACAAGTTTGAGGCCAACTTCCCTGCCTCTCTCAAGGCAAGCGTGGAAGCCCGTGGCAAGAAGATGTTGTGTCTTCTGATGGCCTCGTCCAGTGGTGCAGAGGGTATCACTCTTCGCAACGTTCGTCACGTCCATATCTTGGAGCCGCACTGGACTCCTGCGCGCCACGATCAGGTTATTGGACGCGCGATTCGTATTTGCTCTCACGCAACGCTCCCCATGGAGGAGAGGACGGTGCGTATTAGCTTTTACTTGAGTGTGTTTACGAAGGAGCAGATCAAGAGCAACGACTTCCCGAACATCACGCCGATTCGCCGTTCGGACACGGCCCTGAAGCGGTATGAGGGCGATGCGCCTGTGGAGACGTTCATGTCGTCCGATGAGTACCTGTATGAGATTTCATATGAGAAGGACCAGGTTAGTCAGAAGATTGGCAGGTTGCTCAAGCAGGCGGCCGTGGACTGCGAAATCCACCGCAAGCTCCATAGTCGTGAGAAGCCCGCACTCGTGTGCATGCGCTTTGACAGCAAGGTTCAGGGCGAGGACCTTGCCTTCAAGACATCCATCAAATCCGAGGAGACGGATGAGACCTACCTTCGTAACATGGAGCGCAAGCAGCGGCTCATCCAGAAGGTTCTGATTAAGGGTATCCTGTTCATCATTGACCCCAAGACCAAGGAGGTGTTTGATGGGATTGCCTATGAGGATTCCCATCGTTTGATTCGCGTTGGTCTCAAGACATCGGAGACTCAGATTCGCTGGACCTTGCCGGGTATCCCGACTTACGCATGAAGGTCCTCGAGCCAGCCATCGCAGACACTCGACCAGCTCTTGAATGCAAAGTTCTTGATTGCCGCACGCTTCATCGGGAGCGTCTTCACTGTCTCAATCATCGCGTCAGCAATGTCGTCGACTCGGAAGGTCGGTGCCGAGTGTCCGAGAGGCATCGCAGCGGAAAAGTAGACGGTCTCGGACTGAGGGATGAAGGTAGCCACATCCTTGGACAGGAACGTGCGGTAACTGCCCACATCCGTCACAACCTGAGGCGCGCCCGTGTACAGGTGCTCAAGCTGGCACAGGCCATATCCCTCACCATCGCTGGTATTGATGCCAATATCAGTCATGTTGTAGATCTCGTTAACCTGATCATCCGACAGGCTGTTCGGTGTCGTTGTATCAATCAGAAGCATCCGCTTGGAGAAGTTCTCAAATGGAAGATCCTTCTTCGCGAGTTCAGCAGCAAAGATACGCTGGACATCGTAGTACGCGCCATGTTGCGGGTTGAGCGACGTCAGGAACATCAGGTAATACGGCGTGGTGGGATCACGCTTGAGCATCTCCACGAATGCCATCACTGTCAGATCAAGGCGCTTGCGTGAGCTGTTACGGTTGGCGTTGAGGAACAGGATCGCATCCTCAGAGATCTTGACATTCCTGCGCACAGCGAGACGAGCCTGAGGGGGCAGGCATGTGAACGTGTTTGGGTCCACAGCATGCTCCATGATGCGGGGCTCAAGAGCACCAGGGTACTTGGAATACTCGTTCGCCCACATGGACGTGAAGCAATACACGCGGCTCGCTGCCTTATTGATGGACTCCATCAACGGAGGAGCAATGTCCGTATACACCTGGTCAACATAGAACCAGAGCTTGAATGATGCCTTCTCCTTGTCATACTTGAGTGCCTCAGTGAAGCGGTGAATGATTAGTGGGTCATTGTAGATCATCACAACGTCGGGCTGAACCATATCAACGTACTCTGCAATCTTGTTGAACCCGAATCCTTCTTGCTTCGGGTCCTCGTTCGCAGCTGCGTCATAGACCACAATACCTTCGGGAACCTTACGAGTCGTCGTCGGCTTGTCCGCAGGTGCCGGCAGACGCTGGAACCCAAAGTGGAAAGTCTTGACTCGTGGTGCGAGGGATGCCGCCTGCTTCAGGAGGTTGTATGAGACCTTGGAGTACCCCGTCATCTGGTCAATGTGCGTAGACACAAGAACGAATCGCATTTGTGTAGATTCTCTCAGGTGTCTATAAATAGGATGCAGGTCAACAACGCACAAGATTATACACGTCAGTTGAAGAATCGTGTCATTGCAAAGCAGTACATCCAGTCTCCCGCACCCGTATTCCGTGAGTACAACTCCGTATACATCGCAGTGAAGTCCAATGCTGCGAACCAGGTGGTCCGCCAAATCTCGGCACCTACACGTTATGTCGACAACCTTACATCATTCCGTCCAGACGTGACTGGACAAAAGACATCGGACTGTTGTATTACGACAACGGCGGTCTAAACAATCCTAGGTTGTAGATACAAATGCCAGGCGCATTAATGCAGTTGGTGGCCGTTGGGGCTCAGAATGAGCTCGTCAACGGAAGTCCATCCATGACCCACTTTCGCTCTGTCTTCCGCCGCCATACGAACTTTGCCATGGAGCATATTCGTATGACGTTTTCGTCCTCCAATCTTCAGTTTGACAATTTCGGAACACGCACTCTCTCATGTCGCATCGACCGGTATGCAAACGTCCTCCATGACTGCTATCTGAACATAACTCTGCCTGACATCTGGTCGCCGATGGTGGCGATTCCAGCTGGAAGTTCCCCGCCGACTGGATACTCAACGCCATGCACGGCTATTGGGTACGAGTTCCAATGGATTCCGAACATCGGGTACAATATGATTGACCACATTGAACTCGTGATGAATGGAACCGTCATCCAGCGCCTCAATGGTGAGTGGCTCAAGATGTACTCGTACTTCACACATGACCAGAACAAGCGCCAGATTGTGGATCAGATGGTGGGTAACGTGACAGAGATGTATGACCCAGGACACGCGTATGACCGTAACGGTCAGTATCCTCATGCGATTACCTACCCGAACCCAGTCTATGATGCGAATCAGAAGATTATCCTTCCTGGGTCCACCATCCCCGAGCCGTCTATTCGTGCGAGGCAGTTGGTTGTCCCTCTTCACTTTTGGTTCTGCGAGAATGTGGGGTCGGCGCTGCCCCTCATTTCACTCCAGAATTCGGAGGTCTACATCAATGTGGTTCTGCAGCCAATCACTCACCTCTACACAATCGTGGATGTGAATCCGTCTAGTGCAACCTACGGACAGCGCATTCGGCCTACTGGAACGTATCCGATGAACACCTTCTTGAGCCCACCGACAGTCAACGGCACGCCGTCTTCGACAATCTCTACCTTCTTCCCCGACCCATACATCGAGGCCAACTTCATCTATCTTGAGGAGATGGAGAAGAACCAGTTGGCAGCGGCCGATCAGACGTTCATGTTCAAGGAAGTCCGCTTTGTAGGCAACGAGGGGCAATTTGGTCCCAACACGGACATTGAAATTCCCATGTTCAATCTGGTCACTCGTATCGCGTTCTCTGCCATGAGGTCGGACAATATCGCAACAAACCAGTGGGATAACTACACCAACTGGCAGAATCCCAATCGTGCACCTTGGTCTGTGAATGTCAATAGCACTGGCTCACTGTATAACACAGGTCAGCTCCAGGTGACCTCTGTCTATCCCCGGAATACGATGACGAATGCCCTTCTGCTGTTTGATGGCAACGAGCGCTTTGCTACGAAGCCGATTGAGTTCTTCTCCATGCTCCAGACGTACAAGCATAGCACGGGTGCTAGCCCCGAGCAGATGCCGGGTATCTTCATGTACTCCTTCGCGCTGAACAACGACGAGTACCAACCCAGCGGCGCGGCGAACGGGAGCAAGATTAACAAGGCCATCTTGCGTCTGTCGCTTCAGCAGCCACTCCCTGCTCCTTCGCAGACGGGTGCAGGAACAACCACGGTTGTAACAGTTCTGAAGTCCACGGTCTTCAATCAGAACCCGACGGTTATCCCACCAGCATTGTGCAGTCTCTACACACCTGACCAGCTCGTTACGGTTGTCCAGAATGCGCAGGGTAACATTGTGTTTTCCTACACGTATACGTTACGAGTGTACGTGGAGTCCTACAACTTCTTGCGCATCGTGAGCGGATTGGCAAATCTCGTGTTTGCTTCTTAACAATGGCAACGCCCGAGACGGCAACTGAGCCTCGCGTATTAGAACCAACGTCAGCCTATGTGCCATCCCTCACACCTACGCAAACAGCAGCCAAGAAGACCCCAGTGGTCTCTAGTGCTGCCGTTATTCCGAAGGTAACGATGCCCGAGTACTCCTTTCCTTCTGTCACTCTCCCTGCCGATGAAATCAAGGAGTTTCGCATCACGGCCGCAGAGCTGGCGGTTGGCAAGCAGAAGATTAACGTTGTGAAGAAGCTGAAGGACGAAACAAAGTATGGTTATCTGGAGATACCCGTTACGACCATCTATAACCAGCTGAAGGAGAAGGGCCAGATCTTGGATGTGGACGAAGCCGCTAATGCTCTGAATCCTCCTGTCATCAATCTTATCTATGTCGATGAGGACGGGTTCCACAAGAAGAAGTATGGGCTCAATGAAACCATCGTGCTGGGGAAGTTGAGCCTGTGGGGACAGATTAGCCGCAAGCCTGGAGACATTGGATGGCAGGCCGCGATTGCGGCAGGCAAGATTCAGGTCGTAATCGCTCTCATTCTGGCGTGGATTCTGATGGTGATGTGGTCATACAAGATGTGGCTTCACTTCAACACGTCAGGTCTCACCTATTCCTATGCGACCAAGGCCAAGTTTGGTGATTTGGGTGTCGCCTTTGCAATTGTAGCGGCCGTGCTTGCGCCATTCCCGCCTACACGTTTCTTCATGGCGTTCTTAGCAGCTCTGGCCCCTGTGTGGTCCTTCTTCATGCAGGGGTTCTTCTGGTGGTTCGTGGACAGCCAAATCACTACAAACTTCCCAGGCGCGCCCCCTGCTGGGGATGTCCAGTCAGTGCCTTCCGCCAAGGACTTTGGCAATTCAGTGCTTTCTTTCGCAGAGAAGTTTAAGAGATGATTGACCTGAAGTGGTTATCTGTCGGGATCATCTCTGGTCTCCTGATTGCATCTGTCTTGAAACCCCCGAAGCGCATGGTCCCCTCTGTTCCCGACCCGAAGGACAGTTCCAAGGTGTACCACACACCCACAGGGTGTGTTCGTGTCTCCTCCACAGAGGTTCCATGTACCGCCGAACCAGAATCGTTCAACCTACTTGCTTCTCTCCGTAAGTAATAATGGACATCGTCAAGGCCATCCATCGTGGGGCACCGTTCTTCTCATTCTTAATCGGCATCGGCATCGCAGCCCTGCTCTTTCATCGCGAGTTTGCCGTGATCAACACACTCGCGATTCCGTTAGCCGAGATTGAGGGAAAGATTGTGCGCTCGGATGGAAAGTGCTACCGCCACCGCGTGGAAGATGCGACATGTGAAAACGTGTCTTCAGTATAAACAATATGGATAGTGACGCAACTTCTCTGGACGCTCTCCTCCCTTCGCCGCAGGGTCCTCAGTCGCAGCCTCCGATGATGCCTCTGCCGTCCACGCCTGGACCGGTGAACACGGCGATGGCTCCGTCGTTCAAGCCTTCGCTCCCCGCGATGGGCTTCATGCTCCGTAACCTGAAGCTCTACATCTGCTTCTTCCTGGCTGCGGCAATCATCTCGTTCTCCACACCGCGCAACATGATCCTTCAGTACATCCCGAGCGCCTACACCGCAGGTGGTGTTGTGTCATGGCAGGGTGCCGCGGTTCTGGGCGCAGCGGCTGTGGTCATCTCGCATTTTCTTAGCGTATTTATTTCAAGCTTTCTTGGATAGGGAGTAGTAGTGTAATGGACAGGCTTGCGTGGGTCTATCCCAACATCTGCCTGGGCGCAGGGCACATGTTGACTCCGCGCTTCGTAAACACACATGGAATCACACACGTCATCAACTGCGGATTTCCTGAACACTCACCCGAGTGGTTCCGCAGAAGGTTCTCAAGTCGATATGTCGGCATTAATGCAATTGATTCGCCAACTGTCAAGATCCTAGATTGGTATCCGATGTTTGAGGAAGCCATGCGGCAGTTCTTGCGCGTTCCTGGAAGTATGGTGTTCGTTCACTGTCAAGCTGGAATCAACCGCTCTGCGTATCTCCTCCTCTACTTTATGGTCAAAAACTTTGGGTGTAACTTCAAGACACTGCTTACAGGTGTTCGTCTCCAGCGTCCACAGATATGTCAAAATCAAGCATTTATGAAAGAGATTGAACAAGCCATCTTCACAAGCGATGGTGAGAACACCAATGGATGTGTTCAAGGTGAGAAAGATTCGTGAGACAGGGTCCACGTCCATCGGAACCTTGGATTCCGTCCACCAAGACATCGTCCAGACTCTCCGTGAGTCCAAGCTCAAGAAGGACGAGCTTGAGGAGGAGATACAAACATTGAAACCTCGGGTGGACGCACTCAAGGGTTCCAATGAGATTGCGGATGTACTACAGTGCTCCAAGTGGGAGGCCCGCATTCACGAGGTAGAGTCTGAGCTGTCCCGCCTCAACCCCGTTCAGGACTACTACATGAAGAACATGGACATCCTGATGGAGTACTACAACCGCGGTGATGGTGCAGCCACTGTTCCTGCTGCGACCCCAAAGGATGCCAACACCTTCCTCAAGTTCTTTGCTGGGGCTGCTCCTGAGGGTAGTTCACGTAAGCAGATGTTTGACGAGTATGTGGCTCGCATGAAGCTGACCAATAACCCAGAGGTCCTCCAACAGCAGACGGAGCACTGTATGGGATGTAACGTTGCGCGTGAGGAAATCAGCTCTGAGGGTATCCTGGTCTGCCCCAAGTGTGGCTCTGAGGAGTATGCACTTGTTGTCTCTGACTTCCAGTCATTCCGTGACCCACCCAAGGAGCGCAACAACTATGCGTACAAAAAGATTAACCACCTCAATGAGATCCTCAACCAGTTTCAAGCCAAGGAAAGCACCATCATCCCTGACGAGGTGATGAATGAGGTGGTGCTGGAGATCCGTAAGCGTCGCATCAACAATATTGCTGATCTGACGGAGAAGGAGATTCGTGAGATTCTGAAGAAGCTTGGGCGGTCCAAGTACTATGAGCATGCAGCCCACATCTTGTCGCGGTTGAACGGCAATCCACCACCCACCATCACGCCTGAGATTGAGGAGAAGATACGCGCCATGTTCCAGGAGATTCAGGCACCGTTTTTGCTCTATTGTCCGAACGACCGAACGAACTTCTTAAGCTACAGCTACATCCTCTACAAGTTCTTTGAGCTACTGGACTTGGACGAGTACAAGGTGTACTTTCCGCTATTGAAGTCACGAGACCGTCTGATTGCCCATGACCAAATTTGGGCAAAGATATGCGACTACCTGAAGTGGGAATTTATTCGGAGCGTGTAGACAAATGTCGTGGTTCCGCCCCAAACCTCCTAGTGCGGAAGAAAAGGCGAGACGAGCAGCAGAGGCCGCGGCTAATGCAGACAAGGTCATGGCAGAAGCAGCGGCTAAGCGAGCCGCCCAGCAAGTTGCGTATAATGCCCAGCAAGCTGCCAAACAGACAGCTCCGCCTGCTCCGCCTGCTCGGAAGGAGTCATCCCATCACTACAACATCGTAGCTGCTCATGGGACTCCTGCTGTTGGCGCACGCCGCAAGAGTCGCAAACGTAAGTCCAAAGTAATCACAATGCGCAGGAAGGATTACCTCCGCGAGCATCACCATTTGTTTAAGGTTCTCAGTCACCCGACCAAGAAGAAGCTGCTGGACGAGCTCATGGCTCAGCAGAAGGAACTGAAGGAGCGTGGACTCAAGGGCGGCAAAACTCGTCGCAACCGTAAGTAATGAGACTTACACCGCGAGAAGAAGCGGTGATGGTCTGTTATATCGCAATCTACTACAACTGTGATACACAGGAGATTGCAGATATCATCCAAAAGTATGGTTCAACTACCAGTAGGATTGTCTACAGAGGTCAAGCTAAAAAGGACACCACGATTGACAATAGGAAGCCCTTTGTGTCTACCAGTCCATCACGGGAGATGGCTGAGCAGTTTGTAGAACACGATTGGGAGGCGAATAAGAAGGTTGGGAATTTGTTCACGATACATCTTGAGAACGCCAAGTGGCTAAGCACAAGAAGTATTGAGTTTACGCTTACGGATGAAGTCAAGGAAGAACTGAGAAAGATAAACAGCAAACCGATTCAAAAAGAGAGGGACTATACCCTAGATGAGTTTTGGCCACAGATTAATACACGTCTTGCAGAACTACTTGCTGAGGGCGAAGAGATATTGGTCTTGACTGGCGGTACACTGAATACAACGCGGTATTCGGTTGGTGGTCGCAAGACGCGCAAGTCGAAGAAGTCCAAGCGTCGGGTCCGTAAAACTCGTCGCCGTCATAAAAAAACTACATAAAGTAAAAATGGTACGCGCGTATGTTTTTCTTTACGAAAATGGTACACAGCTATCGTTCGCAAATCTCAGTGGGGAAGAGGAGGACTCAATCGAGATTGTGTTGAGCCAGTACGGGAATTTGAATACGGATCCAGAACCCGGAACAGAAGTAAAGTATGCAGTGATTGAAGGCGAAGGAATTCCGCTCAACAAGAGAATTGAGATTCATCCCGTAAGCAGTGGTTCGCATAAATGGGGTAAAGTGGAGGTGGAGTTTCGCAACACCACTGGTGGTCGCCGCAAGAAGACACGTGGGAAGTCAAAGAAGTCACGCAAAACTCGTCGCCGTCATAAGTAATGGACGAAAAGCGGTTTACGATTAAGGATGTATTTGACATGGTTAGAGATGGGGGAATCGTTTTTGACGACAAAATAGCATCGGTAGGCGGTGAACGAATCCCCCTTAAGGACTTTATTCTTCGATGTGTCGCCGAAGAGATGAAAGAGCGTTACATAGGCGACGACGATAATGAGAAGAGGGTGGTTGAACAAGTGCTCGAGAAGGGCGGATACGACGAATATGTCATTCCGACAGGTGAAGTCGAAGGACTTGGAGCAATTATAGGTGGGCGCCGGCGCAAAACTCGTCGCCGCCACAAGTAATGTATACCAAGACAATCATACGACACATGCCCTGGTGTTTGGGGGTGGGTTAGCGTATGCTGGGTATCAAGCCTTCATGAATCTACGCCCAACTCAAGGTATAATGCCTCGTGAACCAATGACTTCTCAGTTTACACTCGGGGAAAGTCGCCTTGATTTCAAATTCAACCCTGACTCGCACAAGTCCGTCAGGGATGGTGAAGTATAGTTCGCGTTCGCCATACTTGGCTACCGTCTCAACATGTTCTACCAGTTTCGTAATGAACCGATCCAGTCTCGCATGGTCATCAAATAATGCCCGCAACTCTGCTGCGGTGGGCATTATTTAACTCACCGCAAGAGTGAAAATACTAACGGGTCCTCTAGGACTTCATCGGTCCCGGGGTGATTGAAGTTAAACAGCTCACCTTGAATGTAGGCCCAGTGTGTAATGTGATTCATTCTACAGAACTCATCAAAGAAGCATTCGGAGTTGAAGGCATAGTCCGTTCCGTTATCCCAATACCCATATGCAAGGAGCATCGAACCCAAGAGTGCAAACACATCTCGCTGTGCGACCCAGAGCTGTTCAAATCCTAACGTTAGTACCACCTTGTCCATTGACGCATTTGTGCGCGTTGCGACACTTCGGATTCGCTCAACACCCATGCTACGGCACTCAATCTCGTCTTTGGAGAAGATCGTTGAGAGGTCCAGCTTCTCTGTCAACAGGCAGTCAGGGCGGCACCGAACAACCACATCAAACTTCATCTTGTGCTTCTGTTCGTAGTCCAGAAGCATCATCCATGCCTTCCAGATTTGGTAATACTGAAGCAGAGTTCCGCTCTCAAAAACATAGTCAATACTCGCTCCCCTTTTGGAGCGAACGAAGACCTTCTCAAGTAATGCTGCACGACCTGACGACCAAATCATTGAAATGAATCCCTTGAACTCCGGCGAACGAAAAGTATCGCGAATGTCTGTGCCACCAATCTCAACCCCATCGAAGTAACCCTTGATCGAGTCAGGTGCAGTTGTTTCAAGTGCCAAAAATACGGTTGCTGAATGCGGCTCAAGGAGATTACGCTTGAGCAAACCAATTGTGCGCGATAATGTCCTCTCCTGTCCTGTAAAGAGAATGGCTGTACGCATTGTCCATGTGCTATTAAATCTTAAACGTCAATTCAGCGCACCATACAGGTGCCTTGTTCTGGTCTACCCACTGGATCTTCGTAACGGCCTTCCCAGAGAATGAAGGGAACTCAGATTGGCTCGTCTCGTTGTAGTCACCCACTGCCTTTGGGCACTCGGTCTGGGTGCAGAGGTCGTCCACCGTAGGCGAAAAGGGGATGCCGTTGAATGTATAGGAATAAGTCGCAGTTCCACCCGTGATGGGTGAGGTGAGTGCATAGGCTACCCACAGCTCGGTCTGGTCGCCGGCCTTGGGCGAATCGGGACTGAAGCCCATTCCAGTGATGGTTCCAGTGCCATCCCCGCAGTTGCGAAGGGTTACCACTGAAGCTAAAAGTTTGAGGAGCATTTGGTCTAAGGCATGATTGTTTATGGTAGATTTCGTCTATCTACATGCTTCTTCGCATAACAACCTGACGCCACATGGCTATCCCCATCGAGGAACTTTTGGAGGTATGCCATTGAAAAGATTGGTTTGTTGGGGAGGGTTTCCGTTCTTAGATATCACCAGCGTTTACGGTTATCCTCATATGACCCCTCCCATGTATAACCGGTATGTCCCTGCCAATGTGAACAAGGACCAACTAGACTACGAATTTCGGGATATGTCCATTCTCTAGAGTGGTCAATATGTATCGGTCCACGGGATACTCCAAGCATGTTGCATACTAGTCTACCGCATGCAAGAGCAAGTTCGTTATTATATTGTTTCCACTTGTATACTCTCTGATGATAGACATCGTCTGTTATTCCCTCAATTGATGGATCGATTAAATATGGGTCTACAAGAGGCAACCAGTCCTTCTTGTCAAACCCATTGAATGCATAGTCGCGCAACCACTTTCGGAACATGAACGGTGAGTCTTGGTTCTTCAAGAGGTCATATCGCGCTGTTTCCAGAGAAATATATGTACTCCGCAGTGCCATGAGTTGCCGGTTCTCCGATAAGTTTTCGTTTCTGGTGGCCTCAAGTTTCTTGGCACGCAGTTCATTGTCGATTCCTGTAGACCATTCATTCAAGATTTCATCAACTGACGACATGTTAACACTGGTTATTACTGCATCTTAACGGACGAATCCGTTTTCAATCCGCGCGCGTGATGTCCAGTTTGCTTTTGAGGGGTGTGATTGAGTAGGCGTTTCACTCATCATCCGAGTCTAATACGTATCCATCAACATGGGTCTGCGCATAACAGTCTGGCGAATAATGGCTTGTACGTCCACAACGGTAACATGCGCCCGTTTTTTTGGGCGTAACTTTAGTCGTCCTCGTTTTTTTACACGAACGCTCATGAACCCTACATCCGTATTCCGTTGTAAAGGCTCTCTCACAGTATTCGCATCCCCACTCATCCTCTGATTCATCGGGTGCTTCATAAATAGCGGGTTTATTTGATACAGCGACTCCACACTTATTCGCAAAGTGCCCGGGTTGTCCACACTTGAAACATGTATCTTCGTTCGTGCGATTCTCCAGTTCAATCATGGCTTTGAACCCATCTGGAAGGTCGGTTTGTGTATATGCTCCGCCTCGCACATTGTCTACACCGAACATCTTCATGTAGTCCTTCACTGTATTGTTCTCATCTTGTGCTGCTCCAAGTCCGTGTATAACGTGACGTCGCTCAATGATTTTGACTGGAGGATGTAGCCTAGTCCAAACCGAACCAGTCCCATTCTTGTGCTGTTGAAACCTATGTTCAACGTCTGAAGTTTTACCGACGTAGTACTTGCCTCCCCGAAGTTCAAGGACGTAGATGTATTCCATTGTAGCTGACGGTATGGTTCAGTGTAAGTCCCATGAATCCATTTTCATTCGGCGCGCGTGATGTCCACGTACTTGCCCATGAATCCTTCACCTCCAATGCAGTACTTCATGATGCGCGGGCGCGTTGAACCATGAATGTGGACCAGTGGAAGGTCTGACATGTCGGGAGTGCCGAACGTCATGGCTTGACTCACACCGTTCACATAGTACATCACCTCTCCATACGGCGCCCAACCCTTCTTAACGAGTTTCATTCGCTTCTCAGCAAACTCCGCGAAGGTTTCCTCCGTGGTTGTGTTGCGCTTCATGATAGCAGAGACGATGGTGTACATTACTACCTTCTCATACTTCCTCCTTAGGTGGTTCAGGTTCAGGAGCCACTTTTGCAGTTGGTTCTGTTGAATCCACATCCACCGACATATCCATCTTCTTACCGCAGCAGTTCATGCGAACCCGCTTATGGTTCACAGCCGCGTAGATTGCACCCCCACTGGAAATCAAAAAGGCTATGATTCCCAGAGCCCCAGTTGCGTTTTGGTCCATTGTTTAGTTGAGATACTAAATCATGAGGTGAGGTACACCAAGGAACAACCTAAGATACCATTGGCAAGATGCATAAACATATGCCAGCGTGTTGCACATTTGAAATCGGGGTCCCACACAAAACAAGAGTGCATTTTCCCATACCAATAGAGGACCGCACCGCCCACAACAAACAGTGTACCCGGTACAATTGAATATGGAAGTGCTCGTGCAGCAGTGTGTGCGGCGAGGAATGCTGTCGCGTTTCCAAGCACGATGTCAATCGTTAACAACAGAGGATACGCCGGCTTCGTAGAATGCCAAGCAATTGATGCAAGGCTACATCCAAATGAAATCAATGTACCAATCACTTCGCCCTTCATCATGAAAAAGAACCCTGGTGTTGCCAAGAACAGGCTTGAGAAGACTAGAGAGGGGTTGGGTTCCATTCCATTCTTACGTCGCTAAATGTCTAAATAGTGAACTCTTTTGCGTCTAGTACACGGCTCCAGGCAAACAGCCAGCAGCCAGACTTCTCACACTTCTCAATCACTTTGTCCGACAGCTTCTTGTGGTCACGATATGCCATCCGAGTGTTGAGAGCCATTAGCCTCTCCCAGAAGAGAGCAGGTCCAATCTTGTTCTCCCGCATGACCCGATGGAACTCGTTCATGACCATGTCGGAGTTGAAGTTGGGTGCATTCGGCCGTCCGGTGTTGACCTTAAGAGCCTTATATCGCTCACAGAAGGTGTCCCTCATTCGGATGAGTTCACCTACGTCAACACTTGCAGTGTCGTCCACGTACAGCTCTGGAACCGAGACCGCCTTGTTCAGGCGCATGAACTCAGACTTCACCATGTCATCCGTTGCATCCCATAGGATGTCCACGAGGATAGACTGTACATCCGTGAGACCAACCAAGGCTTCTCGGCGGTGGTTGGATTCGTAGCAGACTAACTCCTTGTCTACACAGGCAAGGTAGATGAGCCCGTCTACTCGTTTGGACTCTTTCATGTAGTTGTGGATTTCCAAGACGCGTTCCTTGTCAGGAGGGCGGTTGTGCTTCCACCGTTTGATGGGAAGTCCGTTGAAGATATCAAGCGGAATGATGCAGATTTGGTGAGACCCATGTGAATATCGCCAAACTCTGGTGTCGTCAAGGAACTTTTGGAGGTACGCCATTGAAAAGATTGGGTTTGTTGAAACTTGATTCCGTTTTTAGAAGACGGAGAGGATACCGATGACGAGGAGGAAGATGAAGTAGAGTCCGAAGATTGGTGCGAAGGGGTCTTTCATTGTAGGCACTCTACTTGAGCTCGGGACCGGACGAATCCGTTTTTGCGGCGTCGCGCTCGTACACTGGAATCGTTGACAGGGCGTTCTTTATCTCTTCCATGGCCGCCTTCAGGCGTTCCTCGTCCTTCCTAGCCTCGTCCCACATACCATAGGGGTATTCAATCCGTTTGTCCCCTCGGTCGTGGTAGAAGATGGTAATGACAGACCGACTAATGTGGTCTTGTCCCACGAAGACATTAGCTAGCGATGGAATGTGGACGAGAACGTCCCTGACGCGAAGAAAGTGCGGCATACTCCTGAATGGCGGCTATCAGGTAAATCAATCCCGCGTCGGTCGTTGACCCACCGTGCATACTTCAGCCTCTGTCGTGCGGCATATCGCATGTTGACTGCCAAATTGTATCGGTCCTTGTACGGGCAGTTCACGCAGCGACTGTCCAGCAGTTTCCAGTAGAACTTTGCCATCCGATCGTGGCGGGCGACATGCTGCGATTCAATCCGAATGGCATGGAAGCTCCACGCATATAGGTCCATTTACACTTTGGGAAAACTAAAAGGCAATGGATGTAGGTGCTATTGTACTAGGACTTGCTGCCTTTATCTCTTCGTTTGTAGTTATCTACATCTGCCAACGAAAGTCGCGGACCGCACCGCCAGTCGTGCGTGAACATGAAGACCCTACCAATTTGTCTCTTTCTCAAACCTCCGATCCTCAAGCTCTGGTTTGATTGGGATGAAGGCTTCAGCCCATGAGATACGAACCGCATAGTGTTGGCTTCCTTTCAAGGCGCCATAGACAATCAGCTTGTGGTCCGAGTCTGGAAACCACCCCTTCAACAACTTCACTGCATAGTCTCTAGCAATGTCTGACAGGTCAGGTGGGACGCCCCGCTCAAACTCGGTTAACCCCTCCCGAGATACAGTACGGACATCCTTGTAGACACCCTCTGCCCATAGCTGCCCAGAGATTTGCTGCTTGCGGACCCGCTCTTGCTCTCGCTCGGCTGCAGCCGCAGCGGGTGCTCTCAGTAGCTCTTCGCGGCTAATGGGCTTCATTGAAAAATAAATTAGTGTGAGATGTTGATTCCGTTTTCACGGCTTCTCCACAAGCGCCTGGTCCTCAGGCAGCAGCTTCTTGTATGTGCGCCACGCCTGGCGGAACATGTCACGAGCTCCCTCGCGGTCTCCGTCGTAGTGACGACGGCGCGCCTCCTCGAACATCAGCGTGACATTCTTGGGCGTCACATGGAAGGACAACTCTGCGTCAGGGATGTACTGCCAACGGGCCTGGAAGTCAATCATGTAGTCCACGAGTGCATCCTTGTCCAGACAGCACTGTCCGACATGGTAGTTGCGAGGGCGCTTGTCCTCGTAACCGAGGATGTACAGGTCGTAGCCAACACAGGTGTCAAGGTCCCCATCGCACCACTCGCAGTAGTTGACGGGCTCAGGAATCTCAATCGTAAGGGGGCGACGGCAGCAGCAGGACATTTTGCTTTCTCTACCCAGCCGCCCCGTAAATTCGTTTTTGCCCCTACTACACAATGAAGACGTACCAACTGTACTTCTTCTTCCTCAAGTTCATCGTTCTGGCTCAGATTGTGCTTCTGGCGTCTGGGTTCAAGGTCGCAGAGAGTCCACTCTTTGCAGTGGTAGACACTGTGTTCAAGGTGTCGCTGGGACTCTTCCTTGGCATCTACTTCTGGCTCTTCCGTCCGAAGGGCATTGATTGGGAAGACGGTATCATCGTCTCAATCGGCGGATTCTTGATCCTGACGGAAATTGAGTTTGGTCCAGTGATTGCTCTCTATAAGGCGCGCGACCAGACGATTACAGCCGCCGCCCATACAGCCGTTCAATCGGGATGACCTTCTTATCGTAGATGAGATAGTCGGCAATCTGAAAGGGTGCATTCACCGTGACAAGATTGACAAAGCTAGCCGTGTGCGCCTGAACGGGCGCACCTGGGATGAAGTCGTATCCTGCCATCTGAAGGGCGTCTCCATAGGTCCTAATGTGGGCAAACATCTTTTTGCGAATCACCGTATTTCCAATCTTGACTACCGGCTTGTCAATACAGTTGCCCATTACCGTTTTAATGAGAGCGCATGTAAATGAGCATGGAGCAGTTCATGGAGAACACTCGCCGTATGCCGCCTGATCAGCGGCGAGCCAAGTTTGATCAAATTATCGGATTCCTTCGCCAACACAATGCTCATGTTCAAGCCGAGTGCTTCTACGAGCTGCGTATTGCGTATCCCAAGATTTCGTACAACAAGGCAGAGGAGGAGTTTCGTCAGTATATCGCATGGTGTGAGCTAGCTGATCATCAGAATCATCGAATTGTCCAACATGTCTTTTCTCAGGGCTAATTTGTCCGGTGAACCACAATCCCTCCAGGGGACCGACTGACCACAGCCCGGCCACGGTACTTATCCTGCAAATCCGCAATCACATCCATGAGATGGCTTTCAGGGACGAGCTCGTTCTTGACAACCCTATAGAACAGATGGCGGGCCGTTTCGTTCGCAAGCATGTCGTCAATCTCAATGGACACAACCCGAATGGAAAATTTGTTCGTCCGTATGGGTTCCATTACTCCTTAGGCAGATTCGTATCCTGCCGACACCATGCCATCGTTCGCCATATCGTGAATATCCTTGTTTCTCCAGTAATCGCTACCGTAGAAGTATGGTCTTGTCCGCGACCTCATGTCCGAATAGCTGTTCCACTTGTACGTTGTGTAGGTTTCGTCAAACATGCGGTGGAGTGCCCATGCAATCGTCTGGTCCTCTGATGGCTCATCGAGCGGGTATCGCGGCGCAGGAACCATCCTGTGTGGACGGAAAGGGCTCAGTATCTCATCTTGTGCAAGGTCAACTGAGCCGTGGTACCTACGAAGAGCACGGATTGCCTCCCCTCGCGTGGCTCCTATATGCATCACTTCTTGAACATCGGCTTGTGAAACATAAATACCATCTCCAATATGAAACGTTGGATGAGTCACTTCGCTGACAATGACACCATCGTCTTCAATTACATTTTCACCAAGCCATCCCCAGGGTTCGGGCTTGGCTCTCTTTACAGCGACCTCCTTCTCACCCAGTTCGTGGCGGCACATTGGGCAGGTGGGTTCCTTGGCGCTCCATGTTGTTAAGCAGTTGATGTGGAAGGAATGATTGCAGGCGAGGGTGCAGTGTCCTGTACTCTTGTCGACAGCTTCGTAGCAGATTGGGCAGTCTTCCATCTTGGGTGAAAATGATTTTTGTTGTGTGCTGCTGTTTCCGTTTTTACCAGTTGAGTCGGCGAGCCGTCGGGTCCGATACACCGGGCCGTTTGTAGTCATCTTCAACCCTCACGTTGCGCAAGACGTCCGGGAACGCCTTGATGTACTCATAGGACCACTTGGGTGCCTTTGCAAAGGGTGCCCGGTTATGGTACTCCTCAAGCACCTTCTTATCCATCTCCGGAGTGCGCAGGAGCTTCTGCTTCTGTGGAGCAGGCGCGATCGTCTGTGTACACATGGAGCAGTACGTATCAATGCCAAGCGAAGCCAGCAACTGCATCTGCCGCATCGTCATAGCCAGACTTGTGCCTGAATGCCCATCATACTTCATATGCTTCAGAATCGCCCTCATCTCATCACCGTCGGACATTGAATACCCACCTGTACCTGGTTCATCCTTCATCCACTCCCACATGTCTGCTGCCGTGATTGCCTGTTCTGCGTCCTGAAGCATCTTGTTGTCCTCTTCGTTGAAACCGAGTGCGATGTAATTGAGCATTCTTGCCGATGACATGTAAAAATTTGGGGGCGAACGAATCCGTTTTTGACGGTCAGTCCGCATGGGCGTACCCGCAGGCGGGACATGGGTGAGGAAGCTGAGCGCTTTCCTCGTAGAGGCACCCGCCCGGGTACATGTGCCCTTGTTGGTTCAGGCACTCGTCGCGACATCCATCACAGGACAGACTCGTCTGCCTGAGCTTCTCCTCGATCTCGTCGATCGGCGACGGAGGCAGATTCGGCAGCTTGATTGAGTCCCTGCATTCTGGGCAGTAGACTTCGTGTTCCTTCTGCGTAGGAAAGTAGCTCCTACAGG